>Ga0255763_1001919_pt1 | contig 20598 bp, 20 predicted proteins | sample 041ome_2_FD_179963 | JGI IMG/M metagenome (GOLD analysis project Ga0255763, IMG submission 179963) | Coastal salt marsh microbial communities from the Groves Creek Marsh, Skidaway Island, Georgia - 041406US metaG (version 2) | ecosystem: Environmental > Aquatic > Marine > Intertidal zone > Salt...
TTTTGTCGATGTTACAGCCGATTGGTGCATAACCTGCATCGCTAACGAGAAGGCGGTACTGGAAACGGACAGTATCCAGCAGGCGTTTCAACAGCAAAGCGTCACATACTACGTGATTGACTGGACGAACTACGATCCTGCAGTCGCCAAGTTCCTTGAGGAATTTCAGCGGAACGGCATCCCCTTCTACTTGGTTTATCCGGGCAACAACCGACCGCCTCAGGTGTTGCCACAAATCCTTACAAAGCAGATTGTATTGGACGCATTAAAGGCCTTATAGGCGTCAAATTGGATTGCACGCGGATAAGGAAGGTGTCGCTAAAAATCGTAAACGGCACCGAAAATACCTAAAAATCGTAGACAACAAACCCTCAATTTGTCACACTTGCGCCAATTTCTTTGAGAGCGTGGGGGCGTCCTCATTATGCCTACGATTTGGGTTATACACGGGCCAAACTTGAACTTATTGGGCCAGCGCGAACCAGAGGTGTATGGCACCCAAACATTAGGCGACATCGATATGCGCCTGCAAATGATCGCAGCGGAAGATGGCTTCAGCTTAAGCTCGTATCAAAGTAATGCGGAGCATGAACTCATCAACCATGTTCATTCCGCCGCGAAATCCGGAGTAGATTTTATCGTGATCAACCCTGGCGCCTTTACGCATACCAGTATAGCGCTTCGTGATGCCCTAGCCGGCGTTGCCATACCCTTTATCGAGACACATTTGTCTAACGTTCATGCGCGCGAGCCTTTCCGACAGCACTCTTATCTGTCTGATATTGCCGTCGGAGTCATCTGTGGTTTCGGTGCAAAATCCTATGAACTTGCGCTGCAAGCCGCTGTCAATTACCTAGACAAACGCTAGTCGAATTTTACTTCTTACAAATAGGTGAAACACTATGGATATCCGCAAGGTTAAAAAATTAGTCGAACTACTGGAAGAATCCAACATCGACGAAATCGAGATACACGAAGGCGACGACTCTGTTCGCATACGACGTAGCGCACCTGCAGGCAGCTACGCGACGGCGCCAGCCCCTGTGTACGCTCCTGCACCTCAACCCGCGCCCGCGGCGCCGGCCCAAAGCGAAGCACCGGCGGCCAAAGATAAATCGGTTGAAGGCCATGCGGTAAAATCGCCTATGGTTGGCACTTTTTACTCAGCCCCATCACCAACCGCAGATGCGTTCGTTAAGGTCGGCCAGAACGTCAATGCCGGCGATGTTATTTGTATCGTTGAAGCAATGAAGATGATGAACCAGATTGAAGCGGATAAATCTGGAAAAGTCGGCGCAATACTGGTCGAGAACGGAGAGCCTGTTGAGTTCGATCAGCCTTTGATCACCATCATCTAATCGAGGACCAGCAATGCGAAAAATCGAGAAAGTGCTCATCGCCAATCGCGGCGAAATAGCACTGCGCGTCCTGAGAGCCTGCAAAGAACTGGGAATCAAGACCGTGGCAGTTCACTCAACCGCAGATCGTGAGTTGATGCACGTTCGCTTGGCGGATGAAGCGGTTTGTATAGGCCCAGCGGCCTCCTCTCAAAGCTACCTCAATATTCCGGCAATCATCAGTGCAGCCGAAGTGACCAACGCGGATGCCATTCACCCAGGGTACGGCTTTCTCGCGGAAAATGCAGACTTTGCCGAGCAAGTCGAGCGCTCTGGCTTTATTTTCATTGGCCCGACGGCAGACACAATACGTCTGATGGGCGATAAAGTTTCGGCTATTGAGGCGATGAAGAAAGCCGGTGTCCCAACGGTTCCTGGCTCAGACGGCCCTTTGACTGCTGACACCAACAGGACGCTCGAAATTGCGCGCAAGATTGGTTATCCCGTTATTGTAAAAGCCGCAGCGGGCGGCGGTGGTCGTGGCATGAGAGTAGTGCACAATGAAGCCGCCCTCCTCAGCTCCGTACAGGTTACCCAATCAGAGGCGGCGGCCGCGTTCGGCAGCGATGTAGTGTACATCGAAAAATATCTGCAACGTCCACGTCACGTTGAAATTCAAGTGCTGGCTGACGGCCAAGGCGGTGTAGTGCATCTTGGTGATCGCGATTGTTCGCTCCAGCGTCGGCACCAAAAAGTCATCGAAGAAGCGCCAGCACCAGGCATTCCGGATGAGCTCAGGCAGTCTGTGGGCGAAAGCTGCGTAAACGCCTGCAAGACTATCGGCTATCGCGGTGCGGGCACGTTTGAATTTTTATACGAGGATGGCGGGTTTTACTTCATTGAAATGAATACCCGCGTGCAAGTGGAGCATCCCGTTACCGAGATGATTACCGGCGTAGATATCGTGAAAGAGCAAATCCTTGTTGCGAGCGGAGAGTCGCTGGGCATGACGCAAGACGATATCACTTTTACGGGCCACGCAATGGAATGCCGCATCAACGCCGAGGATCCGCAAACATTTTTGCCCTCGCCCGGAAATATCAAGCGATTCCACGCTCCCGGTGGGATTGGTGTTCGGGTCGATTCACACATTTACGACGGCTACACCGTTCCGCCCTTTTATGATTCGCTGATTGCCAAAGTAATCACGCACGGTAGCGATCGTCTTACCGCCATGAAACGTATGCAGCGTGCGCTAGATGAAATCATTATTGAAGGCATTCGAACCAACACGGCTCTGCATCGCAACCTGGTGCGAGACAGCTCGTTTTTATCCGGCGGAGTAAGCATTCACTATCTCGAAGGCTTGCTGGAAGAAAAATAATGGCTTGGATCCAAGTTCGAGCGCGGGCACCAAAAGCGCTGCATGAAAGTCTAGAGGACGCCCTGCTCGAACTCGGTGCCGTGTCAATTACCTATCAAGACGGCGCCGATCAGCCGGTTCTCGAGCCCGGCGTGGGCGAGACCCCTCTCTGGGACGAACTGATTATCCTCGGTTTATTCACGGCGGACACGCCAAGCGAATCTCTAAAAGCGGCTCTTATGAGCGCCTTTGATAACCAGTGTGATATCGCAATCGAAATCCTGGAAGATCGAGTTTGGGAAAAGGAATGGGAAAAACATTACCAGCCCATTCAAATAACGGATCACGTCTGGATTTGCCCGAGCTGGTGTGCTCCGCCCGATCCCAAAGCCGTAAATTTATTACTCGATCCGGGGCTCGCCTTTGGCACCGGCACACACCCTTCCACGGCAATGTGTCTTAAGACCTTGGCAAATGAAGACTTAGCTGGTCAGCACCTTGTCGATTACGGCTGCGGATCTGGAATATTAGGCATCGCGGCCATGAAGCTAGGAGCCAAGACCCTCCTAGCGGTAGACAATGACCCACAGGCACTAACGGCGACGCATGACAATGCCGTGCGAAACGACGTTACTCTGGCATCGCTTACCCTCGCCAGCCCCGAGACAGAAGGACCCTACCTAACTCAAGCCTGCGCAGATACGCTGGTTGCCAACATATTAGCCGAGCCATTAATGCACCTTGCTCCGAAACTAATCAATGCGCTTAAGCCGGGCGGGTTGCTGATTCTTGCAGGCTTAATCGAAGCCCAAGTGGAGGCTGTTACATCGAGCTACAGTCATGCAGTCGCGCTCGAAGTGGCCTATCAAACAGACGAATGGGTATGTTTAAGCGGACGCAAGCAGGATTAACGCGCCATTAAACACGTAAAAATTCTTCTTTTTGCTTGGTTTTGGTACCATATCACATCCCCTTAATACTGTGCGTGCCAGACTTTGCTGAAGATCGGCTCTTTCCAATTCGATTACCCTGTAATCGCCGCTCCGATGGCGGGGGTCTCTGATCTCCCATTCCGGAAAGCCTGCCGTGAGCATGGCGCCTCCTTCGCCGTTGCTGAGATGCTCAGCGCCAATCCAGATACTCGAGATACACAAAAATCTCAGTGGCGTTCGGTCATAGACACAAGCGCTCCTCACATCGTGCAAATTGTTGGCAATGACCCTGACATCATGGCAGAAGCCGCCCGATTTAATCAGGAGCAAGGTGCTGACATAATCGACATCAACATGGGCTGCCCCGCCAAAAAAGTGTGCAAGAAAGCGGCGGGATCGGCGCTGTTGGGCAATGAAACGTTGGTCCAGGAAATACTGACTAAGATTGTAAATGCCGTTGATGTACCCGTAACGTTAAAAATCCGTACCGGCACCACGCCCGAGCAAAGAAACGCGTATCGGATCGCTAAAATTGCGGAAGACTGCGGCATTCGAGCACTGACCATACACGGACGCACTCGCGCCTGTGCATTCAAAGGCAACGCGGAATACGACACGATCGCCAAAGTGGTACAAGATTGCACAATTCCCGTTATCGCCAATGGTGATATTACCAGTCCAGAAAAAGCACTCGCAGTGCTAAACTATACCAAGGCCACCGGCTTAATGATCGGGCGCGCGGCTCAAGGCCAGCCATGGTTACTAGGTGAGATTAGGCATTTTTGGAAGCATGGCGTCGCGCGTCCCGCGATGAGCCAAGTTGATCGCTTTCAGTCCGCGCGAAAGCATCTGGCTGAAATACAAGATTTTTACGGGGAGTTTATGGGTGTGCGGTTCGCCCGAAAACACGCCGGCTGGTACTTTGACGCACTGGGGTTCGATCGCCGAATCCGCAAGGAGTTCAACACGCTCACTACCATTGAGTCACAACGCAAGTTCCTTTTTAAACTTGAATTGACTCATCACTTTACGCAGGCGGCTTAATAATGAATGACAACTGCAGAGGTCGAACCAAATGAGTTTACGCGACGCGGTTAATCAGAGTTTGGAGACCTACTTTGAACAAATGGATGAACAAGAACCAAGCGATCTATACTCGATGGTTATGAACGAGGTTGAAAAACCCCTTCTTAGCTACGTCATGGAACAAGCAAACCAGAACCAATGCCGCGCAGCAGCCATGCTTGGGCTGAATCGAGGCACCCTTCGCAAGAAACTGAAGACTCACCAACTCATAGACTAGACCCTAGGACTGAAATGAACGACACCCAACTCGCTCCCGTGAAACAGGCGCTTATCAGCGTTTCCGACAAAACTGGCATTGTGGAATTCGCACAATCGCTCGCCAATCAAGGTGTTGCGCTTCTCTCAACCGGCGGTACATACAAGCTTTTGAAAGAGGCTGGGCTCGCGGTGCGCGAAGTGTCAAGCTATACGGGCTTCCCCGAGATGATGGACGGTCGAGTTAAAACACTGCATCCCAAAGTGCATGGTGGAATCCTGGGTCGACGCGGCATCGACAATGAAATCATGTCAAAACACGAAATCGAGACAATTGATATGGTTGTTGTGAACCTCTACCCTTTCGAGGCGACAATTGCAAAGCCGGACTGCACTCAAGAAGATGCCATTGAGAACATTGATATCGGTGGTCCAACCATGGTTCGCTCAGCCGCGAAAAACCACAAAGACGTCACCATTGTTGTGGACGCTGCCGATTACTCTCGCATTATTGACGAGATGCAGAGTAACGACGGCTGTACCGCTTACCAAACCCGCTTCGATCTCGCCATAAAAGCGTTTGAACATACTGCCCGCTACGATGCCGCAATCGCAAACCATTTCGGTCAGTTTGTTGTGGGTGGAGAACCCCAATTCCCCCGCACCTACACACGTCAGTACCGTAAACTCCAAGGCATGCGCTACGGCGAGAACCCACACCAAAATGCCGCCTTTTATGCCGAGACACCCGCTGTTCCGGCCAGCATTGCAAATACAAGACAAGTTCAGGGCAAAGAACTCAGCTATAACAACGTAGCCGATACAGATGCCGCACTTGAATGCGTGAAAGTATTTAACGAGACCGCCTGCGTTATCGTCAAACATGCCAACCCTTGTGGCGTCGCGACCGGAGCCAGCACGCTTGAAGCCTATGAAAAAGCTTTCGCAACAGATCCGGAAAGCGCTTTTGGCGGTATCATTGCCTTCAACCGCGCCCTTGACGAAGCCACAGCAAAAGCGATTGTCGACCGCCAGTTCGTGGAAGTCATCATCGCGCCATCGGTCGACGAGTCGGCCTTACCGATACTCGCACAAAAGACAAATGTGCGCGTATTGACCACCTCAGGTTGGGAAGCAACGGCACCCGCTCTCGACATCAAGCAGGTTAACGGGGGCATTTTGCTGCAAGACCGCGATCTCGGTTTAATCACCGAAGCGGACGTACGGGTTGTATCAAAACGCACACCGAGCCCCAGCGAAATGGCCGATCTACTGTTTGCATGGCGTGTCGCTAAATTCGTAAAAAGTAACGCCATTGTGTACGCCAAGAATCAGCAGACGGTGGGTGTTGGTGCAGGCCAGATGTCGAGGGTGAATTCGGCACGTATCGCTGCGATCAAAGCCGAACACGCTGGGCTCGAAGTGAAGGGGTCGGTTATGGCGTCTGACGCTTTCTTTCCTTTCCGAGATGGAATCGACAACGCGGCAAGCGTTGGAATCGCGGCAGTCATCCAGCCCGGCGGATCCATTCGGGACGAAGAAGTGATCGCAGCGGCCGATGAAGCAGATATTGCCATGGTCTTCACCGGCATGCGCCATTTCCGCCATTAAGAGGAGCATTGCATGAACGTACTCATTATTGGCAGCGGCGGTCGCGAACACGCACTGGCCTACAAGGCGGCCCAGTCACCAGGGGTTGAAACGGTTTTCGTTGCGCCAGGAAACGCGGGAACAGCAACCGAGGCCGGCCTGCAGAATGTCGCGATTGATCCACTTAATTTCGACGCACTCGCGCAATTTGCTAGCCAAAACGATGTCGGGCTCACGATCGTGGGTCCCGAGGCACCTCTTGTTGCAGGTATTGTCGATGACTTCACCGCGCGCGGCCTGCCCTGTTTTGGTCCCAGTGCATTAGCTGCACGGCTTGAAGGCTCCAAGGCATTTACCAAGGAATTTCTAGCGCGACACAAGATCCCCACCGCTGCCTATCAAACGTTCACGGAAATTGAGCCCGCCGTGGCTTACATCAAAGAGCAAGGCGCACCGATTGTCGTAAAAGCAGACGGATTGGCTGCAGGCAAAGGGGTTATCGTGGCCCAAAGCGAACAAGAAGCCATCGATGCTGTTACCGATATGCTCTCGGGCAATGCCTTTGGCGACGCCGGTTGCCGCGTTGTCATTGAAGAGTGCCTGGTGGGCGAGGAGGCCAGCTTTATCGTCGTGTGCGACGGTCAATTCGCGAGCCCAATGGCAAGCAGTCAGGACCACAAACGCATAGGTGAAGGCGATACAGGCCCTAACACTGGAGGCATGGGCGCCTACTCACCGGCGCCCGTGGTCACGCCCGAAATACATGAAAGGATCATGAATGAGGTTATCTACCCAACACTCAGAGGCATGGCGAGTGAGGGCGCAGAATACACTGGTTTCTTATACGCCGGCTTGATGATCGACACCGATGGAACACCTAAAGTCATTGAATTTAACTGCCGCTTCGGCGACCCAGAAACCCAGCCAATCATGGTTCGCCTTCAGTCAGACTTAGTCGAGCTATGCCAAGCAGCGCTGAACAAGACACTTTCCACATTAGAGCCCAGGTGGGACCCAAGACCGAGCATGGGTGTTGTCCTCGCGGCGAAGGGCTACCCAGGGGACTATCCGAAAGGCGACATAATTCAGGGCTTGGACAGCAAGCACAAAGACGTCAAAGTGTTTCATGCGGGCACCAAACAAACGGACCAAGGCATTGCCACCAACGGTGGACGTGTTCTCTGCGTTACCGCATTGGGAGACGACTTGCAGTCCGCTCAAGCTCGCTGCTATGAAGCCATAGATTCGATATCATGGGAAGGGATGACCTACCGGCGTGATATCGGCTGGCGAGCACTCAACTCCCGCTAAGTGCAAGAGGTGACCTGAATGGCAACTTTACCCGCAATTCGACCTAATCGCAGGCGGCATAGCCTGCTCGATCTGCTTATCGGTGAAGTCGATGTCGTGGTTAAAACGCTCACGAATAAAGGCTTGCAGCCTTCAAGGCCAAATCCAGCAGAGGGTCACAGTGAGGGCCTCGAGTCAGAGCATGAAAAAAGGCACGTCGCTGGGCTTATGCGAGTCAATCACGCGGGCGAAGTGTGCGCTCAAGCTCTGTATCAAGGGCAGGCGCTGACGGCAAAGCTGCCCACGGTACGCTATGAAATGCAGCAAGCGGCGCAAGAAGAGGTTGATCACCTCGTTTGGTGTAAAGAACGCTTAGACGAGCTCAACAGCCATACTAGCGTACTTAATCCAGTATGGTATGGGCTTTCATTTGGCTTAGGCGCACTCGCAGGCGCCGCAGGTGACAAATGGTCGCTGGGTTTTGTTGCAGCGACTGAAGAGCGCGTTTGTAGGCACTTGAAAGAACACCTAAAACAACTCCCTGAGCGCGATCGAAAATCGCGCTTGATACTGCAAACTATGGTGGAAGATGAACAGCGCCATGGCGAAACAGCCATGCAGGCGGGGGGCGCCGAACTACCCGCACCGATAAAAAATGCGATGACGGCTGTTGCAAACGTAATGACAAAAAGCAGCTATTACCTCTAAGGGCAGAGAAATTGAGGCCTCTGGCTGCAACCGGAATGCTGTATTGGGGACCTAAAGCAAACAATCCCCTCTCATAGGGCGCGCACAACTCAGCTTTGGTTACCGTAGCTATGCCCGCGGGTCAATATGACTGAGCCCAGGGGGATTACTTAGCGCCAAACTCTCTCGCTTCAAAGGTATGCGTTACCTCAACACCCGCTGCAGCAAGCATAATGGAAGCCGAGCAGTATTTCTCTGCTGAGAGCGCTACCGCTCTCTCTACCTGAGCTGCCTTCAAATTAACGCCCGTCACAACAAAGTGCATATTGATCTTAGTAAATACGGCAGGAACCGCATCAGCGCGCTCAGCAGAAAGCTCAACCTCGCAATCGACTACATTCTGGCGTCCTTTCTCAAGCATGCTGATCACATCAAAGCTCGCGCAGCCGCCCGCACCAATCAACAACATTTCCATCGGGCGAATACCCAAATTTTTGCCACCGAGCGACTCGGGGCCATCCATGACCACTGAATGCCCGCTACCGCTTTCTCCTAGAAACTGCTTACCCCCAGTCCACTTGACTCGCGCTTCCACGCCAACTCCTTACCTTGAAACTCAGACACCAAATAGAGTTTAGCACGGCGAAGCAGTTTACTTTGAATTGTTACACGCTACACTGTGCAAAAAGTTAAGGAAGAATCTGTCAGTGCTCGATCGCAAACAAGATTTAAGCTTTTATAAGCCCTTCATTCGCGAATGCGAGACGAAGCACTATGAAGCGAAATCAACGATCATTGTCGAGGGCACAGAGTCGGATCGCCTGTATCTTATCCTCGAAGGCACGGTAGCGGTGCAGGTGGAAGAGGAAAGTGACCCTTCCCAGTTAATGGTTGTAGCCTATCTGAGCGAAGGTGAATTTGTTGGTGAACTGGGGTTTTTAAGCACCGAAGCCATCCATCGTAGTGCGAAAATTGTCACCAAAACCGACTGCTATATCGCATCTATAACCTACGAAAAACTTAATCAAATTCGCGGCAAATACCCAGAGATCATTTTTGCTATTGCCTCGCAAGTCGCTTCTCGGCTTGTTCAAACCACGCGCAAACTCAGAGACCTTACCTTCGTGGATGTCGCGGGCCGAGTCGCCCACGCACTGCTGGATTTAGCTCAGCAACCCGAGGCACAGGAACATCCAGAGGGTCGCCTAATTCGCATCACACGCCAGGAATTGGGCAACCTCGTAGGCTGCAGCCGGGAGATGGCGGGGCGCGTGCTCAAATCACTCGCCGACGACGGTCTAGTTGTAATTACGGGTCAGACGCTACTCGTCCGACTGCAAGACTAAGCCTGAAAAAGGTTGGTCAGAGCCTCGCCGGGATCAACTTCCCGCATAAAAGCTTCACCGATTAGAAACCCGTGAATCCCATTGCTTCGCATCATAGCGACATCGTCACGGGTGTGAATCCCGCTTTCCGTGATTAACGTCGTGCCCTGAGGTACCGCTTTCTGCAACTCAAGCGTCGTCTTCAGATCTGTATTGAAGGTGTGTAGATCGCGATTATTCACACCCAGCAAAGGCGCTTCAAGCGTAAGCGCTTGCTCGAGCTCTTTGTGATTATGAACCTCAACGAGAACGTGCAGACCGTAGGATTGCGCCGCCGCATAAAGATCGGTCATATGAGGGGTATCCAATACCGCCGCAATCAGCAAGATAGCATCGGCACCAATCGCGCGCGCTTCAGCAATTTGATAGGGGTCCACCGTAAAATCTTTACGTAGGACGGGCAGATTACATGCCTCCCTCGCCTCTTTTAAATACGCATCTGCACCTTGGAAAAAATCCACATCGGTTAACACCGACAAGCAGGCAGCGCCTGCCTTGGCATAGCTCTCCGCGATTTGTGCAGGCACGAAGTGTTCTCGAATCACCCCTTTGCTTGGGGAGGCCTTCTTCACTTCCGCAATAATCCCGGATTCAGCGCGCTCGCAGCGAGCAACCAGATTCCCGGTAAAATCCCGCACGGCGGTTTGCTCGCCTTGAAGCCCCTCTAAATCCCGCAGACTTAGCTGTTTTTTTCGCGCGGCAACCTCTTCCCATTTCCGACTGACGATGGTTTTTAGAATGGTTGGTGTACTCATTCGCTCTCAGCCGCCTTCATAGTTTGAGTGAGTTGAATAAAGGTAGCCAAACGCTCTTTCGCCTGGCCCGTTGCGATCACGTCATCTGCCAGAGCAACGCCCTTAGCAAGTGAGCTAGCACAGCCGGCCACGTACAGTGCCGCGCCCGCATTCATTGCAATCATCGCTCGCGCACGATCCAAAGCTTCGCCTTCTTTATTACCCAGAGCGTCTTTGATAAGTGCCGCCGATTCCGCCGCGCTGTGCACCACCAGGCCATCGAGCGCTGAACGCACCTGACCTAGCTCCTCGGGCGTGACTTCATATGTTGAGATCGCGCCATCTCTGAGTTCGGCTACTTTCGTAGTACCTGAGAGACTGAATTCATCTAGACCGCCATGACCGTGTACAACCAATACATGCTCGCTGCCCAGATTGTGAAGCACCTGCGCCATGAACTCGCACAGCTCAGGAGCAAACACACCCAAAACTTGGCGCTTCGCAAAGGCCGGATTGGTTAAAGGCCCAAGGACGTTGAAAATGGTTCGCATCGCCATATCACGACGCGGACCAACCGCGTAGCGCATCGCGCTGTGGTGCGCGGGGGCAAACAAAAACCCCAAACCGACGGTATCAACAGCGCGAGCTACTTGTTCTGAGTCCAAATCCAGGGGCATCCCCAATGCGCTCAAAACATCTGAGCTCCCGCTGGAACTCGAAACCGATCGGTTACCGTGCTTAGCGACATTAGCACCACCGGCTGCCGCGACGATACTTGCCGCTGTAGAAACATTGAACAAGTTTGTGCCATCACCGCCGGTACCCGCTAAATCAACCAGTGGTGCGCTCTGCGGGGTAACAGGAGCAACCAAATCACGCATAACCTGAGCCGCTGCGGTAACCTCATCGATGGTTTCGCCCTTAATGCGCAAACCCATCAAAAACGCCCCGATCTGGCTATCCGTGGCATCGCCAGACATGACTTGTGACATGACGGCTCGCATATCATCATAGCTGAGGTCCCGACCCTCAACTAGGTACTTTAAGGCGACCTGAATGCTCATGCTCGCTCCTCGAGTTTCAAAAAGTTTTCCAGCAAAGCATGGCCATGCTCGGTCAAAATTGACTCAGGGTGAAACTGCACCCCTTCAATAGCGAAGGCTTTGTGACGAAAACCCATAATTTCATCTACGCCACCATCCGCGGTTTGGGTCCAAGCCGTCATTTCAAGACAGTCTGGCAGCGTTGCTTTATCTACCACCAAACTGTGATAGCGCGTCGCAATGTAGGGGCTTGGCAAATTATGAAAAACGCCCTTGCCGGTGTGATAGATGGAGGACGTTTTGCCATGCATCACAGCCCGAGCGCGCACAACATCACCACCAAAGACCTGACCTATGCTCTGATGCCCAAGACAAATTCCCAATATAGGTAAACGACCCGCAAAGGCTCTGATCGTCTCCATTGAGATGCCGGCTTCATTGGGAGTACAAGGGCCGGGGGAAATCACAATCCGGTCGGGCTTGAGCGATTCGATATCTGCAACCGTAATTTCATCGTTTCGAACCACTTTAACTTCAGCACCCAGCTCGCCAAGATACTGGACCACGTTAAACGTGAACGAATCGTAGTTGTCGATCATTAACAACATGCAGCGTGTCCTAAGGCGCCTTCGCCATAGCGGCCGCGCGCAACATGGCGCGGGCCTTGTTCAATGTCTCTTTCCATTCGAGTGCTGGAACCGAATCGGCCACAATACCCGCCCCCGCCTGGATGTAGAGCGTCTCATTTTTGATTACTGCGGTTCGGATAGCGATGGCCGTATCCATGTCACCCGACCAAGAGATATAGCCCACCGCACCGCCGTAGACACCCCGCTTCACAGGCTCAAGCTCATCTATAATTTCCATTGCTCGAACCTTGGGTGCGCCCGACAAGGTGCCCGCAGGCAGAGTTGCTCGCAGCACATCAATCGGTGACAACCCGGGTTTTAGGTCACCGGTGACACTCGAGATGATATGCATCACATGGCTGTAGCGTTCAATGACCATATTGTCGCGCAAAACAACGCTGCCCGTATTCGCAATGCGGCCAACATCGTTGCGACCCAAATCGATAAGCATTAAATGCTCCGCAATTTCTTTCGGGTCGTTTTTGAGCTCTTCTTCCATAGCGCAATCTTCGGCTTCCGTGTGCCCTCTGCGACGCGTGCCTGCCATGGGCTTAACGGTCACTTCGTTATCTTGCAATCGCGCTAAGATTTCGGGCGAAGACCCTACAATGTAGAAATCCCCTAAATCGAGGTAATACATGTAAGGAGACGGATTCAAATTACGCAGAGCACGATATAAATTTATCGCAGGCTCCGTAAACGGTAGATTCATGCGTTGCGAGGGCACAACCTGCATGACATCGCCAGCTAGGACGTATTCCTTGACGCGATCGACAGCGCGTTCAAAGTCGTCTTGCTTAAAGCTGAACTGCGCGCTCGCTTCTATTGACTCGGCGTCATCTGGACTGAGACGAATACTTGGCAAGCTTGGGAAGGTTTCTGGCAACGCTTTCTCCAGGGCGTCCAGACGATCAATGGCTGCCTCGTACGCGCCATCCAACTCGGCGTCCGCATTTACCACAAGAGTCAAAGTACCAGCTAGGTTATCGAAGACCAGCACTTCTTCTGAAACCATCAACAGAATATCGGGGTTTCCGATATCGTCCGCAGGCATCGAATTAGCCAGTCGAGACTCGACGAAACGCACTGTGTCGTAACCAAAATAGCCCACCAAACCGCCGTGGAAAACGGGTAGGCCCTCGACCGGTGCACAGCTGAAGCGCTCGCGAAACCGATCCACTTCCGCAAGCGGGTCCTGAGCTTGCCAGGCCCGAATACAGTTCTCGTCTCGATGTTCGCTAAGCTCGCCGCCGCGAACGATAAGCCGGTGTGCACAAGGCAGCCCAATTATGGAAAATCGCCCCCACTTCTCGCCACCTTGAACGGATTCGAATAGATAAGAATACGGACCTTGAGCCAACTTAAGATAGGCCGTTAACGGGGTCTCCAAATCGGCCAAAATCGTTCGCGCCACGGGTATCCGAAGATAACCCTCACTCTGGTATGCCGCGAATGCCTTGGCTGAGATGGGCGCTAATGACGGGCTCATACGGCCGCGAGTTCCGAACGCATGGCGGCGATGGCTTGAGCGTAATCCGGCGCATTAAAAATCGCCGAACCCGCAACGAACATATCAGCACCCGCGGCTGCGATCTCGCGAATATTCGATGCCGACACGCCGCCGTCAATTTCAAGGCGAATATCGAAGCCTGATTCATCGATCAATTGTCTGACTTCAGCACATTTTTGCAGAGTGGACGGAATGAATTTTTGCCCTCCAAAACCCGGGTTAACCGACATCAACAGCACCACGTCGAGCTTGTCCATCACGTACTTCAGGCAGTCCGGGCTCACATGAGGATTCAGTACCAGCCCCGCTTTGCACCCCGCGGCACGAATAGCGCTGAGCGAACGATCAACATGTGTAGACGCATCAGGGTGAAAGGTGATGTATGAAGCGCCCGCGTCTGCAAACTGGGCAATAAGATCATCCACAGGCGAAACCATCAAGTGAACATCAATGGGCGCTGTGACGCCATAATTACGGAGCGCCTTACACACCATTGGACCAATGGTCAGATTAGGCACGTAGTGGTTATCCATTACATCAAAGTGAACCACATCAGCACCGGCCTCGAGAACGGCATCGACCTCTGCGCCAAGGCGCGCGAAGTCGGCTGACAGGATGGAGGGGGCAATTAGGTAGGGCTTCACGCTGTTCACTCGATAATAAAAGCGCCTAGTTTAACCGGTATTGCGCTAGCTGACACGCCCTGCCAGCATTTTGTCTAGGCTTGCCAAGCGCGCAGGGGTACCCACATCGCACCAATAGCCTCGAAAACGTTCACCAAAGACGAGCCCCTGCCGAATCCCTTGCTCTAAGACAGGGCGCAAGGGCAATACGCCCGATTCCCAACCCTCAAACAAGGCGGGGCTGTAAACACCTATGCCTGCATAGGTAAACGCAAAATCCGCGTCGCTGTTCTTGTTGGCCAACCGCCCACTGGGCGTAAAGGCGAAGTCGCCGATAGGATGATGCAGCGGATTGTCGACCATGATCAGAGAAGCAAGCCCTCCCGGCGGCAATCGCACCCAAGGAAACGGTTGATAATCGCACCACACATCGGCATTAATCACCCAGAATGGATCACTACCGAGCAAGGGTAAGGCCTGGATGATGCCGCCTGCTGTCTCGAGCCGCTCGGGCTCTGGCGAGTAGACGATATCCAAACCAAAGGCACTCCCATCACCACAAAAAGCGTGTATCTGATCCCCCAAATACGACGTATTAATCACAACTTCGCGGAAACCCATGGTGTGCAATTTCGCCAAGTGGTGCGCAATCAAGGGGCGCCCCGCCACCTCAAGCATGGGCTTAGGGCGATGCTCGGTGAGCGACCCCATTCGCTCGCCTCGACCGGCTGCTAACAGCATTACTCGCATGGGCGGTACCAACTCTGAACAAGGCACAGTGGCTTGACACAATCGAACCAAACTCGCTCGAACTCCGCAAGCTCAGGGTGACGGTGACGGTACAACGCTAGGGTCTCTTCGACATAGGCAATCACGCGAGGCAGATCCGCAAGATACCCGCTTTTACCGTCGCGCAGGTGCAACCGCGCGAACACTCCCAACACTTTTATGTGCCGCTGCAAACCCATAAGGTCAAACTGCTCTAAAAACACCTTAGCATCAACACCGAAGTCAAATACCTCGGAGGCAAACTCGAAGAATCGCGTCACTTGGCTTTCGACAAAATTGCGTGGCCAACGCTTGTAACAGTCCTTCAACAAAGAGACTAAATCGTAGGTATAGGGGCCCACTAGGGCATCCTGAAAATCAATAGCCACCAGCTCGTCAGGCGCTTTCACCATCAGATTACGGGCGTGAAAATCGCGATGCACCAGTATGCTCGGCTGCTCTAAGATCCGAGCCAAAAGCAGCTTGTGGAGAGCCTGCTGTGCCTGCACATATGCGCTATCCGGCACCCAATCCAACAAACCGCGCAAAAACCACTCCTCACAAACATCGAGCTCAATCTGGAGACGTCCGCGATCGTAGGGCGGCAAATCAATGCCGAGATTTTTGGTAAGGTAGAGTTGGCGCAACATAGGATAAGCCGCTCCGTACCAACGTGAGCCGGATTCTTCATCCTCGAGCAAGGGCAATAGCAATTGAGAGCCGGCGTCTTCCTGCAAAGACCAACCGCGATCGTTATCCCAGGCCAAAAGCTCAGGGACTCTCACCCCCGAGCGAGCAAAAATTTCGGCCGTTTTAGTAAAATGAGCGGTTACGCCTGGCTCTGCGCTGGCGTCAGCCAAAATGGCGCGCAAACCAGCCGACCGAAGACGATAGTATCTGCGGAGACTCGCATCCCCCGGCAGTGCTTCGAACATCAAATCCGGTTCAGCCGTACCAAGGTGGCCCGCAACCCATTCTAAAAACGGTGGATTCATCTTTTGGCTCGCGATTCCAGAAAATTAAGTCAGACAAGTACAGCCGCATGTTTTATCATGCGCACCTTAGCATGAAGACAATAATTGGCAATCATGATTCGGGCTCAACACGGTAGACAATTTACACGCGCGCGCATGGGGTTGGCTATTGCACCCGCTCTGCTCTGTTACGCGGGTATTGTGTCTGGCGCCGACGAGCTCAATTCAAAAGCGAGTCAGCTCAACAGCCTCTATCGATGCGTACCTAATGCATCGGGGGCAGCCTGGCAGTGCGCCGCCGCAAGTGGCGTTACTCCGCCAAAGCCCAGAGTGACCCCCAAGCACTCCGCCAAGCTCGGTCAGGAGCAAGCCGAGCTTACTGAGTTCTACGCACACGATTGGCAGCCGCTATCGAAAGTGCCGCTGAACGAGCGTGATCAAGACTGCCATCGATGTGAAGGTCGCTACTCAGAACCTGAGTATGAAGCGGATCCATCCGCTTCGGGCGACGATATCAAAGCCAGCGCTGATCGCTCTGAGACGACGGCGACAGGCTCTACACTCTCGGGAAATGTGCTACTAAAACAAGGCGCTCGGCGTATTGCCGCCAATAAGGTCTCTATTGAGACAGAACAGGAACGTTTGGATCTCAGCGGTAATGTAACCATCCGCGAGCCCGGTGTCTTGCTGAGCAGCGATAGCGCAACGCTCGCACGCGGCGACCAGTCTCTGCGCCTAGAAAACGCCCAATTCGTCCTTCACCAACAGGGTTTACACGGGCGCGCACAGACTCTAGAGCAAACTGAGTCGGGCGCAATACTGGTTAGCAAAGGCGCGCTGAGCTATTGCGCGCCAACGGACCCAAGCTGGGAATTGCGTGCCGAAGAACTCATACTGAACCGAGAAACGGGCGTAGGGCAAGCCAGAGGCGCGCAACTTCGCGTGCTCGATACACCATTGATTGCGCTACCCGCGGTCAGCTTCCCTATAGATGACCGACGCAAGTCTGGTGCTCTATGGCCGAGCATAAGCGATGACTCGACTAATGGCCTCAGCGTTTCCGCTCCGATTTACCTAAATTTAGCGCCGAATTACGATTTGCTTTACACGCCTAGCTACCTGCAAGAGCGTGGATTTCATCAAACGCTTCAAGGCCGCTATCTAAGCGCCAGTATTGGCGCTTGGGAAAGCGAAATGGGTTATCTCGATAGCGACGATTTGGGATTTTCGGGCGGCCAACCAGGAGATCGTCGCTGGCATATCAAGGCCAAGCAAGACGCGCAATATAACGACCACTGGTCATCGTCGATTGAACTTGCTCGAATCAGCGACCCAAATTACCTGCGCGATCTGGATAGCGGACAAAGTAACAGCCGTTATCAGGACCAATTGATTCAAGAAGGCGAATTACGCTATCAAAGCGAGCACCTTGACGCCGCACTGAGCGCACGCAAACTTCAGTCGACCGCGCTAGACCTGAGTGATGGCTATGCCTCTGCGCCCCAGTTCGAGCTGCGCTATCGTTCGCAAACACGGGTGATCGAGCCATACGCTCAAATCCAATGGACTCAATTTGAACACAACGACAAATCACTTGCGCAGGGCGAGCGGCTCTACGCCAATGCGGGCGTTCAAGCAAATTGGCGGGCTGCGTCGGGCTATGCGAAGGTGCGTGCCACATGGCAAGAGCTACGCTATTCACTCGACACCAATCCTTTGATCGCGGATTTGAAGCCTTCGACTGCAGGTGAGCGTCAGTGGATCGATCTGGGCCTGCATTTTGACCGAATTGAAAAAGATTCCCGCACGACACTGACACCGCGACTTTTCTATGTGCATGCTACGCGCGACGAAGACATCGACGTACCGCTGTTTGACACCAAGGTGCGGACAATTCGTGCCGGCAACTGGTTTAATGACTCGCTGATTAACGGTCACGACCGTCTGACCGAAGAGCACCGTGCCATCGCAGCGCTTCACGTTAATCATGTAAGCAAGACGCTCGAAGTTGAGACACGGCTCGCATACATGTCATTCCTGGATGAACCGCAAGATCCTTTATTGCGGTCAACTTTGGCCTATCAAACAGACGAGCTGATCGGGCTCGATGCCAAAATCGCGTTTTCACAGGCATTGTCAGCAAACTTAGATGTGGTAAGCGACGCCAACTCCGGGGACCTACTGAGTCAATTCATCGAATTGCAATGGCGAGGTGCCGGCAATGATATCTTTTCGGTGGGCTACTCCAGCAATGATTCCTTCATCAGCCGGGAACAAATTCACGTCTCAGGCACATACCGACTCACATCGGACTGGCGGATGCTGTTTGCGGCGAATGTCGACACACGGCACAATGCTGATCTAGAGACCCTGTTTGGGATTGAATACGAAAGCTGCTGTTGGCGAGTAAGAATCATTCACAGCCAGTACCAAGATGTACCCGACGGATCGTACTTTTTGACCAAAGACGACTGGCGCGAGGAACAACAAACACAGATAGAGGTCGTACTCAAGGGGCTTGGCGGTTTTGGGCAAGCCATAGACTCGACCCTCAACCAAATGATCCGAGGTTTTCATGAATCCATTCGTTAAATATCTATCCGCGATTGTCTTAAGCGGCGCGATCCTGCCAGCTCAAGCTGCGGTCGAAATACTGGACAAGGTCATTGCGGTTGTTGATGACGATGTCGTTATGGAGAGCGAACTGCAAGAACGCCTTGCTTTGGTGAAAGGCAATATAGCAGCGCGCGGTGTTGAAGCCCCCCCAGAAGATGTTCTAATTCGGGAAACCATTGATCGGCTGATTCTGGAAAGCATCCAGCTCCAAATGGGGGCTCGCTACGGCATCCGGATCGAAGAACAGCAGATGGCGGCCGCGGTTGGTCGAATGGCCGCACAGAACGGTTTGACGCCCGAACAGTTTATCAACCAAATTGAAGCATCGGGCGGATCGTACGCAGAGCTGCGAGACAACATAGCGCGCGAAATGATCATCCAGCGCGTCCAAGCGGGCAACGTGAATCAGCGAATTGAAATCAGCCCAGCAGAAATTGAGGCTTTCTTGGGCTCCAGCGAAGGCCAAGAGCTGACGCAACCCGCTTATCGTCTGCTGCATGCGCGTTTAGACGTTCCGACAGACGGGGACATGGAAGCCGCAAGATCCCACGTAGATGCGCTAAAGCGACGCATTGAACAGGGCGAGGACTTCAACACCGTAATCGCCAGCTCAGAAGAGCCCTACCTATTCACTGGCGGCGATCTCGGGCTGCGTCCTGAATCCGAGCTCCCCTCACTGTTTGCACCTATCGCCCCGGAGATGAACGAAGGTGAAAGTCGCGGCCCCATCACCAATGGCCAAGCTTTTCACTTCATTTACCTGCTTGAGAAGCGCGGCGGGAAGCAAATCATTCCACAAACGAAAGTGCGCCATATCCTGATCAAGCCCAGCGAGATCCTGACACCCGATCAAGCCAAAGATCTTGCGGCAGAACTACGTGAACGAATTAACAATGGCGAAGATTTTGGCGATCTTGCGCGGGAGTACTCCGAGGATATCGGCTCAGCGCAGGAAGGAGGCGATCTAGGCTGGGCGAGTCCAGGCCAAATGGTCCCCGTGTTTGAGAATGCTATGGCTCAAGCCGAAATCAATGAAGTCACCCAACCCTTCGAGTCGCCCTACGGCTGGCACATATTACAGGTGCTGGAGCGTCGGCAACAAGACGTTACCGAACTCGTTAATCGTAATCGCGCCGAAGATTTCTTACACAACCGTAAGTATCAGGAAGAACTCGATGCCTGGCTTCGTCAAATAAGAGACGAAGCCTTCGTTGATATCAAATAACCTTGGCTACCATTGCGATTACATTGGGTGAGCCCGCAGGTATCGGCCCCGATACTGTAGCCGCATGCTTGCAAGAGCCGAGCCCTCACCAGCGCGTGATCATTGGGTGCGCTCGCACCTTACATGAGCGCGCGGAACAGCTGGGTATACCCCTTGCGCTTGCGCCTTACTCGGGGGCGAGCGGGCGCAGCGAGCCACAAATCATCGACTGTCCCTGCGCGAAAAAGGTTGAAGCTGGCCGACTCGACCCCGCAAACACGGAATCGGTTTTAAAGAGTTTGAAATTCGCTGCTGACGGAGCGTTACGCAGCGAGTTCGACGCAATCGTAACGGCACCCGTACAAAAATCGGTGATCAATGATTCGGGCTATCCATTTACAGGACATACCGAATATTTTGCCGAAGCAGCAGGCTGTGCAAAAGTCGTTATGATGCTGGCGGCAAACACCCTACGAGTCGCGCTTGTCACCACGCACTTGCCTTTGCATGCCGTGCCCAAAGCCATTACGAGCGCCAACCTACGCGAAACTCTGTCCATCACACACGGCGCCCTGATTTCACAATTCGGGATAGCCAAGCCTCGCATCGCCGTGCTTGGATTAAATCCTCAT
>Ga0255763_1001926_pt1 | contig 20541 bp, 14 predicted proteins | sample 041ome_2_FD_179963 | JGI IMG/M metagenome (GOLD analysis project Ga0255763, IMG submission 179963) | Coastal salt marsh microbial communities from the Groves Creek Marsh, Skidaway Island, Georgia - 041406US metaG (version 2) | ecosystem: Environmental > Aquatic > Marine > Intertidal zone > Salt...
TTCGGTCGACGGTCGACAGGGGTGTCTTGTGTATGGGTATACAGTATACTGACGTGTGCACCTGTGGGTGTTCTTTTTCGCGCGCGCAGAGGATGATTGCTTTAAGACGTACACCAATGAACGACTTACGGCGGCGACGTCGTCATTCGAAGTTATTGGCGGCGCTGGTGACACGCAATTTTTGCTCACCTCTGCCTACTTGGTGTTTTTCATGCAAGCCGGGTTCGCGATGTTGTGCGCGGGTTCCGTGCGCTCGAAAAACACGAAGAACATTTTGATTAAGAATGTTCTCGACGCTTGCGTCGGTGCCGTGGCGTGGTTTTTGTTTGGCTATGGCTTTGCTTTTGGTACAACGGACGGAACCAAGCCGAACTCGTTCATTGGTTCGGGTAAGTTTGCCATGAAGGGCATCGAATCCGCGTATGACGTCGCGTTTTACTTGTTCCAATGGGCCTTCTCCGCGGCGGCGGCGACCATCGTGTCTGGCTCTGTCGCCGAGCGCACGCGCTTCGAGGCGTACCTCGGTTATTCTTTCTTCCTCACTGCCTTTGTTTACCCGTGCGTCGTGCACTGGGGTTGGTCTACTGAAGGCTGGTTGGGTCCGTGGAGAACCAACGGCGCTAAACTTCTCGACACGGGTATGCTCGATTTCGCCGGTTCCGGCATTGTACACATGGTTGGCGGTTGCGCTGGTTTGATGGGTGCGTGGATTGTTGGTCCGCGTACGGGCCGTTTCGCTCCTGACGGCCGCGTCAACCCGATGCCGGGTCACTCCGCTCCGCTCGTCGTTCTCGGTACCTTCATCCTGTGGGTCGGCTGGTACGGCTTCAACCCGGGTTCCCAACTCGGCTTGATTGCCGCGGCTTCCCCGCGCGTCATCGCGCGCACTGCCGTCACCACCACTCTCGCTGCCGCTGGTGGTGGTTTCGCCGCCATGGCGCTCAACTACTACTTGTACCACGTGTGGGATTTGATCGCCGTCTGCAACGGCGCGCTCGCCGGTCTCGTCTCCATCACCGCCGGTTGCTCCACCACCGAACCGTGGGCCGCGCTTATTTGCGGTATGCTCGGTGCCGTGGTCATTCACTTCTCCAGCAAGCTCTTGCTCAAGCTCAAGATTGACGATCCCCTCGAAGCGGCGCCGATGCACGGCTTCTGCGGTGCCTTTGGCGTCCTCTGGGTTGGTTTCATGGCCAAGAAAGACTACGTCGCCGAAGTCTTTGGCGTCGACGGCGCGGGTGTCTTCTACGGTGGCAACGGTAAGCTCTTGGGCGCGCAAATTTGCGGTATCGTTGTCATCGCGTCCTGGACGTGCGGCATGCTCGGTGCCTTCTTCATGTTGATGAAGAAGATCAACTTGCTCCGCACCACCGTCGAGGAAGAAACGCTCGGTTTGGATGAATCCAAGCACGGCGGTTCCGCGTACGCGATGGAACTCGTCAAGCCGGTGCCGGTTGAATAAATACCTAACCGACTTGATACGTCTCAAATTTTCTCACCATTCTGCTTTCATTAAAATTCCGTCGAGAACGACGAGCGAATCAATCACAACTAAAGACGTGATTTCTGCATTGCAAGTCTCGAGACTTGGAAACATTTTTTTCGCCGGAGGTGTGTACCAAGTGTTACTGCCAATTTTCTCTGATTCATACTATGTTATCAAAACAAATCCAACTAAAATGAATGACTATTTCTTCCCTACGCGTACGCGCGCAATCGCAATCACCACTGAAATTTTGCAGTGTGAAATTTCACCCTCGCCTCGACGTTGCGCGCTAAAAACGCGCCGACGACGCCCTCCGCGCCGTGTCTCGCGACGTCCGCGGCGTGAATACCATCACGAATAAATAGCGCATCTATGCCCGCACGTGAAGCACCCACGATGTCGTGTTCAAGAGAATCTCCCACGGCGAGCACGCGCGTCTTGTCCACGGATGTCCCGGCGGTTTTCTCGACGTCGCGCAACAGCGCGTCGTAAATAATCGCGTCTGGTTTCCCCATTAATCGCACGTACGACGATGCCGACGACGCGACATCCGCGAAGTCAAAAGCATCGGTGTACCACTTTCCAAGCGTCCCGGGCATGGTCACTAAAGCGTCGCCTGAGACGGTGACGAAATCCGGGTTGGCGACGACGACGGGGACTCGACGTCGAGCCGAGCGCTCGACAAACGCTTTAATGTCATCAATCGATGTCTCGATCGCATCCGCACCGTCACCGCGCCCGAATGCCTCGGTGCCATGAATTAATATAAAATCAATATCGTCGTCTGACGCCGCGTCGACCACGTCGATCACCGCGTTGACGTCGTCGCCCAACGTTATCGCGCCTCGAGCGCTCCACGTCACGTGCGCGCACTTCGCCTTACCGCGGCGTTCAACGCCTCGCACGATGGCGTCTCTCACCGGACACGATAATGTAACGTCACTCGTCGGTAACGACATACCGTTCGATACGGCGTCGGCGGCGGCGGCCAAGATGAACGCCTTGGCGCAGTCCCCAGACGTCTTCGCGCCCGCGAACCACGCCGCATTAAACCCCATTGCTGTCAACTTTTCGATCGTCCCTGAGCTCTCGCGGCTGCTGTTAGATATGATGTAACTTTTACCCATCGATGCGAGCGAGCGCGCGGCGTCGATGGCGCCCGGGTACGGGTTTTTGCCGTCGTGAAGCACGCCAAACTGGTCCAGGAGAAAGATGTCGTATGCATCCGCAACCGACGCGAGAGAAGGCACATCCATGGATGACGACGACGCACGCGCGATAATGGTATTGTCTCGCTTTTGTGCGTCGCGCGCGCGAACTCGACTCGACAGTTGAGAAGGCGCGTGCGCGCGGCGGAGCATAGCGAGCGCCGAACACTGGCGCATGTACGTACGGATATTACAAAAACACTCTGTGTGCGCGCGTGCCTACTTTAACAATTCATCATTCTCCGCATCCAAGATACACGCCTCAACCTCGTCCAAATCCCCGCGCATCACCGCCGTCATGCAATCCTCAAACACGCGTTCGGCGCTCAGCTCGCTCAACTTTTTCTCCCAAAACGCATCCTTGGTCACCGCATCCATACCACGAAGCGTATTCACCACCTCCGTGGATACGTCGGTGGAATCCGTTTCGTTGTCAACTTCGAATAAGCACGCATCGAGCGCGGCTTCATCGCCGGCGATGACGGCTTCGAGGCACGACGCGAGCACGCGCTCAGACGTAAACTCCTTCGTCTTGGCTTGCCAATCGATATCTTTAGGCTCTTTCGCGCGCGTGTGCACGCGCGACGCGCGTCGTGGCGCGTGCTTGGCTGCGTGGTGCGTGCGACACGCGGTCGTGTGCGCCGTGAAACGCATCGTCGTCGACATCATTGGCGATCAAGATGATTCTGATGAATTCAGAACTTCGTGATCGATGATGTGTATTCGATCGTATATCGCGTCGTTCGGTGGACGATGGGCGATGCGCACGTGGGTGCGTGCGTGACGTGTGTGACGTGTGTGGTGCGCGTTGACGGCGCGCGTGACACCAGCGAGGCGATGAGAAATGACGCAAAGTGTAACTAGATTAGTGATCAACCGCCGGCGCCAGGTCAGCGCGTCTGAAGAAAAGTCTACAAAGGATGATGGCGCGATGATTTTAAATGATAATGTAGGTGAAGATGGTAGTATTAAAACACAGAGGAGAGGATGAGCCGGCGGCGGCGCTAGTTGCCAGATTGGTCAATGTCGGCGATTTTGTCGCGCAAGTATTGACGCGCGTCGTCATCGAGGGCGTATGTGGAGCTGTCGAGGATGATCAATTCGAGGGTATCACGCTCGCGAGTGGTGATTTGATTGCCGTCGAGGACGGCGTCGTAAATGCGCTCGGCGTCCGCGGCGGTGATTTTTTGCTGGACGCGCATGAAATCATCCGCCAACGTCAAGGCTTTGTCATCGTATTTGACGCCGTTGATAACGCGGTACGAACTCGGACGCTTTCGACCAGCGAGTTCGGCGGCGGCGAGATCTTCCCGGCGAGCGTCCACGCGCGGCTGTAAGTAGGAAATCGCGCCGTCGGAGAGCTTGTACGAGTACTTGCCATCGCCGCCGGCGAGAAGCAAAGCCAAAGTTTCAAGCTCGATAGCGGTGACGCCGGCGCCGTCGAAGACGTTTTCGTAAATCTTTTCCACACCCGCGCGGCTAATTTTTCCATCCGCCGCCATCATAGCGTCCGCGAGCAACAGCGCCTGGTTGTCATACTTCTTCCTGTTGATGGTGCGATAGAATCCTTCCGGAGCCTTTCTGGCAGTCGTCGTCTTTGATGACGTCGATGAAGACGCCTCGGCTTTACGCGCGTCTCGAAGGCGCGCGCGGAGTTCGGCGACGACGCCATCAGATGGTAAGCCGCGCGTCTCGCATTCGGCAATCAACTCGGTGCGCTTCATCTTACTCAACGCCGGCGGAGAGGTTGAGGTCGCGTCTGTCGGTGGCGGCGTATTCGTCACAGATTTGGCTGTGATTTTCTGAGCCGTAACAGCCTTCTCATCCGCGTTAGCTGCGCGCTTCGCGAGCGACTCCGCCTTGGCGTTAGCCTCTGCTGCCGCCTGCTCGGCAACGAGCAATTTTGCCTCCAACTCCTCGAGTTGCGCGGCGAAACGAGATTCGTACTCAGCCAACTCGCGCGCGGAGCGCTCGGCGATTGCCTGTGCTTCCGCGGCGGCTTGTTCTTGCACGAGCGCGCGATCTAACGCGGCTTCATCCACGGTAGCGCTGACGAGGTCCTCCATGGCGAGCAAATCCTTGCGCGCAGCGGCGAGCTCAGCCTCCGCCGCCTTGGTTGCCTCATTCGACGTCGCGCGCGCGGTCTCAAGTTGTGCGACGAGAGCATCGCGCGTTGCGGTCAATTCCTCGACTTCGCTCGCCACGGCGGCACGAGTGAGTCGAAGCTCTTCGGTGAGTTCCGAAACGCGGGCGTCGGCGTCGGCGAGCCGGGATTCCAGCGCGTCGCTCAATTTGCGCAATCGTGCCGCCTCCTTGACGTCTTCCTTCGCTGCATCGAGCGCGGCTTGGGTGTCCCGCTGTGTTATCTTCAAAACTTCGAGCTCAGTGCGCGCTTCTTCTGCAGAAGCCGTCGCTTGCGCCGCAGAGACTTGAAGCTCGCGCACCGTGACCGAAGACGCTTCGAGATTTTCCATCGCAGCCGCGAGCTCGGCGTTGAGCTCTGTAATGCGCTTCTCTGCGGCGACGCCGCGGGTCTCCAAGCTCTCGCGCTCCTCGCGAAGACGCGCCGCCTCAAGTGCTTGAGTCTGCGCATCTGCCAACGCCTGTGTAGTGGATTCTTTCTCTTCGCGCAACGCCTTCATTTCACTCTGCAGCTTTTCGACGATGGACGCCGCGGCGCTCTTCGCCGCTTCTACGTCAAGTCGCGCCTTTTCTTGCGCCGCGAGCAACGCGTTCTTCGACTGCTCTACATCGCGTTCGAGCGCCGTTTTTGTCGTCACGAGTGCTTCAAATTTTATGCGCATGGCATCAAGCTCGCTTGCAGCCGCCGCCTTGGCGCGCTCGAGCCGTTCGGCGTCGCCCCGTGCTTCGTTCATCATGCGCTCGACTTCCATGGAAAATGTCTTCTCTTCAGCCGCCGCACGCTCTTCAGCCGCGCGTAGGGCTTCAGAAGTTGTAGCTTGCTGAGCCTGTAAACGTTCGATGTCGCTCTGAAGCCGCTTCGCATCCGCCACAGCGGCAGCCTTGACGGCGGCAATTTCCGCGGCGCTCGCGTCTCGTGCGCTCGCCAGTTCGCTCGCGTACGTGCGTTGTGATTCTTCCGCCGCACTCTGCGTACGGCGTAACTCGACGACATTGGCGTCTAAATCCGCACGCAAGGCTGAGATTTCGGCGTTGAGTGCATCGGCGCGCGAAGCGGCGTCACCTCGCGCAGTGGCGAGCGTTGATTCCGCGAGCGTCTTCGCTTCGGTTAATCGCGCGACGTCCTGCTGCAATTTAGCCACTTCAACCAAAGCCGCGTTCTTTGCCGCATCGAGTTCGCTCGCAGTGGCATCTTTTTCTGCACGCAATCGTTCGAGTTCAGCGTTGAGCTTCTGCGCTTGCTCTTGCGCCATGGCTTCGGCGCGCTCGAGCTCGGCGCGCAACTCATCGCTCTTCGTCATCGCAACAGTCTTGGCGCGTTCAAGTTCGGACACAAGAGAGCCGCTTGCGGATTTATCGGCATCGATTTGCGATCTTAACTCGCGCACTTGCTCGGCAGCGGCACGCTCGGCATCCGCGAGCGCGGACGTTGCGAGCGCCGCTTCGTCGCGGAGTCGTTTGAGCTCAGCTTTGAACTTTTCGATATCCTCCTTCGCACGCTTCTCAGTGGCGAAGAGATTTTCGCTCGCTGCATCCTTTTCTGCTCTTAAATTTGTGACGGCTTCATTCAGCGCAAACGTCTCTTCGGCAAACGTGAGCTTGAGGGATTCCATGTCGCGTTCAAACGTCGCACGGGCTTCGGCGGCGCTCGCCACGCGCACAGCTTCAATGGCTTGTTCGTGTGACGATTGCGACGCCACGAGCTCGTCAAGTTGACCACGGAGTTGCGCCAAGCGCGTCTCTGCAGCAATTTTCGACGTGGCGATTTCGTTCGTCGCTGATACATATTGCGAACGGAGCGCAGAAATTTCATTTTCAAACGCTTGCGCTTGCTCGGTGAGGGACATCTTTTCGGCGCGAGTGCGCTCGAGCTCTTGTGTCGTCGCTTGCGCCTCCGCGAGCTCGGCTTGGAGCCTTTGCGCCATGGATGTAGTTTCATCTTGCTTTGTGATCGCACTTTGAAGTTCGGCGTTCAATCGCTCGACGTCAGCTGCGGAACGCTTGGCGAGCTCCTCGGCGGCGCGCACCGAGCGCATTTCGCCCTGCAACTGTTCCTCCAATGCACGACGAACGCGCTCGGTTTCAGCGCGCTGCTCGCGCAGCGCATTGGTAGCGTCGCGCTCGGCGATTTCAGCGGCGCGTTCAGCGGCGCGAAGCATCGCGGTAACCTCGCCCACGCGAGCCGTAAGCGTTTCGTTCTCAGTCGTGAGCGCTTGAACGCGAGCGACGAGCTCAGCGTTTCGAACTTCAACATTCGCGAGCGCTTCATTCGCCGCCTTGAGCTCTTCGACAGACTTCTCGAGCGCGATCACTTTGACCTTGAGCTCTTCCACGCGGTCGAGCGCTTCAATCTTGGCAATTTCTTCATTCTTTACGCGCGTCTTGAGCTCGTCAATTTCCCTGGCGTACGCATCCTTTTCGGCTTCGAGGGCACTGAGCTTGGCTTGCACCTCCGCCGCCGCCGCGACGTTCGTTTGTGCGTCACGTCGTTTGGCCATGTATGCGTCGATAATCGAAAACCATCGCGTCTTAGCTTCTTCAGAGTCGAGCGGCGTCTCGAGAGTTTGCGATGCCGAAAATTCACCAAAGCGGAACATCGTCGACGACGCGTCAGATTGCTCCGCGTCTCGACAAGCCTCCGCGGCGGCGTTTTGTTCGTCGGCGAAAAACTCGTCGATGAGTTCAAACCAACGTTCTTGGCTCACGCCCGATACGGAGGTGATGATTTCGGGCGCAGCGGCGGCGATGGGTTTTTCCGTCGCCGCTACTTGCGCCGCCGCCGCTTCGCGTGCCGCCATGAATGCGTTGATGTTTGTAAACCATTCCATCTTACGCGCCTCGGCTTCAGCTTCCGCGGCTCGCTTTTCCTCCGCAAGCCGTTGCTCTTCAGCAGCAGCCATTGCAGCCGCAAGGTCAGCCTGACGTTTCTCCTCCGCGCGGCGTTCTTCTTCAGCCTGAGCGCGTTCGCGTTCGGCGATTTCGGCGTCTCGCTTTGCTTGAGCTTGAGCCGCGCGAGCAGCTTCCTCGCGCGCGCGCGCTTCGATTTCGTCAGCCTTGCGGATCTTTTCTTCCTCGCGAGATCGAATGTACACCGCTATGGCTTGACGAACATTGTCGGGCACCTTTTCTTGCGGCATTTTTTCAATGTCGGCGATGGTTTTCACGATTGTCGTATCCAACGTCGCGTCCATCGCCGCCATGCGGCCTGCGAGCTCGGCAGCGCCAGCAATCTTGGAAATCGCATCAACAACATTCACTCGAATCATCTCACGGCCCTCGACGGTGAATAACGCGCGGCGATAAGCGACGCCGTAGTACGCCGTCACCGCAAATCCCACGAGCTGTTCAAACGCCGCCAACGGCGGCACAGATTCCAACGACGCCAAAATCCCATCCACTCCTAACGTTGATGTCACCGTCGCGAGCGTAATCCCCAAAATAGACGTAATCGCCACCCCTCGACGCAACGCATCTTGGCGTAATTTCGTATACTCTTCCCAATCGCCGACGGCGACGTCCCGTTCGCCGCGTTCGTACGGCGCCAACTCGCTCAATAAACTCTGCGTCTCACTCGATGCCTTTGTCGTCAAAGCCTTAAGCTTTGCCTCGGCAATCTCAACTTTCGCTGGTTTCAATAAATTCACCACCGCGCTGCTCACGAACGCCTTACCTCGAGCATCCGTCGTCGACGACGAGGTTGAAATATCAAGCAAAGATGATGATTCATCACCATCTTCCTCACCTTGAGCGCCCGTCGACGACGTTTTGGCGCGGTCAGAGCCAGAAATCGCACCAACAACAACCATCACGCGCCCTTGACGCGTCGCACGCGCCGCGTTCGCGCGAACCACGGCGCACGTCGCCACATTCGCGCGAGCGCACGCACCCGAGCCATCGCGGTGCTGGCGTATGGCGCGTACGATGCCTCGCACGCCCTGCGCGCGCGCGCTCGCGCACGGCGACGACGATGACGGCATCACGCGTGTGTGTGTACGCGCGACAGATCACCACGAGCGCGTGGTGCGGCGTCGTACAGTGCGGATAAACGACGACGGACGCCAGACTGGATTCAAATTTCATTTAAAACTCACAGACACACTATACATGTGCATACGTACGATGCGTTCGCACACGAAACGTGACAATATTCGGAGACGACAAAGAATGTACTATTTCCGATTGAACGCGACGCTAAACGCGCAAAGGTGCGCCGCGAGCGCGCGACACGGCGTCGCCAAGCGCGTTGGATGTACCATGTGTCAAGACTACTGTTATATAGAACTAAATAACCTCATAATACGCCATATTGGCCCATATTTTGCATAAATACACATCGATAATTTTCTATACCAAGGCGCATATCTCGTATTAAATCACAGTTTGTGGGTACTCGTGTGTTTTTATGCACGCGAACACGCGTCCGTGGCGGCGGCGGCATCGCCATTGCGCGCCATGCCTCGCGACGCCGCGCCGCGCGCGCGCCGCGCATCCACCTCGGACGCGCACGCATCGACGGCACCTAATCGCGATGCCGCGCTCGCGCGGTTACAGGCGCTGGCGTCGTTCGACGACGACGGCGCGGGCGCATCCGTGCGACAGAGCTCAGAAAAAGCGCAGCAACGTCGCGGTGGCGGTGGCGGCGGCGCGCGCGGCGGCATCGGTTTGGGCGCTGGGTTCGCGGGCGTCGACGACGACGATGAGTTTGCGTGCGATGGTGACGCGATCGCGCGCGCGGGCATGCGCGCGATGAAGCTCGCGATGGGTGATGCGCTTTCGGAGAGCGATGAGGATGAGGACACCGACGACGGTTTATCAGAGTCTGGTGGGGATTACGGCGGTGCGCGACGCGCGAAGGCGAAGTCGACAAAGAAACCGTCGTCGTCGTCGTTGTCTGTGCGTGCGCTCGATGACGATGGGCGGTTGCGCATGCGTGGACCGATTGAAATGGAAGGCGCGGAGTACGCGGGGCGCAGCGCGAGTCGGCGGGATTGGGAGCGCGCGACGCGAAACGGGAGCGATGACGAGGAGGATGACGAGGAGGAGGATGGTGAAGATGACGAGAGCGAGGGGGATGGTGGTAGTGAGGGTTCTGATGACGATGCGGGTGGACATGAAGGCGTGAGTGATGAAGAGATGGAGGACGATGATGACGACGAAGACCCGTACGCGGATGAAGACGGCGAAGACGGATACGTCGGTTTTGATGCCGATCATGGCGCGAAAGATTCCGAATCAGACGAGGACGAGGACGAGAACGAAGATGAGGAGGAGGATGCCGAGTCGGAGTCGGAGGATGCACAAGGAGTGCGCGCGAAGGAGCTTCTCGGCGCCGCGACAGAGGGCGACGCCGAACTCGCGCGAGAACTCGAAGCGTTTCGTCAAGAGGAAGAGCAAACGAAAAAGCTTGTAGACACGAAAACACAGCACGTTGAAAAGGGTAAAGCTGTGAAAGTTCAACGCACGATTTGGGAGCGCGCGTTGCACGTGCGTATTCGATTACAAAAGGCGATGTCTGGCGCGGCGAAATTGCCGACGCCGCTGGCGTGTCGAGGATTAAAACGAAAGTCTCCCGAGGTGGCCGAGTCACTCGACGCTCTCGCTAAAGCAGCGCGTAAAACCATGCGTACGTTATCTTCGCTTCAAAGCGCGTTGATGCGGAATATTGAAGACATACCAAAAGAGTCGCTCACGTCAAAAATTGACGTCGACGCCGTCGGAGACGTGGACGATATTTGGGCCGCGCAAGACGCGTCGTATCGCGCATACGCATCGTATCGCGATTCCACCGCCGATCGATGGTATCGCAAATCGTCAGTCTCTGTAGGTAAAATGGCTGGAAGCGCGTCGCAAAATCTCAAGGCGTTCAACCAATCGATTTCTCAACAAGTCATGTCGACGATGCGCGCGCCGGGACGGTTGATTGAAAAGTCGCGACCGCCGAAACGCGCCGCACCGGCGCGATTGGGAGAAGCTAAGGTTGCGGACGGTGACAACGAGCCGAGTACTTTGGTATCCGTAGATGAATCGGATGACGCCGAGGCCCGCGAACACGAACTCTACGACGACGTTGACTTTTACGAGCAGCTCCTCAAGGAATTTTTAGAAGGCGGCAACGAAGCCTCCGCCGCGGGCGGTGGCGTCTCCAGAGCCGTAAAAGTTCGTAAGAACGTCGATCGTAAGGCTAGTAAAGGAAGAAAGCTGCGGTATCACGTTCAGGAACCATTGGTGAACTTTATGCAGGCGGATGACTTGGAAATTCCGTCGTGGGCGGAGAGAATTTTTGGTCAGCTCTTCGCGTCAAACGCCTAACGTTGATAGAGAACAGCGCGTGTGTTCTGTCTCTCTCTGCATGGAGAAGCGCACGCGCGCACACGGACACACCCCAACCATAGCGGTCAATGTTATAATTCACATTGCAACACTAAATCTCGTAAAATGGATTCGCGCGTCGTCGATTGCATCATCTCGTGTCTTGGGACGCGAACGCGAAGGGTTCGCGTCGTCTTCTTCCTCCTCTTCACCGCGCACTCGCGCACGCGAACGATACGCTCACGCCGGCGCCGACGGTCTCGCACGCACGTTCACCCGTTCCATGAACTCATTCCAAAACGGTAAACACGCCTCGCGTCCGCATTCGCGCGCGATGTCGTACGAACTGCACACGCCGATAAACGCCCCCTCGCCATCCGTCACGCACACGTGGTGCACGTGATGTCTCATCATGATTGCCGCAGCCTCATCCCGCGTCATCGATGGCGATGCCGTGATCACCGTCTTATTCGCCACGCTTCCGCACAGCGCGTCCAGAGGCACCGCTTCGAGCCACGCTTCGAGGGCGTCCCGCTTGGTAAACATCCCCACCGGTTTCCCGACGTCGAGCACCACCACGCACCCGACGCCGTCGTACGCCAGCGCGTGCACCGCGGATTCAATCGTATCCGTCGTACACGCCGTCACGCAGCTGCGCGCGACGCGACGCGACACGACGCGAACCAAACCAAACGTCAGTCGAATGCCGTGCGCCGATTCGCGTTCTCGGTCGAGGCGCGAATCGCCAATCATCATCAACGCGTGTCGCGTCGCTCGAGCGCACGCACTGTCGCGCTGGGGTCATGAAATCTTGCACCGTAATCATATCTCTCGCGGCGTCGGACTCGATCGAGGGCGTCGGCGTCGAACGCGGCGTCGGCGTCGCGGTCTGTCGTCCGTCCGCCGGCCGGCGGTCGCGCGACGCGCCCGAATACATATATTAATTAGTTAAAGTCCATTAAATACATATCTCGGTCTCTTCCGACCACGGGGTGTAACGACCGAAATTCAATTTGATAGTTGTATAAGTGATACAGTATGTAGAAGGGCGACGAGGCCGCTGCCACGCGCCAGTGTGTGACGCCCGTCGACGACGCGAGAGCGGCGCACGGCGGCGTCAGGCTAGGCGCGCGCGTTCCGCTACACCCGCATAGGCTAGGCGCGGGTCGACCACGGCGGGTACACGCCACACAGCCACGGGCGCTGGCGTGATTGGTGAATTTCGCTGCATCAGAATTGTGGAGCCCCGACAGAATTTCGCACATTTACGCGACAATGTCGCGCCGCGCCGACGCAGACACGACATCGAGCGACGGCGATGGAAGCTCAAAGTTATCCTACGGGCAGACCCGCGCACAGACGGGGACGATCGCTTGGGCGAGTGAGTCGAGTGCGGAGAAATCAAAGGGATTGTTGACGCGATTTCAGACGCACGAGCGCGTAGTGGCGCGAGCGACGCGGTCGAAAGATCTCGGTGGAGGTTCAATAGCGAGTGAAGACACATCGCTGCTTGGGAGTGAGCATGGGGATGCGAGTAGTGTGAATTCGTGGCGTGTACCGGTGCGTGGGGTGATGACTTCGCCGGTGAAGAGCGAGCCGGCGAGCGCGAAACGCGGGACAGCGAGCGTGAAACCGAATACTAGTGGGTCGTTTGATATCGCCGAGAACGCTCGATTGGCGCTAGAGGCAAAGGATGTACAGTTGGCTAAGATGGCGGCGAGACTTGAGGCGGTGATGCGAGAAAAGCAGGAATTGGAGGCGTCGCGGTCGCGCGGAGAAATGAGCGCGTTTGCGTCTCAAGCGGATGATTTAGATGCAGAAATGAAGGCTGCGCTGCGCGGATTGCGGGGGGACGACCGTGCCTCGAATGAGTACGATATGAATGGTTTGCATAATAATGCAGCAACGGTGAACCCGTTCGCTCGACGTGGGGACGAGGGTGGTGGTGGTTTAGATGACGATAGCGACGACGAGGTGCCGGGACCATCGAGACGCGACGCGCAGATGACCAACGGTGCAACGCGGGCGCAATACGACGATGACGACGGTGAAGACAATGATGGACATCACACACCACAGCCGCCATCGATCAAACCAGGTGTTCGTGTTGAAGGTGGGTATTTAACTCCGAGCGGTCGCGTCGTCGGAAGCGCGCTCAAAGCCGAGTCGTCGGCGTTGAAATCGGTCGACGGCGGCGGCACTAATGATCGCCGTGTGGTCTTTAATCACGAGGAGCAATTTTCCGACGCCGGTGCGCCGTTTGAGGCTGCTGAGGTGGCCGAACTTCGTCGAGAATTACGTGAAATTCGTGGAGCGCTGAAGAGCGCGTTTAGCGTCAGCGAACAGCTCGTGGAGCAGTGCGAAAAGAAAAACGTGGAAATCAAAGAAAAGAATGCTGCGTTAAAGCTAGCGCGAGAAGAATTGTTACAAGCGCGGGATGATTTACGTACCGCACGCGAGGGTCAGAATGAAGCCGAGAAGCGCACCAACGCTTTGCTGCGCGGCGATTTCAACGTGGATGAATTGAGGCGACATTTATCGACGACGCTTCGTGCGCTCGACGACTCGAACGCGTTCGCTAAGGAATGCATCAAAATCATTCAGCAATCCGTGGGTGTGAACGTGGAACTAAGCCCTGATGTTGTGTTTTCAATACTCCCCGTGTTGTCTAGCCTATCCATTCGTGGAGAAATGGCTGAGGCGATGGTCGACGCGGGCGTACTTAATAGCTTGGTGAACGCTTTGGAAATGTTCAAGTCTGATGGTGCAATTTGTGCTGACGCCCTCGATGCGATTCAGGCAATTTGCCGAACCGGTCTAGATGCGGCTATCGTCACGCAAGACGAGCAGTTGATTGCCTTGCGCGGGACGCTCACGGATGAAGCCATCAAGACGTGCGCGCGCTCCGTCGTCGCGTGCGGTCGCCAGTGCGTGTCAAACGCCGTCGTATGCGAAGCCATCGCCGGGGTCGCCTTGGCGTTTGCCGAGTTTGGGGACTTTACAAACATTCAATACTTAGTAGGCGAGTGTGAGATGGTGGATGTTCTCGTACAATCGTGCGTCAAACACGCCAACGACGAAGGCGTCCAGCGCGCGACGACGTGCGCGCTCGCCGCCTACGCCGTATGCGACGGTTCCACCAAGCGCGTCGTCGAATCCCTCGGTGGTTTCGCCCTCATCAAGCGATGCGTAAACGAACTCAACGTCGACGACGCCGTGCGCTTGTTCCCACCCGTGCGTCGATGGATTTCTTCATCAAAATCCCGAACCGGCGACCAAAGACGCCGACGCGACGACCCACGCGAGCGAGCCGAAGACGACTTGAACGCCAGCGATGACGACATCATCGACGACGCAACGCTCGGCGATAACTTATAATTATAGATAGAATCACATGTAAATTGGAAAACAATACACGAACGAACGAACGAACGAACGAACGAATCAATCAATCAATCGACAAAGAAAAGATTAGCGAACGCCGAAAGAAAGAAAGAAAGAATGTACCCATAAATCTTGTCGGTTTCGACCCATCGCCGCGCGTCGTATTACAATCGCACACCGTCGCACACACCCTCCTCTAAAAATATCACCATCACCATCGCACCATCATCCCTCATCGCGCCGTCGAAGACTTCTTCCCACCACCCAACACGATGAGCAACGCGCCCAACGCCGCGACCGCCATCGCGATCGCCTTCACATTCGGCTTCTCCCCCACCACCTTGGCCGCCTCGGCCGCCGCCACGGGCGCAGACGCCACCGGCGTTTTCACCACCTTTGGTTCCACCTTCGGCGCGGGCGGTTTCGGCGCCGCGACGGGCGCGACGGGCGCACTTTCCGCGGCGTCCTCCTTGGCGACCACGGCGGGGACGTCGGTCGTGCTCGCGGATGCGCTCACGCTCGGGCTGACGCTTTGCGACACCGAGCGCGAGGAGGCTTTGGAGCCGGAGGGCTTTTTGGATTTTTTAGATTTCTTCGACGGCATCGCGATCGCGCGCGTCGCGTGTCGTCGTGGAGTGACGACGACGACGACGACGGGGCGAGCTGTCGCGTCGTTCCCCCGAGACCAAAAAAACAACGATTTGAATGTGGCGAATTAAAATAGAGGGTTTAGTGTTTAATATATAATCTAGAGGGATGGTTTTACATTTATGTATGGTGGCTCGGTGGGTATAAATGTGTGTATATAGAGGGTTACATGGGAAACTATGGCTATGGTTGTGTCTTGGGTGTGAGAAATCCAGTGCTGGCATGTGGCGCTTCGCGTCTACGCCTCTACGCGCCGTCCGTCTACGGCGGCGTCCGAGTGCGGTGTGGTGAGTTCAATGAATTCGTATGATGATTCTTCGTCGAGATCGTCGTCGGTGGCGAAATCGACGTCATCGGCGAGCGCGCGTAACCCGACGACGTCGGCGGGGACGAATGCGTCGGCGGCGCGGCTGGGCAAAGACGCCGAAGACGACGACGGATAGCCGCGTCCGAGCGCGAGACGGAAGTGATGCACTAATTCATCCCTCGCGGGGTGTGCGTAGAAGAAAATCATCGCGTGTGCGACGCCTTGGGAGGTTTTCGCGACGACGTGGGACGCGGCGAGCGCGAGCGGGACGCTCGCGCCACTCAACGTGACGACACGAAGCGCCGTGCCGGGCACATTTGAAAGCACCTGCCAAACCGGGTAAAGCGCGAGTCGACGCACAAACGTCACTAATCGCGCCGTGGCCACGCGCGAGCGACGAGCAGCGTCGTCGACATCGGTGGATGACGACGTCGCGGCGCTCCAAAGCGTGGAATCGAGCGCCTTGACGCGAACCGCCACGCGCCACACCGCGCTCCACGTCCATACATTATACACCACGCACGCCCAAATCGGCAGGTAATACCCCACGAGTCTCGCCACCGTCGCCGCGCGCGCCTTGCTCGTCTCGTCTGCATCGCCGTGCATGATGTGGCATCGCCCGAGACGCGAATCGCCAAACGTCTGCGTGACGAGCGGCGCCGCGAGACACGCCGCGCTCGCGAAAAACACAAACGCATCATACCTCCCGATGGTGTCCTTCTTCGCCCCGATCGCTCGGCCGTGTTTCATTGACGACGCGCACGCGTGCGAAATGCACGTCGTAAACAATGCAGAGGCGACGCCAAAGAATTGAATACCGACGCCTTGAATCACGCACGCCGCCGAAGGCGAGTCCAAAGACGCGCTATCGCGCCCGCGATCGCCCATCACGCACGCCAGCGCGAATAACCTACAAAAACGCAATGTCACGCACGCGTCAGCACATGGAGCACACGGAGCACACACGCGACGCGACGCAAATGCATGAAAACATACGTACCCGTCGCACGCCGCCAACCGTTTCACGTACGCGTACGTCCCCTTCGTAAACCCAGGCGCGACGATCCCGCACGCGACGACCGCGAGTGAAGACGCGAGCGATGCGATCGCGGTGGCGATGTTCAGTCCAGCGAGCGTGGCGCGCGCATGTGCGCTCCACGGTGCGAGAACCATTGATTTCTGATTGATTGATTGATGATTTTTTGTGCTCAACCGTCACACGCCGACGCGCACGTCACGCGTCTCGCGCGTCACCGATCGATGCGCCAAAGGAATGACGACACCCCCACCGCGCGCGCGCGCGTGCGTGCGCGTGATTGAGGACTTTATCGATGCGTCGTTTGAACGCGAAACGTTGGCGTCATGGTGTGAAGATGCGCGCGGCTTGGTGCAGCTCCACGGGCGACGATGCGCCGCTCTGGGAGGCGCGGTGCACGCCAAAGGGACGATTGCGGTTGATGACATCCCGCGCGACGTTCGCGAGCTCATGGCGGCGTGTTCGGCGCGCGTGCGTGAAGAGTTTCGTGATGGAGCGCTGAGACGCGAGACGGCGACCGCGGATGATGATGCAGCTCATGCGTCGCTTTCGCGCGCGCTCGAGAGTTTCGAGGCGAATCACGCGCTCGTGAACGTGTATGATGATGGGTGTGGGATATTACCGCACGAGGATGGGCCGTTATATGCGCCGGTGGTGTGCATTGTATCGTGCGGCGCGTCGCGCTCGATGCGATTTGAGCCGAAACGTCGTCGCGAATCGATGACGACGACGCGCATGGGCGATGAAGGGCGCGACGATGACGATTCGCAGGCGTTGGAAGTGTTGACATCGTTTGAGGTGTGTCTTCCGGCGCGGTCGCTCTTGGTATTTTACGGTGCGGCGTACACGGATTATTTACACGGCATCGACGACGAAACGTCGGCGGAGGACGCGAGACGCGACGCGACGTCGGCATCTCGCGGACCTCGCGTGAGTTTAACGCTCCGTCGCGTGCTCAACATGAAGAAGGGTTTTGAATTTCTCACGCGAAAGCGGCAGACGTGAACGGATGCGTGTATGTTCCACGACGAGAATCATACGCAAACGACGACGCGATTGCCAAATGCGTCATTCGCCGACGCAGCGCGCGCGCGCAATGTCCGTCGCTACAGAAAACTCGCAAACGAACGCACCCGTCACACACGACGTCGACGCCACGACGGATGCTATGTCCAAACTCCGCGTCGTCGCCGATGTCGCAAAAGGCACCGCGGCTGAAAATGAAAACTCTCTTCTCCAGCGTCGGCGAGGCCGCGTCATCCTGTGTCCCGTCGTAGACGACGAACATTCTACGAATGCTGTCGACTGGGCCGTCGAGCACGTGTATCGCGATCGAAACGACACAATTCATTTGCTGTACATTTGCCCTGATTTCACCGCAAATGTTGGGTACATGTATCCGGTGCGTACAGCCGTCGCTCGAGCGGCGTATCCGATGGCGTTTCCAACTTCGGCACTGACATCGCAACAGCTCATGGGCGCGCCGACCCAGGATTACTACGACCAACTCCACGCCGAAACGCAGGAGCGTAAGCGTTTGGAGAGGGTCAAGGCGAAGCATTGGATCGCGGCGAGATTTGGGCGTAAATTGGCGCGACTTGGGGTGCCATTTTTGATTGACCTGACGAGCGGCGCTCGAGGCAACATCGCGATTGGCGAACTTGTGTGCGCCGTCGCGGCGGCGGTCCACGCAGACATGATTGTCATGAGCACGCATAATCGCAACGCCGTGGCGCGGTTGTTCGTGGGGAGCGTTGCGAATTACTGTTTGCGTAACGCGACGATGCCTGTGGTGATGATTCGCCCGGGCGAGTATTCGTCGCACGCGTCGTCGGCGCGTCGCGTGCGCGTGCAATCGGATGAAGACGACGCGGACGACCGAGGTATTGGTGTGCTCTAATCACGCATCAAGAAAGATCAAGAAAGATCAAGAAAGAAGTCTCGAGCACGATGACGATTCAAGTTTTACGACGACACGCTTAGATGAACAATGAATGAAAACAAAACTACAAAGCCGCCGCCGCTGTTCGTCTAACACAAATCGTCCTCCTCTTCCGCCACGGATTTTTCTATGCGCTTCTTGGCGCGCAATAGAATTGTCGTCTTCCACGCATCTAATCGCGACATTGAGTCGAATTCCGCGACAGCTTGAGAGAATTCATCCTGGTTGCCGTTCTCCGCCGCCTTGGCGCACGCGCTCAAGAGTTCGCGTTCACGCGACGACCCAAAACCAGGGTCACTTTCTTCATACCTCTCAATCGCGTTAAGCACGCCAATCGGGTCATTCCAACACAAACGACACAATCCCGCTTGTAAAAAGTACCCCTTTGCGCTAAATCGCAACAAGTTGTTATCTAAACTCGCCTTGGCGACGTCTTCAAAAATCTCCGTAGCCCGTTCGTATTGCTCCAATTTCGCGCTCAACGTCGCCACCTTGAGCTTACAATTATTCGCCGTCGTGCTCGAACTCTCTTCACCATCATACAAATCCGCCGCTTGTGCGTACGCCACGATCGCACCCTCACCATCGTCCTCCTTCTCCAACAACTCGCCGATTTCCTTCAAGTGCTTCGCCGCCTGCGACAACCGTCCGAGCTCCGTATAGAAATCCACCGCCCGTCGATAGCGCTCAACCGCGCCCAAAACATCATTCATCTTCTTACACATCGATGCAGCCTCAACGATCGCGCTCGCCGCGTCGTGAGGCTCCTTTGTCGCGACACGACACGACGCGAGCGCGCTGTACGCGTTCTCGGCGCGCGCCCACGCCTTGGCGAGCTTAAACTTTGTCCCAGCCTGTTCAAACAGCTCCGCCGCGTCGTCGTGCTTGTTCGTGCCCATGAACGAGGCGAAGAGCGATCCTCCCTGTGATGCGTGCGGCGGCGTGCGGCGGCGTGCGCGGCGTCAGTCGTTCGTCGCGTTAAAAGCGTTAAGATTTGATTCTCATTCACGCATCGCGGTTGAAATCACGCCGCGACGCGCGCCGTTCGACGAGACGCCCGGTCGAGAACGCGCGCATCAACGCGAATGCGCACCTTGAGTTTCTTTTCCGCGCGCGCCATGAGCGCTTCGGCGTCCTGTTCGTGATCACCCATGATGAGGTATGAAGAGAGGCGATTAATGGCGTCACAATCGTCACAATCCGCCGCCAATTCAAGCGCCGCCGCCAATTACGCAACGCACCATGGCGCCAAACCCAATCGTACGATGCTCCACCACCATGGGCGACTTTGAATGCGAGTTATTCCTGGACAAGATGCCAATCACCGTGAGCAACTTTGTGGATTTAGTCAACACTGGCTTTTACAACGGCGTGCATTTCCATCGCGTCATCGAAGGATTCATGCTTCAATTCGGCTGTCCGTACGCCAAGGATGCGAAGAGCAGCCGCGCGGGTACGGGTGGGCCCGTGCCTGGATCGACGTTTGCGAACATGGTGACCGGGGCGACGGTGAAGCGTGACTCGCGTGAAGGCAACATTCCAGATGAATTTATCGATAAAACGATGTCCAACGACGTCGGGACGTTATCCATGGCGAACACGGGCGCCCCAAACTCTGGAGGTTCTCAATTTTTCGTCAACACCGTGCATAATGATTTCCTCGATTGGTGGCGACACGATTTGAGCGAATCGCAGCACGTGGTGTTTGGAAAGGTGATTAAAGGCATGGATGTGGTGAAGCGCATCGAATCGACGCCGTGCGATCGCAACGATAATCCCAAGACGCCGGTGATGATGAAGAGCATGACGATGGCGTAATGGCGCGTGCTAGTTGTTTTTTGTGTTTTAATGTTCACTTGTGTCTTCACTTTTCGACTCGCGTCGTCGTCGGCGGCTCCATGCTCGCCGCACGCGCCTCGCTACACGGCGCGCACGATGCGCGGCGCACGTCCGTTGGATTGTATGCGCGCGATCGTTCGCGGCGACGCCCCAATGCCGCCACCACCGTCGTCGGCATCGTCCCGCGCGCGTCGTCCCGCTCGAGCTCGACCTCGTCGCCCGCGCGAGAGAACTCTGGCT
>Ga0255763_1001946_pt1 | contig 20376 bp, 54 predicted proteins | sample 041ome_2_FD_179963 | JGI IMG/M metagenome (GOLD analysis project Ga0255763, IMG submission 179963) | Coastal salt marsh microbial communities from the Groves Creek Marsh, Skidaway Island, Georgia - 041406US metaG (version 2) | ecosystem: Environmental > Aquatic > Marine > Intertidal zone > Salt...
GGACTACTTCTTTGCAGGGTGTGTTGACATTCTTGGAGCAACGTCTGCCACATGATGCACAGTCTGAGATCAGGGAATATGCTGGGGCAGTTCTAGATCTTTCTAAAGAAAAATTCCCAGCAACATTTGAGTCTTGGGGACTAATTCAAGAATAAACGCATGTATAATAGATACATTAATTCTAAAAAAGGAGACGATATGACAACTGTTTATACCAAAGATAATTGTGTACAGTGTGACATGACTAAAAGACTTATGGACAAGATCGGTGTGGAATATCAAACAGTTGATATTATCGCTAACCCCGAAGAACTAGATAAGCTTATTGCTATGGGTTATCGTGCTGCCCCAGTCGTTATGACAGCAGATGGTGAGTCTTGGGCTGGATTTCAGCCAGACAAGATCAATGAGCTAGCTGCTTAAATCAATTTCATATGTTCCAGCAATGTGAAACCTATCTGCTTGTTCTAATGTGATAGGGGTTTTGTCATCAAAGACAACTCCCCTACCATTAGATCCAACAGAATATAGTATTAAAATATTAGTGCCAGCATCAAGTTCACCAGTAATAGAATAAAAGTCCCCACCACTGACATCATGTAGCCTTCCATCACTTAAAGCATAGTCATGCTTAGCATTAAATGGTAAAGTCATATAATATTGACCAGTTCCAAAACTAGTAATATTGGTAAAATCTACTTCAATATCAAAGTGACAAAGCTGGTTGTCAACTACAAGATATTCTCCAACGAATAGCGGATCTCCATCAAATGTTGGTTGTACTGCTCCAACTCCAGTAGTCCCACCTTGTAGATCCCAGGAATTGTTTGTGTAGTTGTCACCGAAACCACTAAATGCTGTTTGTGTAAACCTAGCCATTACTGTCCTACTTCAAGCTTAATCTGAATAACTGCAGCACTCATGTCTGCGTTCTCTCCAACTAGGTAAAGATCATCTTGACCGTTGAGTTCAAAAGAGATGGCGTGATTGGGCATGATTCGATATCCATAGTTACTGCTGGTAACGCCAGATCCACCGACATAAATATATCCAGATGGTGTTACGTTCTGAATCGTAATGTCCATTCCAGAATGCGTCCCATTAGGTGTAATTTGGGTGGGGGTAGTATTTGAAATAGTGTATACATTATGAGTAGTCATAATAATATTGTATCATGCTATAATAAATTAGACTTAATAAGGAGTGATTATGAAGCTTTATAATCCTGCCCCTGGACGTAAGATCACAAGTCCATATGGGCCTAGAAAGCACCCAATTACTGGTGAGTATAATAAAATGCATCACGGCACAGACTTCGGTGGAACATTCAGAGTTCTTGCAGCACAGGATGGAATCGTAGATCACATCGGATGGTCGCCAAGAGGTGGAGGTCATGTTGTTATCATCAAACACGCATCTAATCTCTATACTGTTTATTACCATGGCCGTGAAGCTACTGAGCTTCAGGTTGGTGAGAGAGTCAGTGCTGGGCAGTTTATCTATATGAGTGGAAACACTGGTGCTAGTAATGGTGCACATTTGCACTTCGAAGCCAGACGTAGTAGGCGTTGGGGGGATACACTCGATCCTATGTCTCTAATCGTTAATGATAAGGCACCAGAGAAAGCACCTACTGTCGAAGATTTGATGATCGACCAACCAACACTTAGTGTAAATGGAAGACTGGACAAGCATACCTGGACAGCTTGGCAAACAGTTCTTAAAGCAAAATATGGATACCGTGGACTTATTGACGGCAGACCAGGCAAGCTAACTTGGCAAGCCGTTCAGAGATCCTGCGGTGCCACTGTTGATGGCATCCCTGGCCCAAACACTCGTAAGGCAGTTCAGAGATTGCTGAAGAATATTAGAGAGTATGGCGGAGCAATTGATGGCCTCTGGGGTAGGGGTACAATCAGTGCCCTTCAAAGAGCTTTGAATGCGAGGAAGCTGTAATGTGGGGAATACTGTTTTCTTCTGCTAGCAGAGCTATGCAGTCTAGGGCACATCGTCGTAAGGTGCAGCGTGACGCCGATACTGATGCCTTGGCTACTGGGCCAAGCTGGAGGTATCGTCGTAGGCTAATTCATGGAGCCTATATTCTAGGTTTTGGTATGATTCTCTTCGGAGCCTTCACTGTATTCATGACAAGTCAGGTAGGCGTTGAGATGATCATTGGCGGGGTAGCGTTGGTGTCCATAATCGTAACAGCTTATACCACTTCAGCTACCTATGAAGATGTCAGGCTTTGGAATCATAATCCAAGAATTAGGTTTGGCGAATCAGATCCAACAGATAGTTACGATACAAATAATCCAGATGGAACTTGACACTGAGAATTAATTACGATACAATCGTATAGTCAGTAAATAGAAAGGAAATTCATATATGCTTATGAATACTGAATTCTGGAAGTCCGCTGGAGAGACAGCTATTAAGTCTGCCGCTGCAGCCGCACTTGCCATTATTGGAACTGATCAGTTCCTAACTGCTATGTCTGTTGATTGGACACAGGTGGGTGGAGTTGCTCTGCTTGCTGGTATTGTTTCAATCCTAACTTCTGTTGTTGTTCCAACACCAGAGGTTAGAGCAGCTAAGCGTGAAGCAGCTCGTCTTGAAGCTAAGAGAGAAGCTCTCGCCGCTAAGAAGGCTGCTGCTAGCAAGCCAGTTCGCAAGGCTGCTAAGAAGGCATAGCAATGCCAATGTATGACTACTCCTGCGGGGTCTGTAATACAACTGTTTCTATTTTTAGGAACATTACAGACTCCCAGGAGGCATACTCTTGTGAGTCTTGTAATTCTATCTTAAAAAGAGTCTACTCGCCTGTTGGGGTTACATTCAACGGTAACGGATTCTATCGCACAGACAACAGAAAGGTCTAGTTTTGATCGACACTAAGCAAAAAGCAAAAACCCTTACAGCCCACGACAGATGCGACTCCTGTGGTGCACAAGCTTACGTTAAAGTAACTGGTGTATCTGGAGAGCTTACCTTTTGTTCACATCATTATAACAAGATTATGAGCACTGATTCTGGCAGGGCAGCAATGGAAAATTTTGCTTATGAGACTATGGACGAGAGCGAGTTTTTGGGTGACAAACGACAAGGACTTTGATAAAGAAGTTGATCGAATGATTGATGCGATGATACTAAAAGGACTCATCGAGGTTTCGTCAATTGATGCAGAGACTGGAGAGTTTCTGTATCGTGTTTCTGATGAAATTATTGAAGCCATGCCAGGGATTAGAGAGGATACTGCCAATATGTTTTTAGAGACCTTGGATGATCTTTGGGTAAAGGGATTTATTTCTATGGATAAAACATTAGATAATCCTATTGTTTCTCTAAATGAAAAGTCGTTTGATAAAGAAGAAGTCAGCAAGCTGTCTTTTCAAGAGAGAGTGACTTTGTATACTGTTATGGATGCTTTGAAGATTAAAGACGAGGAGTAGTATGGAGTATCTGCTCGGATCTTTGGTAACTTTGTTTTCATTTTTTGCGATTAGTTATTTTATTAATAAGCAAAAGAGTTCTTCTAAGAAGTTTGTTGTGCAAAGAAGTCAGTCTTATTTGTATAAGCTGTTGTCAGATATTGCATACAAAGAGATAGAAAAAGAAAAAAAGCAAAGGCAGTCTGATAAGTTCTTAAATAAAAGTTCTGTCAAGGTTATGATCATAGAGGATAAGGCATATTGGGTTAAAGATAACCAACTATATATGGCTAACTATGAGGATGGGAATATCGATAATTATTCGATATCAGAAGTTGACACAATCAATATGAGTCAGGTAGAATTAGAGAGAACAATGTTTATTGTTGAAAAGCTTGCGGAGGAAGATTAATGATTATTGCTGTACACGGTAGTAATAAGTTTGATGACTATTCTGTATTTCTAAACGCCATGGGAACTGCCATGTTTAGGATGGATAACGAGGATAGGCAGATCTTTTTGTATACTGCTGGGCCTCGAAGAGTTAATGAGATGGCTATGGAGTTTGCGAATGTTTCTGAGCGTAGCTTAAAGGGTCGTGGAATTAGGATTCAGGTTCGTAAAGTTCCACCTAGCTGGGTAAAAGAAAATTTTCATTTCCTTGATTATTTTGCTTACTTTGCTATTCCAAAAGAAAATATTCCTCCTATTGTTAATTCAGCTAGGGCTAAGGATGTTGCAGTAGAGGTCTATAGATACTAATGGATTTGAGTAGGAGAGAGACTTCGTTCCTGGCTGTTGCAAAATACTTTGCAGAAAAGTCTCAGTCAAGACAAAGACATGGGGCTGTGGTTGTAAAGTCTGGAAGAGTTATTGGAACGGGATACAATAAAGATAAGAATCATCCGATGCAGGTGTCACCAGAACATATTAAAACACATTGTTCTAGACACGCAGAGGTAGAGGCAATAAAAGATGCAAGATTTGCTGTTAGTGGTGCAACGCTGTATGTTGCGAGAGTTAATAGGCAGGGTAGATCATTAAACAGCAAGCCATGTAAATACTGTCGGGCCGTAATAGAGTCAACAGAAATAAAAAAGGTAATTTACACAGAAAGCGAAGATAATGCTAATTTCATCTATTGATAAAATGGAGCTAATCGTAAAGAAAAACAAAGAGTTGAAGTGGGATGGCTGGGATGTCATTCACTTTTATCCTTCTGAGAAGGCTCGCACGTCTAAATTCGGTGCCAGGATTAATGGTAAGTGGTGCATGGTTCGCCGCTTTGTAATTACCGAAAAGGGATGGGAAATTCCAACTAAAGTTATGAGGTAGCATGGATAAGCATTCTTGGAAAGCAAAGTCTGCCTGCTACGGATATGACACAAATTTCTTTTTTGATAAATACGAAGAAGATGAACAGCTAAGACCAGCTATAGACAAGCTCTGTAGCGGGTGTCCAGTGATGAAAGAGTGTTTTGCTATTGGTGTATCTCAGAAAGAGTGGGGTGTCTGGGGTGGCATTTATATTGAAAACGGTGAGATCTCGAAAGAGTTTAATTCACACAAAACACAAAAAGACTGGGAGCAGGTCTGGCGTAATTTAACGATGGATGGTTGATATGTATACAGATGCAATGGCAAGAGCGTTTCACTCTTTGGCACACCACTGCCCAAAGGGTTTTGCTCTTCAGTTAATTGATAATGAACATTTTATTGCAGTAAAAGCTAGTGAAAAAAGTTTTATGTCTCTAGTTGACGAAGACAAGCGTCGTGCTGTAGAATATATGGTAAGGGTTAAAAAAGCCCTGGAAGATAATGGAGCTATCGTACTACTTGTACGAGAGGGTGGAGCAGAGCAGTAATGCAAACATTTTTACCATACAAAGACTATGAGCGTGTAGCAGAAGTATTGGATAGCAAAAGGCTAAACAAGCAGATACTGGAATGCTACCAGGTTCTTAATGTGCTTTCTAATCCGTCTCCTACTGCTGGTTGGCGTAATCATCCAGCTGTTAAGATGTGGAGAAATCACGAGTTTGCGTTATGGGACTATGTTAATATTATGATCTTAGAGGCTCAGAGTAGGGGCATCAAGACAGACAAGAACTCTGAAAATCTGTACAGATTACGACACACCCACGGCCTGTCCTGGGGTATGGGGAGACCAGAGTGGATGTTGGATAAGAAGATTATGAAGCGTATAACCACTACGCATAAAGCTAATCTTTATAAGAAGCAGCCAGAAGCTTATCCACAATTTTATAAAGCTGTTAGCAGCAAGAACAATAAGCCTTGCTGCGATCGTTGCCAATACTTTTGGGTAACGCATGTGAAAGAGAGCGTATAGTATATGGAAGTTATAGTTTATGTTTTTATTAGTTTGTTCTTTTTTTCACTGTTGTATGCTTTTATTAGTTTAAATATTAAGTATAGGCATGTGTCTAATCTTCTTTTGCAGGCACAGATTGATAGGGACCTGTTTAGAAGCAAGCTTGCCGAAGAGGTAGCTAAGAGGGACAACAAGAAGATTGAGCAGACAGAGGGATTCGTCAAGTTTATTTCTCAGTCCAGGGAATGGGCGTTTAAGTATATTGAGGATGTTCAGGAGGCACTGAAGGCTCTTGAGGGTGCTCTTGAAATCCTTAAAAGCAGCAAGATTAAGGCTGAAGATCGTAAGCGAGCAATGGAGATAATTTCTTCAGCTATGAAGCATTTACCAGAAGACTAATGCTATAATTATTTAATGTTTACTTATAAAGCACGTGTAGAAAATGTAGTTGATGGAGATACTGTAGATCTTTCTATTGACCTCGGCTTTAATATCTGGCACAATATTCGTGTGCGTCTGGTTGGTATTGATACCCCAGAAAAATGGTTTGAATATGGCAAAGTCGTAAAGCAATATGTCAAGGATAGTCTTGAGGGTAAAGAGATTACTATTCAGACCGAAAAGGCAGACAAGTATGGAAGATATCTTGTAGAAGTTTTCTTGTCTGGGTATAGGGATAGTTTTAATCAACATCTTATTGATATTGGTATGGCAAAATCATATGGCGGTGCCTCTAGGGCTGGCATATGGACTGATGAAGAACTTGCACAGACTTCTCATCGTCTGCTAAAATAGAATTACCTCGCCTGATAGGGAGGTAATAAGTAAAATACTCGCTGAAAAGGAGAAAAATATGGTAAGTACAATGCTGGATCTATTTAAAGATCCTTTCTTTATTGGTATTGATCGAGAATTAGATCGATTCCGTCACGCATCTGAGGTAGCTGCAAAGCAGTCATATCCTCCATACAATCTGGTAAGGATTGATGACGACAACTACACGCTAACTTTGGCGGTAGCTGGTTTCGCTAAGCAAGAGATTGATATCTCTGTGGAGAATAACACTCTGACCGTAACTGGTGAGGCTGTTTCAGATGACACAGATGACATTGAATATCTTCACAAGGGCATCGCTATGAGGAAGTTTACTCGCACGTTTGCTCTTGGTGAATACATGGAAGTAGTCTCTGCTGAGATTAATAATGGATTGCTTTACATTAGCATCCGAAGAGAGATCCCAGAAGAGAAGAAACCAAAACAAATTACAATTAAATAGTTATGCTGACCTGGGCATGTCTTAAAACTGCCCAAACAAAAAGGAGAAAAAAATGAGTCCATGGATAATTCTTGAGTGGGTAGCATCGGTTGGGCTGTCGGTAATTTTGACGGTAGCAGTTATCTTCGGTGTCGCCATTGGAATTAGATATCTTGTTAACATTACATCTGGTAAATTCTGGGTAAAAAAGAAAACAAGAGCAACATCTACAACTAGTAGAGCAACTACAACTAAAAAGTAGTATAATATAAGTGATCCCCTACAGGATCTTAGGATGGATTAGTTACCCATTTTGTTTGACCCGTGGCCTCGTGCTTGGGATTTCCCTGTAGGGGATCTCTATTATTGTGATAGAATATTAATATGCCTTATCATGTTGGAGAAAAAGGATCATACGGGTGTTCTGGATATCCCGTAGTTAAAGATGATGATGGCACCGTTATGGGATGCCACGATACTGCTGCAGCTGCACAAAATCAAATTACTGCTATCAACATGAGCGAGTCAGAGTCTTCTAAGAAAAGACTTAAGTCTGGGGTAGAAGGATTTATTCCAGCAGCTTCTGGATCATCAGCTTTAGACGGTGCGGAGTATGAGGAAAAAGATACTGTTGCAAACGACAACGGTGTTGGGATCAAGAATCCACAGACATGGCCTGGGACCAGAATTAGTGAAGAAGAACGTAGGCGACGCAAAGAGCCTAGCACTATCTGGTCAGGGTCATTCGTAAGACAAAAGTCTAATTATAATGATAACACTGGCGATTGGTTTAACGCTAAGCCAATTCCAGAGACATCTGAGTTTCAAGATGAAGTAGAAACTAGAAATAGTATTAGTAGAGAAATAGGAAAAGAAGATATGGAAATCAAAGAAGGCGACTTCGTAATGGGGCCAACCGCAGACGGCATGGCATTCGGTAGAGTAGAACATATCATGTGGGAAGGCGGAACACTCGGTAATCCTGGCGAAGAATATGCTCTAGAGTCTATGCCACCAGAGAATCCAGCAATGTCTGTTCGTATCTTCGAAGTAGAAGAAAACGAAATGGAGCCTACCCCATACAGCATTGGTATGATGTATCAGGATGCTGAGGTTGTTGACGTATCAAGCATGACCATGGAGCAAGAAAACGAAATGGAAATGATGACCAAGGCTGAGACATACTCGCCCACTGGAGGCATGAAGGCTGCTGCCCGTCGTGCCATCAAATGGAAAGAGGACGGCAAGGCCAAGGGTGCTGGCACCCCAGTTGGCTGGGGTAGAGCACGAGACATCGTAGCAGGTAGATCAATGTCTCTTAGTGTAGTTAAAAGAATGTATTCTTTCTTTTCTCGTCACGAGGTAGATAAAAAAGGTAAGGGATTCTATGATGGCCCAGACTTCCCATCCAAGGGACGTGTAATGTGGGACGCTTGGGGCGGAGACGCAGGATTCTCTTGGTCTCGCAAGATTGTAGAAAGAGAAAGGAACAAAGCATTGTTTGCAGATTTTGGAAAAGACTATACTAAAACATCAAGCCTAGATGAGTTGTTTAAAGCAGACTCCGTTCGTATTGGACAGACAGTTTCTTGGAATTCTTCTGGTGGTAGAGCAAGCGGTAAGGTTAAAAGAATCATCCGTAGCGGATCATACGATGTTCCAGGCACAGATGTAACCATTAATGCTACTGAAGAAAATCCAGCCGTAGTGATTGAACTTGAGTCTGGTCAGCTTGTAGCACACCGTATGGACACTCTCAGAGCCTCATAGAGGCGTTAACGCAAATGAGGGGTATACATATATACCTCTCATTTTGCCTATTAAATATGTGGTAATATATAATCAAATGGATTTTGTATATATATGTAGAAACGGACCTAATGAAGAGCTTAGATACTCCATTAGGTCTTTGTATGCTAATACAAAAGTAAATAGTATATGGATTGTTGGCGGAAAGCCAGACTGGTATCGTGGAAAGTATATTCCAGTAGAGCAAGATCAAACAAAATACCTTAATGCTCAAAATAATCTAAAAACAATCATAAATAGCAATAAAATACCAGACAAATTTGTCTTAATGAACGATGACTTTTATGTTATAAAACCATTAACAAGCATACCAGTCTATCACGGTGGATCGCTACATGATAAGGCAATTAAGTTTAAAAAGCACAGACCTGGACTCTATGCTCGACAGTTGGAGCAAACTGTTAAGCTGCTGAAAGAGAATGGTGTGCAGAATCCGCTAGATTATGCAATCCATGTTCCGATGACCATACATAAAGAAAATTTTGAGTTCGCCGTAAGTCTAGGTGGATCGATTAGATCTGTTTATGGAAACATGAATAGGATTGGTGGGCATAGGCTGCCTGTTGATGACGTAAAGGTTCATCCAGCAAGAATTGGATACCCGAAAAGGTTTGATTATAAAACAAATGAGTTTGATTTGCCATTCTTGTCTACTTCTGATGCCACCTTTAAGCAGGTTCATCGTGACTTTTTGGGTCAGTTTGACAAGCCCAGCAAGCTTGAGCTTATTTACTGAGCTTCTTTAGCCATGCTGCCCACGCATACATCATTTTTTCTGCATATTCTTTGCCAGTATGCTGAGGGTCTACAAAAGTGATACCATCGATGTTGTATTCAACATAGTGTTCATCAAAAGAAGTAAGAATTGATTTACTCATTTTTACTTCGGGTATCTTTGATTCGTCAAATTCAAAACTCATGATCCGTTTAATCTCTCCCATGTTCTTAATCTATGACAATTAGAGCAAACAAGTTCACACTTAGCCATTTCTTGCTTAATTGTTTTAATACTTGCCTCTGAGTTTGCCAGTCTTGCTATTGTTTGTTTCTTGTTGCCCAAATGATCAAAGTCCATCTGGGAATAGTGATATTTCAGCCCACAGTCAACACACGGATTAGACTCTTTGATCTGCCTTACGTAATCTCTGTTACGATCTCTGATCTTTTGTCTTGCGTCTGCGGGCTTCTTCATTAATTGCTAAACCACTCTTGATCGATGACATTATCTTCTGTCTGTGCATAATCCATAAGTAATTCAACCACACTGTTAAAGTCTGGTCCTGTTACTTCGGATACGCTGTCATCGTTATACAAGAGTTCGCCGTGCCAGTAGGTAACTCCGTCACCCTCTGACACTTTTCTTACAACTACGGTAAGTTCGCCTTCAATCATTTAAAGCCTTTCTGGTAAGTTGTTTAAACAACTAATAATAGTATACACAATATTATTTACTTTGTGCTTTAATATAGTTATACCAAGCTACCCAGGCATGAATTGCTTCTTCTGCATAGTCTAGATCAAAATCATCTGTCTCAAAGCTCCAATTACCAGCCTGGTAGAGATGATTCATTTCACCGTTAGCAAGAAGCCAGGACTTCATAAGCCTAACTTCTGGAACCTTAGATTCATCAATATTAAACATTGCATCTCCTTTCATTATATTAAGGCTATCAGATTAATAATGTTTAGTCAAACAAGGTTGACAAACATGCTGCTGGGGGTGTATTATTGATGTATGAGTATTGGAAGCATACAAGAAGGCGAAGAATGGATCGCTAGGCTTCAAAAAGAAGCTGATGAAATCACTGCAGATATTGTAACGCATATGAATACGCTTACACAATCTGGAATCAACGCTCTTAGGTATCACCAAGAGCAAACTATTAGGGCTATTGAAGAGATTCAACTGGAGATGATGATGTATGAGGAATAACCTTGGACCAGCACAGTATTGTCGTCACTGTGGGGCAGGTATTTACAAAGACAGCAAGCTTGTAGAGAAGAAACGTTATAGCTCAAAGTATAGCCAGACTTTCCCAGTGTATTTTCACGAGGCGTGTTTCAGGCTATATCGTAAAGAATTGTTTAAAAAGATTATTAAGTTTGGAACATAATGTCTTATTGTAGATTTGGTGAAGCAGATGTCTATGTTTATTTAGACGTTGGTGGTTTTCTTTACTGCTGTGGATGCCCCCACAATACGGACGGTATGGGATATAGGGCATATAATACAGAAGATATGGTTGTTCATTTAAAAGAACATCGTAAAGAAGGCGACCACATTCCTACCTATGTCATAGAACGCCTCTGGGAAGATCACAAAGAGAATATGCAGTTTATTAGAGAAACAGCATTTGAAGAGATGAGAAAGTTGGTTGAAGAAAATGGCTTGTCCTAATTGCGGAGATACAAAAATCTATGGGCGTATGGGTGAGTGGTGGTGCGGTAATGGAGACTGTGCGGTAACGTGGAGAAATGATGAAGTGGATTAACAGGATGATTCGTAAGCCATATAAAGAGTTATGGTTTATGGTTTTTGGTTTTGACGAGTATAAGAGTGGTCTCTTATATCGTTATGAACGTGCACAGGCTAGGCTAGAGTCTTTAGATACCACTGTGGATGTTTTGAGAAAGCGTGTAAATAAACTTGAAAAAGATCTTAAAGAAAGAGATAGGGTTTATTGATGAGTGAGATCGAGGAAGATTTTCAGGCTTGGGAAATTTACAAGCATGACAAGAAGTATCGCTGGGTATTCAACAAGCTAGAGATTGCATTAAGACAAGATCTTAATGCTGGCCCAGCGGCTACAGCACCTTCTCATGCTGGGAAATATATTCACAGACCAACCTATAACCTGTATGGCATGGGTATTGGTGCTACTAAGTTTGATTATAACGAATCAATGTATAGTCTTATGATTAATAATGGCGTAGTTCCTCCAGGGCACTTTTGGTGTGAATGGCTGGATGGAACACACTATTCGATTGACTACGAGAGAATCAATACTTCTTGGCTTACCCGTTCTGCGTGGGTAGGTGAGCATGAGAGCAAGGACAACCTAACTAAGTTTAAGAAGTGGACTAGAATAGACACACATCTAGTTCCTACTATTGAAGAAATAGATTATCATCATATCAAGTTGCCGCCAATGCATCAGATAGATAAGTTTAATTTAGAGATGATCGATGGCTATGTTATTGAGATGCATTTTCGGTGGGGTAACGATCCGTTTGATGATCTTGCTGTGGGTGATATAATTATCCCAGTATGGAATGATGACGAGGCACCAGAGGGTGAGTGGCGTGGTAATCTTCATGATGACATGGAGCAATACGGTGCTAGTGGCTACTTGACAGATGTGCGTAGAGGGTATATCATTAGGAGAAATAATGACTGATAGAATTCAGGAAGAGCTTGACCGTGAACGTAAACGTGTTGAGGTTATGAAGGCAGATCTTAATAGGTTTGCGGTAGAGTTGAGTGCAACATCTCAGGTAGCTATTATTGCTGAGATTGCTAGAACGAATTTCCATATTAAAGATATGGAACAGGAACTTGAAGATATGACCTTCAAGAGTATAGTAAGTGACTATTTTAAGGATGACAATGGACGTAAATGAAATTATTGGTGAGCTTGAGCTAGAGATTATGTTGGCTCAAAAGGGTGGTAAGGCTGATTTGATTCCTGGCCTTGAACGTGCTATTAAACTAATTAGTGAGTTGTAAGTTCGACGGCAGAAAGCTCGGCGGTAAATAAGAGATGAAAAACCATTCTATAGACAACTGTAATTGCTGGTTATACACATATTTGGCATTGTCTAAAACGACATGCAAGGAATGTCTAAATAGTGGTTGTTTGTGCTTGACAAATGATTCTTGAGTTGCTATAGTTGAAGTATGAAGACGAAGAAACTTTTTAAGAAAATTGAAGAGCACATTCAGGAGCGTGTGGATGAGGCTTATAGCGAGGGCTATGATGATGGGTTTGATTCTGCTGCTTTGGATACCGATTTGGCTTTTCGTAATGGTGTTGAGGAAGAACGTAATCGTGTGATTAATTTGTTTAAGATGTTGTCTGAGCAGGAGTTGTTGAATGGTTCTGCTGCTAAGGCGAAGTCTTGGAGGGCTGCAGCTGACTTGGTTGATGTTGCTAATGATCTTGAGGAGTTGGATTGGTCTGAGGAGGGGATTGATGCTTATCATCAAGAACAGTTGGAAAAGGATGAAAGGGATGGGTTTTAATGAGTGAAAAGGATTTGCCAGCTAAGCTGGCGGATGGTGAGGCTGTGATTCAGTTGACTGATGAGCAGGTTGCGTTTATTGAAAGTCTAATTGAGAGGGACACTAATGAGTAATGTTGTTGCAGTTGAGAATAAGTATGCTGAAACGCTTTTGACTGGTTCTGAGTTGGCTAAGCAGTTGCCTGAGAAGATGCGTGAGCTTGCTACTATTTTGATGGTGCTGGATGAGGTTGAAGCTAACATTGTCACCCAAGCTAAGGATTGGGGTTTTAAACAAGGCAAGACTGATAACATCCGTGACTTTATGGAGAACGTTATTGAGGATCTTCGTATGAAGTATGAGAATGGATTGTTTAAGTTACAGTATAGCGTTTTTCCTGAGAACTAGATTTATCTGGGGGGATAAAGGAGAGGGTCATCAATCTGATGGCCCTCTTTCCCTATATAGAAATAATAAAGAAGAATAAGATCCAAGAGATAATAGCACCAAGATGGGCTGCTACTATGGATGTAGATACTTTACGATATTTTCTCATGGCCTATTTGAAGCGTATGTTCTGTAGTAGGATGATCCGTCAGGGTAGATACATTTAGGCTTACACTCTACACCATGAGCAATCATATACATGTCTTCATATGTTCTAACAGCTAAGACTGCTCCAATGGCCATGAAGATAAGAATGTCAAAGATAAGCCACCCAATGAATATCCGTGCTAACACACATAAAGTATAGCATTAAAATTCGCACGGTATAAAACAATACACCATAATAACCTATATAAGAATAACCCATAAGAGGATATAATCCTAACACCCATAAACCCTTTTGGCCCATATGCGAAGACACAGATACCCCCAAAGTTATCCACATATTAACAATACCCTGTGGATAAATATCTTACTAAATAAACAGATATAAGTGGAGTAAAGTGGAGAGAAATGGATATTGGGTAAAAGAACCACTATATCTGGGCAGCCGTAATCCCAAAAAACTGTTTTATTATATCCTTATATCTTTCAGCGATTTTATTGTATCCTTCGTAATGTGTTTTATATTATATATATAGGGGAAAAGGCTGTATTTTGCCAAGAATAATACCCTCGGAAATGATCAAAAATAACTAAAAATAGTTTAGTTTTATATAAAAATCCAGGGAATTGATCTATTTTACTTTAATAATTGTCCATATAGAAAACATTAATATGAATACACTATATAGGAGTAGTTCAATCATTTCTTCCCTTGGTTTTTAATATACTTATATACAGACATAAACGTTAATGTATATAGTGTTATACTAATAGCTCCTATAGTGGCTAAGAAGTATATAAATATTTCCCACATGTCTACCCTCCAAAACTTTGAGCGATTTTTTGCATTCCTTCGTAATGTTTTATTTTTATTTTATTTTTTGTTACGCTGCGGGGGCATATCAATAGACAAAACAATCAATGTATATATAACAAATAACAATACAATAGATCCACCTATATAATCCATACTATCCTCCTATAGAATCCTATCACATTTCTGGGATTTTGTCAATAGCTTCGTAATCCCACGAATTTTTTTACATCATCGTAATAACTATTTTATTATTATGGTGTATTTGACATTTGGGATAAGGTGTGGTACCGCCAGCCCTGGGGATCGAACACCCCAGGGCTATTGGTTACTCTTCTTCCTCTATCTCGTAGTCGTCTGTGTATTGTGTTAGGTTGTAGTAGTTTAGAAACTGCTCGAAGGTTTCTGTGAACACGAACATATCTGGTGTCTGGTAGGCGTAGTCAAGGAAACTAACTGCCCATTGGAGTAGTCGCTCTTTGCCCAGGTCTGAGATGGTCTCTACAAGCCCAGCCATATATGCGTAGGCTAGACGGTTCTCGTCAATCCAGTTTAGGATTTCTTGGACATCAAACCTACCCTCGAATGTCTCGTGCTCTAGTGCTGTCTCTACTTCTGCTTCTTGGCAGATTTCGATATGAACAACTGCCCCAGCAAGAACACGACACATATTCCTAGTCCAAACAGGATTGTCATAGATAGGATAGTATTGTTCTAGTGTAGGGTCTAGTTCTCGTGCCACAGTCTCTCCAATGCTCGTTGGTGTTGTTCTTGCTTGTCACCTTCGGTGTTGTCCTTGATTACATCAAACAATACCTCTAAACGATTATACGCTACTCGTCTGGCAAACTGGTAAAAGTATAAGCCAACAAGGTCTAGGTCTAATCTGATGTCAAGCAATAGTTCTTCTAATAGTTTTGCTGTTTTTTCTTCTCGTGTCTTAGTCATATGCCTCCATTATACCCTACCAACCTGTGACTCCCAAGGGATAACAGATTGCTCATACTCTGGCAGGCTGTCGATGTGGTCGAGCAACCTCTGTGGAATAGTTTTGTATGTATGCAAAAATGTCTCTACGTCAATCCAGAAGTCTTCATCTGGTGTGTAGTCTCCACCTAGGTCTGTGCCCCAGCCAAGTGTGAGTTGCTTAGCCTCTTCCTCTGTAAGATAAAAGTCTAGCTCTTCTATCATTGGGCCTGAGCCGTATGGTGCTCCGAGGGCACCGTATTGGTAGAAGTTTATCTTCCACCCCCCAGTGACCTCACCTCCAGACTCATAGGATGTTTCATCCCAAATGTTCATATCATAGTTTTTGGTCATTATAGTGTGATTGAGGTTGATTGTAGTCATAGTCACATTATCCCATCTCTAGAAGTGAAAGTCAACTGGAACAAGGAACTGCATAGTAGGATTAGTTTTTATCCTATCTTCAATACCATCGAACTCATGGTCAAAGGTTTCAAGGTCATAGTAGTATGAGTCAGCTGACCAATAACCTAAAACTGTTTCTAATAGTTTCTTGAACCTATGTGCTGTCATACGATATTCAAAAACTAATTCATCTTTCTTTAGATAACCTTCGATAGCTTTATCTAAAATAGTTTTATCTACCTTGTTTAGGTCTTCAATAAAACTATCTTTACGCATTTTCTTTCGTTCTTTTAGAACATCGTGAAATCTAGCAGTATCACCTGTATAGGAAAGGGTATGGCTAGAAGTATCGACATAGGTGTCTTCACCAGCCTCAGTAGTCCAACGACCACCACCAACGACAAACCAGTCAAACCACGTGCCTCCTGACTCTAGTGATGACTCTAACTCGTCCTTGACACGACGGGTAGCTTCATCTTTATCTTCTGCCTCAACGGCAATGTATTGTAAAGTGTGCATGTGCACTCCTTATGTGTGGGGAATAAAGGGATAGCTCTAGTATATTAGAGTTTGCAGCAGATGTCAAGTGCCGCACGATCGAGTCTAGGCCCCGACCAGTGCAAGTTCTTCTACTGCTTGGACAGCAATGTCAGTGTCCATTGCATCTTCGACACCTAGTTCTTTGAAATACTCACAGGCATCACGAATGCCCTCCCAGTATTCGATATCAGAAAACTTATTGTTTATTGCCATCTTATTCTCTCTCCTGTAGTGTGTGGCGAATAACTTTTAGCAACCAACTCGATGGTATCATATCAACCTTGTCTTGGTCAAGGGTATTGCTAATAATGTTAATAGCATAATTAACACCATCTTCATACCCTGCGTCATACAGAGCAGAGTCATCCCCATCTACCCAGACGTAGTCTGACTCTTCCTGTAACTCTAGAATAGTTTTATTATTCCTGATAACTTGGGTCATTGCTCACCACCATATACTTGTCAGTCCAACCTTTTTCGGTAATAAAGTATCCCATACGATTGAACAAATGGAATCCAGGGATAACATCAAGATAAACACTATTTGGGTTGTTGTCTACCATAGTCCAGATATAGTAGTTATCTTGTGTCATTGCTTTGAGGGCACTGATACCAGCCTCGTCAGTCTCAAACATACAATCCCAAAGGTTGTTGTTGTAGCCATCACAGAGGGGATTAGGAATAGGTTTATACTTTTCTTCCCATTCAGTCCAACCTATGATATTATCTTGGCTCATTGAGTTCCAATCTCTTCTCGTCTACCAGTCTTCTAGCATAGCCTAATACGTTGGTTTTGTCAAGCCTTTTTACTTTGTCGCCCGTAATCAATCCCATCATTGCAGATACACCTTTGATGTATCCTCGTAATAGTTCTGACTCTCTACCTGCCATTTTCCTCATCCAAATCTCTAATGATAACTTCTACATCTTCTGGTTTAGATACAACATAAGCAATACCACCTTCTACCTCAATAATCACTCTACCTGCCATTTTCCACCACCTCAACTGATACTGCCTCTGCTAGTTCGTCATGTTTGACAAAACTATAAATGTCATCAATGTATGAAGACTTTGCATACTCCAGCTGTTCGTCCTCAGACATATCAATCATCAGCTCATCTTCTTCGGGGTAGTAATCAAAACTAATACTAGCCCTAATAACTTTACCTGCCATTTTCCCTCCATCCAATGAGTTCTGAAACTATCTCTTTGTCATCCCATCCAGAATATAGAAGATGCATTGCAAGTTCAACTTGGCCCCTAAAGTATTCCTCATTATCTGAGCCTTCGTTGTATAACTTGATAGCTTCTACTAATCTTGTTTTTAGGTCAACCATTAGTCATCCTTTCCCAACAGTCTTCGCATATCCTATCTAATAGATAGAACTCTTTTTCGAGGGCACATAGCTTACATACATCCTCTACTACAAACTTACCATCAACCACTGACAGAGACATATCCCTCTTCCTTGTCTAAGATAGTTTCTAATAGACTTACTACACCCTCTACCTCTACTGGCATTACCCCTTCAAGCCAAGGGTATTCCAGGAGAAATAAAGTCTGCCTTCTTAGTAGTTCTATATCAATATTCATCGATAGTCATCCTCCAACTTAGTCATAAGGTGGTCATACACTTCATACATTGCGTCAAGCATTGCGTGGTCATTGCTGTTATAAGCAACGGATGCCATCTCATTAGATAGCTCAGTGCGACGGGTATCAAGGTAATCAAGTATCTCATTCACTACTTCATGTTTAGCCATACCCCAACTATACATGAGACCACTGACATTGGCAAGAAATTCTGGGAAATTATTTCGATCCTCGTAATCGAACAAAAACTAATACTTATATTATTATGTAAAAATCGGTACCGCCACGATCCCCCGCTGACCCCAGAAGAATCGAACTCCTGCCAAGAGGTTTGGAAGCTCTTGTGCTACCACTACACCAGAGGCCACTGGAGGCAGTTTAGACACTTACCCAGGTGTAACGGCCTACGCCGTAGCCGAGGAGACCAACTGAAGGAGTCGGTTTTTCTCGCTGTTCATCATTGGGTCAAACCCTGAAGCACTGGCATACATAGCCTCAGTGTTGCCACCACGAGCAGAACGATACCAGTCAAGTCGCTCAGTCATAGCGTTGAGAGCACCCCAGGCAGTGCCAGCAATCATATGATTGGTGTCACCGACATAGATTTCCTCAATGGCTTGGATTTTGTTAGCCCACTTAGTCCGAGCAATCTGCTTGGCGTTCTCGTCTGGAGCAGGGTAGGCAGTCCTGACAATCTCAATGAACTTGTCCTGAGTAATCTCACGCTGGATAAGGTCATTAGCCATCACACTAAACTCGTCAAGGTAAGCGTTAGCAAGACCGAGAGCCTCTCGTGCTGCTTGGACTTTACCCTGAGCAGTCTGAGTGTGACGGATTTTGTAGGATTGCTTAGTGGTGCGGTTACGACCTACACCAGTGCCCAGAGCAAGGTTGAGAGTGTTAGCACACACAACACGCACAGGCGTAACGCTTGCCTGAATAGCCACAGAGCCATCGTGTGATGTGTTCACCAAGAGGTAGGAGTTGATGGTGTCAGACACACCAGACTCGTCTAGCACAATGTCACGCTCTAGGGCAAGCGAGCCAAAGACTTGACGACCACCCTTGATGGAGCCAGCAGTCTCCCAACGACCACCACCATCTAGCAGGGCATCTCCAAACTCAAATAGTTCTTCATTCTGAAGAATACGGTAACGCTCACCAACTACACCGAGCACATCAGTCTGCTTGGTGTCGAATGGGTTGGTGCGAGCCACAAAGAAGTGTGACTTGTCAGAGGCAAAACCTTTAGGGATTTCGATTTCCTCAAGACGGACATTCCAATCCTGAAGGTGAGCCAACTCCAACATTTCAGAGGTGGACACTTCTTCTTGGAACACAGTGCCAAGTTGGTGCCAAGCGGGTTCACGCAGGGAAGCGAAAGCAACCTGACCGTCAGCACCGATTTCTAGATTGTGAGCCATTATTAGCCTTTCATTAGGGGATTAGTTACATTACTAACTATACAGGTAAGCACTGACATTCGCAAGTTTATTTCGTAACTTCGTAAGGTATGTAATAAGATTGTTACATTCGGGGGGTACCAGCAAAAATGAGCAGTTTTAAATCATGCTCAGGATCAATCGAAAGCAGGCAGTTTAGATGTCATGCCCAGGACTTTCTCCCCCCAGAGAAACCTATAGAGGTCCAGTGCCAGAAGAGTTGACAGGGCCTAGCTCTTTGACTTCTGGCCATACGTCACCTTCAGACACGTAGTCATAGCGACCGAATTTGTCTAATGCATGTTTCTCATTGAAGGCGTGGACGATGTAGCCACGGATTTCAAGAATTTCGTATTCTTTCAGCTGTTGTTTTTTAGGCATAGTTCAAACTCCTCTGGTTCTTTATATTCTTGACAGTCTTCGCATAGGATGAGACGTGGATTCCATTCTCCTCTAGAATTATACCGTTCACCGTAGGCCCAGTCTACCATCTAATCTTTCCTTCGCTAGGGCTGTAGTCCTCTTCAGTGTAGGCAGGCTCATCGTTTTCGTCGTCGTTGATATCGACCTCGATATTGTCCCATCCATAACCATCGATGGGGTCACCGCCACCCTTTTGATAAAATATTTGGACGGCCGTGTCTTCGTCGGGTGCCTCAATTGTCAGCTGATAATTTTCTGCGTACGTTCCAGATACGGTGAACTTAGGCATAATAACCTTCTCTCTCTTTGGGGTATACATCAATGATATACGTAACCACTGACATTTGCAAGTTCTTAAAGGCTATCGTAAATAACATTTAGATAACGGTCGGGGTACCCCCAGCGATCCCGCTAGGGGGGCAGTTTATCGACTATACCTTCTACCCAGGTCGGACTCCAAATATCACCCAGGCTCGTCACTTCCCAGGAAGTAGGGCAGTTTAGACACATACCCAGGTGCTTCCCCTTACAGGATTTCCATTACTGCCCCATAGGTTGAGGCAGACACTTCTTCCTGCGTAGTCATATTG
>Ga0255763_1001957_pt1 | contig 20320 bp, 17 predicted proteins | sample 041ome_2_FD_179963 | JGI IMG/M metagenome (GOLD analysis project Ga0255763, IMG submission 179963) | Coastal salt marsh microbial communities from the Groves Creek Marsh, Skidaway Island, Georgia - 041406US metaG (version 2) | ecosystem: Environmental > Aquatic > Marine > Intertidal zone > Salt...
GATTCATTTTTTTGGTTGTGTAGGGTCTTGCCCCACATTTTACCCCACATAAAAATCAGGGTTACTGAGGGCGTTTCTTGATCAGGTTTGGATTTGATTAGAGGGGGTGGGGCCGCAGGACGCAGGGGCTTGCGTCTCGGAGGGCCGGTTTATTTGATTGGTTGGCGGAGACGGTGAGGTCGAGTTTTCAGAAATCGCCTCTTGTCCCCTTCGAAAATTTGCCAAAAAAAAGCCAGCCCAAGGGCTGGCGAAGGCTTAAGGAAGAAAACAAATGTGAAATGCACACCTGAAGATTTTTTACATTAGCCGGCTAACATTACATTTTTATTATGGTTCGATGATGCTTTGGCGAAATGCTGCGTTGTCCGATGGGAGCGGATGGACTCCTGAGATTGTTCTTCATTTAACTTAATCAGAAAGGTGAGACGTGATAGCGTTGTGAGAACCTTTACATATCAAACAAAACACCAGTGAAATTTACTGGCAGGAGTTAAGAATTGGTTGACCTTATCGACCCTCGAGGTGAAAAAACCGACGTTTCAGCTAGTAGCGTAGAAATTCAGTGGCCGAAAGGACTGGTGGGACAGCGAATTGGTTTTTTTGGTAACGGAAAATCCAATGTCGAAGGTTTTTTCAGCAAATGGACTGAACTGGCTATTCATGAGGGTGCAGTTGACACCCTAACTCTGATGAAAGAAGGGCCAATGGCCACCGGTGGTGCAGAACGTTATCAAAAATTTAAAGAGGTAACTAATTTAGTAGTTGTGGGCGTTTGTGACGGCGGCACCGCCGCCTCTCAAGGTGCAATTGATGCAGCAACTTTGGCTGAACTGGGGATCCCAACTATATTAATTTGCACGGATGCGTTTGCTGGCTTGGCAAAGGTTTCATTACCTGAGGGCTGTGATGGTGTTCGGGTGATGGAAATGCCCCATCCACTCTCTTCACTCACATCTAGGCAGACAGATGAGCTTGCTACGAAGAGCTTTGTTGAACTGAAATCTCTACTGGCGACTGAGCCAGAGGTGAGCAGCGACGGCATCAATATAAAAACACCGCATTACGATAAAATATCAAAAACTACCAAAGATTTGGCCAAAATGCCCAAATGTGATCAAGACTACAGCGGCTCTGCTATGTTGCTAGATCTTGGTGTTTCCGATGGTTTACCCGTTTTTCTCCCAACAAAGGAGCGGGTAAATAAAATTCTAAATTTTTGGCCAAGTCCGCAAATTGATGATAGCTCGCTTGTTGTGCCGCCCAGAAATGGTTTAGCCACACCTGCTGTTATTGCAGCAAATGCCGTCATGACTGGGATGCCACCACATATCGCGCCATATATAGCTGCTGCAATGCAGGCATTGTGTACCCCTGATTTCCAAGTTTTCAACCTTCAGACAACAACCAACCCCGTTACACCCGTGATAGTTGTGGGAGGCCCTTCAACAGAAAAAAATGGTTTCAATAATAAGTCAGGAGCGTTGGGCGGCGGAAATGTGACCAACGCATCACTTGGAAGAGCTCTAAAATTGTGTATGAGGAATGTTGGGGGTGCGAGCGCGGAGAATGGTGTTGATCCTGCAACAATTGGCCAACCCGGCAAGTATACTTTCTGTTTTGCCGAGCTTGAGGGTGTCGTTGACTGGCCGCCGCTGAGGGCCCAAACAAAAAAAGCGGTAGCCTCGAATCAAGATGCGGTAACCTTAGTGGGCGTTACCGGAACCGCGAATATGATAATCAAAGCCACGTCAGCCCAAGAATTGATAGAAATGATCGCAAAAAGCATTAAAAGTGTCGGTAGCAACGACTATATGTTTGGCGGTTCTCCGCTTTTAGTCCTATGCCCAGAGCATGCTCAAATTTTTGAAAATGAAAAAATTAGTTTGCATGCAGTTAAACAATCCTTGTTTGAGATGACCAAACTTAAATTTTCAGAATTTGCCCCAAAAAACCAAGAGATGATGAGGACTCCAAGACTAGGGGATTTGGGAACACTCTCTGAAGATAGTGATGTGCCAATGACCAAAAACCCAGATGGCTTTCTGATATGCGTCGCGGGTGGGGCAAGCTTACATTCCACATTCATGCCGTCATTTGGCGGTTCAACGCCAGTTTCGTATCCTGTTGAATTGGAAAATCAATCATGAATAAGAGGTGGAAAAACCGGCCTGAAGGCTCAACTTGGGGTGATTTTGGACATGATGACCAAGTTGGACGGATCAATTTGTTGACCCCTGAGCGACGGCTTGAGGCGGTTAAGGAGGTTAAGGCAGGGATTAGCTTTTGCTTGAGCTTGCCTCTTGATTATCCAGGTGGAAATTCCGTAAACCCCAAGCGCTTTCCACCTGTTCTAAAACCGACTCTCCACTCAGACAATCGCCATTATTACAACCTAAGGTGGCGAGATTATCATTCCGGTTTTGAGGATGTATCGTCGGACGACAGCGTCTTGTTACACACACAGTATTCAACACAGTGGGATAGCCTTGGACACGCGGGCGCTTTATTTGACGCAGATGATGATGGTTTTGAAGAGATAGTCTATTACAACGGCTGGCGAGGTGGAAAACATATTAAAGGCCCTACAGATGTTGAGGACTCAGATCAAAGTGGATCTGCTAAAGCTGAACGCCTTGGAATTGAGAATATGGCTGCAACCTGTGTTCAAGGCCGTGGCGTTTTAATTGACCTTCATCAGCATTTTGGTGACGAACGTGTGTCTGTCGGCTTTGACGATCTGGAACGTGTAATGAAACAAGATGGTGTTGTTGTTGAGCCGGGTGACATGCTGGTTCTGCATACGGGCTGGGCAACTATGCTTTATGGAATGAAGCTAAAACCAAATGCAGAAAAATTACATAGCTCGTGTGCTGTACTAAACGGAGACGATCCAAAACTTTTAGATTGGATTGAGACCAGCCAGATAGCTGCGCTTATTGCCGATAATTTTGCCGTTGAAGATGCGCGTATACAGCGACCAGAGGATTACAAAGGCCCTCGTTTGCCTATCCACAATAAATGCCTTTTTAAACTTGGGGTGCCCTTGGGTGAGTTATGGTATTTGGAAGAATTAGCTGAATGGCTATCGGTTAACGGGAGAAGTCGCTTTTTTTTGACAGCGCCACCTCTGCGGCTTACCGGAGCGGTTGGTTCTCCAGTCACACCAGTGGCGACTGTTTAAAAAAGCAGTTTTGAGAAATTCTTTCAATCAGCGTTTCTCAGATTTTACCCAAAACGAAGCAAGTGAGGTTTTGGCTACCCAAGATAGCTTATCTTACCTTTGTCTCGGATCCACATCCGCACCAAACACCGTCTGAGCGATGGGTCGCCGGGATGATCTATATAAGATGTTCGACGATGACCAATTGAAGCGTTGTTAATCCACTGGATTTGGCCCGGTTTAAAATTCAAATCAACGCGCATTTCAGGATCTTCTAATATAGCACTAATAGCACTGAGCATTTCCTCGGTTTTCTGATCCATTGCTTGGTTTGCAACTTTATAGCCTTGTCTATTTAGGCGCTCGCTGTACCGCATTGATATTTTCCCATCAAAAGCAAATGGCGGCCTCGATAAAACACGGGGTTCATTTTCTGCATGCTCAAGCTGCCGATCAAATAGTATTGGCTGGAACCCTCTTGCGCAGAGATCCGGTCGAGTTTCAAGTAGCTTGTTATAAACAGCGTACCAATTAGTCAGTTGGCTTTCTCCTCCCTCTAAAGCTGGACGAACACACATCAGGCCAACATAATCTGGAGGTGAAATGTTTGAGCTACAATCAGTATGAAAACTTAGGTCAGCATTGGTGTGAGAACCTCTAACACCAATCATGTTTTTGCCTTTACCTTCGGTTAAATCCTTAACCTCATATAACATTTTGCCATCTTTATAGTTTTGAGCAACTGGACGACCAAGAAGCGACCCTAACAACCAGTGCATAGTAGTCGCAACTTCTTCGGAAGCAGAATCAATGGGTAGCTTGTCAATCACGGCAAAGCCGACGCCATTATCCAGAACATCCTTAATCTGCCTCATAAAACCGCGACAGTTTTCAAGGTCGTACATATCTGGTCGTGTTATCAAAGCGGGTAAAGCATTTTTTTGAAGTTCTATGTTCAAATTTTCTAATTCAGCCAGACATTCTCTTGGGAATCGAAAAAAGTAGTCCGTCTGAGAAATTGTTGATTTGCTCCAAGCTTTTGGAAACTCAAAGGGCGCAGTTGGAATCTTTTCTGGTGGTAATAAATCAGTTTCAATTTCTAATATCGATTCCATATTAACATTCCTTCTAAACGTTACTTGAAGGTAAAAATCTTCAGTCAAAAAACAGCTCTTTGTTGTCATAAATCCTAAGATTGGAAGAACGAAATGGTCAAGATTGAACATATCTTTATCAAGTTTTTTCCCAACTTAAGCTGGGGTTACTGAGGGCGTTTCTTGATCAGGTTTGGACTTGATTAAAGGGGGTAGGGCCGCAGGACGCAGGGGCTTGCGTCTCGGATCGGCGGTTTACTTGATTGGTTGGTGAACACAACAGGGAGTAATATCGTTTTAACTTAAGTAAATAACACTCAAAAAAACCATGATTATGTTTATGCGGAATTTTGGCGTGTGGTTTTTTCTATGCAGCCACGCTAAATTGCGCCAAGGTTATGCGGGAATAGTTGCAAATTATGCCCTGGCCAGTTGTTTAGGCTTTACCGATCACTAAAGACAGCAGCAACAGGGGTGATGTCCGGTCCAATACAGGCGCCGGGGGATAAAGGGAGCAAAATACATGATAGCCAGTGCTTTTGAATATCACAAACCTGACACGGTCGATGGAGTTGTCAGTCTATTGTCAAAATGGGGTGATGATGCGCGCGTTATTGCTGGGGGCCATAGCTTGATCCCGGTAATGAAACAGCGGATGACCGATATCAGCCATTTGATTGATCTTGGCGGCATTGCCGAATTAAAAGGCATTTCTATCGATGGTGATAAGATCAACATTGGGGCAATGACAACACAGCATGAACTGATTGCGAGTGAAGCGCTAGCCAAAGCGGCGCCATTGATTCGTGAGGCATCACTGCAGATTGCCGACCCGCAGGTGCGCTATCTTGGGACAATTGGGGGCAATGTTGCAAATGGCGACCCAGCCAACGACATGCCCGGTTTGATGCAAACGCTGGATGCCACATATTATCTGACAGGACCAGAGGGCAGCCGAGAGGTTAAGGCGCGCGATTTTTACGAAGCGGCTTATTTCACCGCACGTGAAGATGAGGAAATCCTCACCGCCATTTCGTTTGCAAAACCGTCAGGTGGCTTTGCATATGAAAAGCAAAAGCGCAAAATTGGAGATTATGCAACAGCAGCAGCCGGGGTGATGATCACGATTGAAGGCGGCAAATGCACAGCAGCGTCAGTGGCATTGACCAATCTTTCAGATACGCCCGTTTATTGCGCCGCTGCGGTTGACGCACTTGTGGGTAGCAGCCTTGATGATGCAGCAATCAAAACTGCGGTCAAAGCAGCCGTTGACGCGTCCGACCCGGTGGCCGACACACGCGGTCCGGTTGATTTCAAAAAACATGTGGCTGGCGTTATCGTCAAAAAAGCCATTACCAGCGCTGTGGCGCGGGCTTAGTTTGGGAGACAGACATGGGAAAAACACACTTGAAAATGACCGTCAACGGCAAAGAGGTAGAACTCTTGACCGAACCACGTCAGTTGCTGATTCACGTGTTGCGCGAGGACCTCAACCTGACTGGCGCACATATTGGTTGTGAGTCATCACATTGTGGCGCCTGTACAGTCGATATGAATGGCATGTCGATAAAATCATGCACCGTTTTTGCGGCGCAAGCCCAAGATTCTGAAATTACAACGATCGAAGGGCTGGGATCACCAGATGGGCTGCATGTGCTGCAAGAGATGTTCAAAGAACATCATGGCTTACAGTGCGGCTATTGTACCCCGGGAATGATCACCCGCGCATACCGCCTTCTGCAGGAAAATAGCAACCCAACTGAAGAAGAAGTTCGGTTTGGCATATCAGGCAATCTGTGCCGATGTACAGGCTATCAGAATATAGTCAAAGCAATTCTGGCCGCGGCGGCTAAAATGAACGAAGTGAAGGAGTCAGCGTAATGAATGAGTCTACACCTCCAAAAGAAGAACGTATGGCCGCGCTTAGCGGTCTTGGAACGTCACGCAAACGCGTTGAGGATGCGCGCTTTACCCAGGGCAAAGGTAATTATATCGATGATATGAAAATGCCGGGCATGCTGTTCGGTGATTTTGTTCGCTCGCCCTATGCGCATGCGCGGATTAAATCAATCAATACCGAAGCGGCATTGGCGCTGCCGGGTGTGCATGCAGTGTTGACCGCAGCTGATCTGGAACCGCTTGGCCTGCATTGGATGCCAACGCTGGCCGGCGACAAGCAGATGGTTCTGGCTGACGGCAAGGTATTGTTCCAAGGACAGGAAGTGGCCTATGTCGTCGCTGATGACCGCTATGTCGCCGATGACGGCATTCAAGCCGTTGTGGTCGAATATGAGGAATTGCCAGTTATTGTTGACCCGTTCAAAGCGGAACTAGATGACGCCCCTGTATTACGTGAGGATATTGCCGACCAAAGCGAAGGGGCACATGGTCCACGCCGCCATCCCAACCATATCTTCACATGGGAATCTGGTGACCGGGCCGCCACTGAGGCAGTGCTGTCAGAAGCCGAAGTTGTGGCTGAGGAAATGATCTATTACCATCGTACGCATCCATGCCCGCTTGAGACTTGCGGCTGTGTGGCATCAATGGACAAGGTTAATGGCAAGCTGACTGTTTGGGGTACATTCCAAGCACCACATGCCGTGCGGACCGTGGCGTCATTGATCTCCGGCATTGCCGAGCACAACATCCGCATTGTTTCGCCTGACATCGGCGGTGGCTTTGGCAACAAGGTTGGTGTTTATCCGGGATATATCTGTGCCATCGTGGCATCGATTGTGACAGGTGTGCCGGTTAAATGGGTTGAGGACCGCATGGACAATCTGATGGCTACGGCATTTGCCCGTGATTATTGGATGCAGGGCAAAATATCAGCCACAAAAGAGGGCAAAATTACTGGATTATGGTGTCATACAACAGCGGATCACGGTGCCTTTGACGCCTGTGCAGATCCAACAAAATTCCCAGCAGGGTTCATGAATATCTGTACTGGTTCATATGATATCCCAACTGCCTATCTGGCCGTTGACGGTATCTACACCAACAAGGCGCCAGGCGGTGTGGCCTATCGTTGTTCGTTCCGGGTGACTGAGGCGGCCTATTTCATCGAGCGCATGATCGAGGTTTTGGCGATCAAGTTGGGGATGGATGCTGCTGATTTGCGGGTGAAAAATTTCATCCAAAAGGACCAGTTCCCGTATCAGTCCGCTTTGGGCTGGGAATATGATTCGGGCGATTATCATACTGCATGGAGCAAAGCGCTGGCCGCTGTCGATTATGAGGGGCTGCGGGCAGAACAAGCCGAGCGTTTGGCTGCATTCAACCGCGGCGAGACACGCAAGCTGATTGGTATTGGACTTAGCCATTTTACCGAGATTGTTGGTGCGGGTCCGGTGAAAAATTGTGACATTCTGGGCTTGGGCATGTTTGATTCATGCGAAATCCGGATCCACCCGACCGGATCGGCAATTGCCCGATTGGGGACGATCTCGCAAGGACAGGGGCATGCAACAACCTTTGCACAAATTTTAGCATCTGAGATTGGCATTCCAGCAGAGGATATCACGCTTGAGGAGGGTGATACCGATACGGCACCATATGGTCTGGGGACGTATGGATCACGCTCAACGCCCGTAGCCGGTGCCGCAACAGCCATGGCTGGCCGTAAAATCCGCGCTAAGGCGCAGATGATCGCAGCCTATCTGTTGGAAGTGCATGATAATGACGTCGAATGGGATGTTGATCGCTTTGTTGTTAAAGGTGCGCCCGAGCGCTTTAAGACAATGAAAGAGATCGCTTTTGCGTCCTATAGTCAGGCGATCCCAGGTGTCGAACCAGGTCTGGAAGCAGTCAGCTATTACGACCCCCCAAACATGACCTACCCGTTCGGAGCCTATATCTGTGTGATGGAAATCGATACCGATACCGGCACAACTGAAATTCGCCAGTTCTATGCGCTAGACGATTGCGGTACCCGGATCAACCCGATGATTATTGAAGGCCAAGTGCATGGTGGGTTGACCGAAGCATTGGCGATCGCCTTAGGTCAAGAAATTGCCTATGACGAGCAAGGCAACGTTACCACCGGCACATTGATGGACTTTTTCATCCCAACCGCTTGGGAAACACCAAACTACCAGACGGACTTTACCGAAACACCAAGCCCGCATCACCCAATTGGTGCCAAAGGTGTGGGGGAAAGCCCAAATGTTGGTGGTGTCCCAGCCTTTTCAAACGCCGTGCATGATGCGTTTAAGAGCTTTGGCCTGACGCAAAGCCATATGCCGCATGACCATTGGCGGATCTGGAAAATAGCGAACAGTCTTGGGCTACACGACTAAACCAAAAGAATTGGCAGAGGGAATATTTTCCTCTGCCCATTATTTTTTTTTTGCGCAGGCAGTCATGAATTGGCAAAATTTACAAACTAAGCTGGCTGGCAAAGGCTATATCGCATCGTCCGAACTGGCGATGGCGATTCATATTGCGCTGGAACTGGAACGGCCCATTTTGCTTGAAGGCGATGCAGGTGTCGGCAAAACCCAGATCGCAAAGACACTGGCAGACATCCATAATACCGAATTGATTCGGCTGCAATGCTATGAAGGGCTGGATGCGTCGGCAGCAATCTACGAATGGAATTACCAGCGCCAACTACTGTCGATCCGGGCAATGGCGGAGCGGACTGGTGACAGCGGCAACGCCATTGACGATATCGAAACGCGGATATTTTCAGCCGACTATCTGATGGAACGCCCCCTGCTGCGCGCGATCCAGCAAAAAAAGCCGCCGGTTTTGCTGATTGACGAGATTGACCGGGCTGACGAGGAATTTGAAGCCTATCTGCTTGAAATACTATCCGATTTTCAGGTGACCATCCCCGAAATGGGCACCATTACCGCAAAGAGCAAGCCGATTGTTGTGTTGACCTCTAATGGTACGCGGGACCTGTCAGATGCGCTGAGGCGGCGCTGTATTTATAATTTTGTTCCCTATCCCGACCGCACAACCGAATTAGCTATACTGAGGGCCCGTTGCCCGGCGGTTGAACCCGCACTGGCAGCCCAGATCGTCAGCTTTGTGCAAAGCTTGCGCAAAGAAGATCTAGAAAAAAAGCCGGGCATTGCAGAAACGCTAGATTGGGCCGCGGCGCTGGGTGGTTTAGGGGTGAATGATATCACCGTCGATCCAGTTGCATTGAAGTCGTCGCTTGTGTGCTTGCTGAAAACTGAGGCCGATCAGGCGGCCATTCCCAGTGAGGTTGCCCAGCGTTTGGCTGGCAGGGCAGGATAATGGCTGTTACGCGTTTTTTAACTCGCGCTGGCATTGCTGAGCGCATTAGCGATTTTACCCGGCACCTTCGCGCGCATGGAGTTCGGGCCGGCATGCCGGAAACCGAATCTAGCCTTGGGGCTTTACAACTGGTTGATGCAGGCGACCCAAATGATGTAAGGCTTGCATTAAAGGCCATTTGTGCCAGTGACGTTGAGAGCTTTGCCCGTTTTGATGAATTATTTGCTGCTTATTGGTTGAATGCCGGCAAACAACGCCATGATCACACATCAACGCAAAGTCGTAGCGACCAGAAAAACAGTCTGACCAATCTGTCGCAAAAGTTCAGCGCACCACCCGCCGACGGCAGTGGCAGCATCGATACTCCCGATAATGATAATGATGGCGAGGCCGAAAGTTCTGGCGAAGGGAAACTGATAGCGACGCAGGTGACCAATCGCAATGCCACCGATATGCGCGAATTCATTCTGCCTGAAGATGAAGCACGCGCCGCCGAAACCGCCCGCCGGATCGCCACCGCAATCCGGTATAGGCGATCACGCCGACGCAAAGCCGCGCGGCAGGGTGATGGGCTGGATATGCGGCGGATCATGCGTAAATCGGTGGCCACAGGCGGCGAACCGTTGCATCTGTTGCGCCGCCGCCGCCCTGACCGTCCCGTGCATTTGGTCAGTATTCTGGATGTTTCAGGGTCAATGCAGCTTTATGCCAGGGTATTTTTGTCCTTTGTCAAAGGGTTGGTTGGTAATGACCAGCGCACCGATGCGTTTTTGTTTCATACCAGCTTGATGTGCGTGAGTGATGCACTTCGCGACAATGACACTTTGCGGGCGGTTAACCGATTGTCCATGATGGCACGAGGGTTCGGTGGTGGCACGAAAATCGGCGCCAGCTTACGCACGTTTAACAACCAATATGCCAGTCGGATGGCCGGACGCAAAACCGTGGTCATTATTATGTCGGATGGTTATGATACAGGTGAAGCCCACGAGGTAGGAGACGCGCTGGCGCGATTAAAACGCCGTGGATGTAAAATTATATGGTTAAATCCCCTATTGGGCTGGAAGGATTACGCGCCGGTCGCCGCCAGCATGGCCGCTGCGTTGCCGCATGTTGATTACTTTGCTCCATGTAATACGCTAGCCAGTCTAGCGGCCATTGAAGGGGAATTGGAGCGCTTATGACACGTCAGAGCAATACATATATGGCGCATGCGATTGCTGATCAATTACGCGCGGAAGGCACCCCTTTTGCCGTGGCAACGGTGGTGCGGACATTGGCATCAACCGCCGCAAAACCAGGGATGAAAGCCTTAGTGTTGGGTAATGGTGATTTCGCCGATGGCTGGCTGGGTGGTGGCTGTGTGACTGCAGCAGTGAAAAAAGCAGCAATCGTAGCCATCAAAACAGGCAAGGCAACGTTGGTTTGCCTACGTCCTGAGGAATTGTTGGCCGATATTGAGGATGCCGCCGAAGATGGGATGGTGCAGGTGGTGTACAATGGTTGTCCGAGCAAGGGTTCAATGGATATTTTTGTCGAACCGGTGAAGCCGCAGCCCGAATTGCTGGTATTCGGATCGGGGCCGGTAGCATCGGCCCTATTGCGGATCTCATCGTCATTTGGCTTCAGCCTTGTGCTGTGCGGGGAGATTGAACATGCCATCGCTGATCGGCAATATGCCTCACTTATGGAAATGGATAGCGCTGCCCTACCCGATGTTGACCGCTATGTTGTGGTTGCCACCCAAGGCAAGGGCGATGTTGCTACCTTGACAGCGGCGCTGAAAATGGGGGCGACGTATATCGCTTTTGTCGGTAGCCGCCGTAAATTTGCCAGCTTTAAAGACAAGCTGACAAACGCTGGTGTGTCTGCTAAAAAAATCGCCACGGTGCGATCACCGGCTGGGGTGCAAATCAATGCGGTGACACCCGATGAGATTGCTCTGTCGATCATGGCTGAGATTATCCAAACACGCCGCACAGCCGGACAACAACGTGGCACCGACGATGCTTGCTGATATCGTGCCCGAAGTCACAGCCATAAAGCGGCCCACAATTATTTTACTGGCCGCTGGCATGTCACAGCGCATGGGCGGAGTAAACAAGCTGTTATTGCCGATAAACGGTGTGCCAATGGTCCGGCACATGGCGTTAACATTGGTGGCGTTTGCCGATGTGTCACCGGTTGTTGTGCTGGGCCACGAGGCAGAGCGGGTGGGGGCAGCGTTGGATGGGATTGCGCTGACCATGGTTACCAATGCACATTATCAATCTGGGCAGATGAGTTCGGTTACTACTGGTCTCATCGCCGCAGGACAGGCGGACAATTATATGATCTGTTTGGCTGATCTGCCTTTGTTGACGTCGGTAGATTGCGCGGCATTGTTTGCCGCGCATAAAAAAGCTGGCGTTGGTCAAATTACCGTCCCAGTGCAAAGCGAGGATGGTATATTTGTGCGCCGTGGCAATCCGATCATCATGCCCGCATCAGCGAGGCATAAAATTATCAAGGGGAAAACCAACCTTGGATGCCGAGGCTTACTGAATAATCACCCCGACCTTATCTACCCGTTTGACAGTTGCACCGACGGATTTTATGTCGATATCGATACACAAGACGCCTTTCATAAGGCCACTGGCGAGAAACCAGATTTGCAAACAATTGCTTCCTGACAGGAGAGACTAATGGAACTAGCCGACGAAATCACAATCCTCGCTCCTTTGGACAAGGTTTATGAGGGATTAAATGATATAGCCATTCTAAAAGCCTGTATTCCGGGATGTGAGGAGCTAAACTGGACTGGCAAAAATGAGTTGGAAGCCACGGTGACATTGAAAATTGGCCCTGTAAAAGCAAAATTCAAAGGTAAAGTGACGCTGGATACGGCGAATGCACCGAAAGGATTCAGCCTGACTGGTGAAGGCGATGGTGGCTTGGCCGGATTTGCCAAAGGCGGCGCTGATGTCGAATTGATTGCCGACGGGGATGGCACAATGTTGAAATATGTGGCAAAGGCGGAACCAGGTGGCAAAATTGCCCAGCTTGGTGGGCGTTTAATCACCAGCACAGCACGTAAATTATCAAAAATGTTCTTTACCAAGTTTGAAAAAATTATGTCTGGCGAGGAAAGCCTGCCTGAGGAAGATGATGCTGGTGAAACGACACCGAGTAATCCAGTCTCGGCGTGATCCGCTTTTAGCCGGCTTGCGCCCAATGAAGCTATGCTTAACCTTCAAGGCGCCACGCGGTATTAAGTCACAATGTCTAACCGAAATCCTTCCATGGTGTTGTGTTGAGCAAAAACCCGCTCTGGAGGCACCTGCCAACGTGCTGGCAATCCTATGGATGGTCGCTGAAATTTGCACGGGGGTGCCTGCACAGGACCGAGGGTGTCTGCAGAATGCGGATTCAAGCCATTGATAATGTTTCATTTTTTTGGTTTTGCAGGATCTTGCTCCACATTTTACCCCGCATAAAAATCAGGGTTAATGTGAGTGTTTCTCCGTTACCTTTGGACTTTATTGAAGGGGTGGGGTCTAGATTGGGCCGGGCTTGCGTCTCAGAGGGCCGTTACTTCGATTGGTTGGCGGGTTTAAAAGTTAATGTTAGTGTTTTGCATTAGACATTTTACTAGGTCGAAATTTTAAGGTTTGAACGAAATGCTTCCTGACCCATTTGATGTTCCCGCAGCTTGGTATGGTCGAGATATCAGCAAAAAACAAAAACTGTGGAGCTATGAGTTTAATTTAAATGAAATCAGTGAATTGGAAAATGCTTCTAAGGCATTTTCTGATGCTGGCCTTCCCCTTGGCTTGATTACCAGTGATAATTTTCCCCTTCCAAATCTTGGTGAGGTTGTTAAGCGCGTCCAGAAGGAATTGAGAGACGGTATTGGATTTACCTTGTTTCGCGGCCTACCGGTTGATCGTTATGATCAAAAGACGCTTGCGACAATGTTTTGCGGCATAGGCAGCCATATTGGCTTGGCAAGATCACAAAATGCCGCTGGCCATCTTTTGGGTCATGTGCGCAATATCGGCGCCGATTTGAGTGATCCGCGTACGAGGGTTTACCAAACTACTGCAAGACAGCACTTTCACACAGACAGTACAGATGTTGTTGGGCTTTTATGTATCAACAAAGCTAAATCAGGCGGTACGTCTTTACTGGCTTCGAGCGTTACCCTTTTCAATGAAATAGTTAAGCGTCGACCTGATTTAGCTGAAGAATTATTTAATCCATTGGCACGAGATAGGAGAGGAGAGATCCCCGTCGGGCAAATGCCATTCTATAGTGTTCCCGTGTACAATCTCCTCGATGGTTATTTAACCTGCTTTTATCACCGCGAATACATTGACTCTGCACAACGTTACGATGACGCTCCTCGGATCACTGCTTTTCAAAAAGAAGCGATAGATTTTTTCGACGAAGTTGTGAATGAACCGGGCATGTATTTGAGTATGAGTCTAGAACCGGGGGATATGCAATTTGTTTACAATCACCATTTGCTGCATGATCGGACTGAATTCGAAGACTGGCCAGAGCCAGAGCGCCGTCGGCATTTAATGAGGTTATGGTTATGTTTGCCGGAAGATAGGCCGCTCCCGGAGAGCTTTGCCCAGCGATACGGAAGCGTCAAAGTTGGCTGCCGTGGTGGTGTAGTGACGAAAGAGACAGTTCTTCATGCGCCAATAGACGCCTAATGAACACATGCCTTGCTAAAACCCGCTCTGGTGGTCAATGCCAGCGCGCTGGTAATCCCAAGAATGGTCGCTGCCATTTGCACGGTGGTGCCAGCACAGGGCCAAGGACCGCCGAAGGGCGCTCTAGAATAGCTGCTGCACAATATAAGCACGGGAGGCGCTCTAAAGCATTTGTGGCCGCTCAGCGGGCTAGGAATGCTAAGGGCAAGGCAATTAAACGTGAGTTAAAGTCGATTGAAACTCAATTGGTCTTTGATGGGTTGTTGCCAAAGCGATGGGAGCGAGCATTTAGGTTGGACTAGTGCGACCCTTGGCCCTTGGCTCTTGGAACTTGCTAACCGAGGTTGCCAGCGCTGAATTTTTTGAAAAAGACGTAAGACCCTAGTTGCCTTTTCGAAGAAGAGGGGGCAAGCACCTGTATTCCATAGTGTTTTCTCCTCGTTTTTCAAAAATATTTTCAGAAAATGAAACGCCCTGTCACTTTACTTTTTGACTACTCGTTACACTTCTCATCAACTCGTTACACTTCTAAACCCTAAAGTGTAACGGCTGTAATCCTTACTGACTGTGGGTTACAGAAGATTCGTTACACTCGTTACACTCGTTACACCATTTTGGCAGAGACACACCCTTCTTTTTTTCGAGGAGAAACAACTAGTGTAAATTTATGCTGCCTCCTGCGTCCCGCCTTTGATGCATATGTCGTCTATCAAAGCTTGTATCTCGTCAGAGCGCCAAACTGTTACATTTGAACTAAGCTTGATTGGGGAGGGGTAGAGGCCATCTTTTACACCCTTCCACCAAGCAGATTTCGAAATTGGTATAATTGGCGCTACAGGCGGATCTGATTGATCGTCGCCGATGATCTGCTTCAGCCGAAGGAAGGTTGGCGCTATATTGTGCTCTGTCATCTGATGTCCTTTCCCACTAATTTTATTACCTTATTCTCATTACCGATCACAAAATCACTCCAGTCCTGCATCATTGAGCGGCGTTTATCTAATAGATCACCGCGTCGGTAAGCGGCTTCAACTTTGTTGGCAACTGCGTGAGCTAGCGCCATTTCGGAGACTTCATTTGGATAGTTTGTGGTCTCGGACGCCCAGTCTTTAAATGCTGACCGCATTCCGTGCACCGTTGCGTCTACCTGAAGGCGTTTTTGAAGAGCATGAAGTAGCGCATTGCTCGAGAGCGCTCGATTGTTCATTGGGCTTGGAAAAATCAGGCTGCTGTCAGTTTGAATGTCACGAGCCTTAATCAATACACCTAATGCGGCACTAGATAGGGGAACATTGTGCTGAGTTTTCATCTTCATGCGCTCTGCAGGGATGCACCAAATTTCTTGTTTAAGATCAATTTCATTCCAAGTTGCCTCTCGAACCTCTGATGTTCTACAGGCGGTTAGAAGAAGAAATTGAAGTGCTAACTTAGTTGATGGGAAGAGGCTTGATTGCTCAATCTGATCAAAAATTGATGGAATGCTATCAAAGGGCACTGATTTAAAATGATTATTGGGCTGTTTTACTTTTGGAAGCGCCGCCTCAGCAATTTCGATTGGGTCTTCACCAGTGAAGTGGCCCTGTGCGCGCGCCCATTTTACGACTAGCTGTAGCCGTTGCCTTATCTTTTTTGCAGTATCCGGTTTGTCGACCCATATTTTAGAGAGGACTGTCATGATATCGGTTGATGTGATGCTTCCAATTGCAATATTGCCGATATATGGAAACGCGTGATTTTCGAGAGAGGACAGCCATTGCTTTGCGTGCTTTTCATTGTCCCAAGTGGGCAAGGTTAGGCTGTGTACCTTGAGAGCGGCCTCTTTAAAAGTAATGGTACTACCAACAGCCTTGCGGCGTTCAGCAATAGGATCACCGCCAGAGCGAGCGATTCGGCGGAACCGGAGCGCTGTCTCCCGGGCATCATCGAGGCTAACGATTTTTACGCTTCCTAGGCCGATGTCTCTTCGTCGGCCTTGCACGACCAGACGTTGCATCCATCTTTTTGCGCCACTCGACTCGATTACGAGATAAAGCCCATTACCATCAGCATGCCAACCGGCTTTGTTAAGCTTTTTGACGGTTAAAGCAGTTAGTTTATTTGAAGGATGTTTTCGTGCCAAACTATACCCCACATTCTGCCCCACATTTTAATGTGGATTGAACTGGACGGCAAGGGACAAACGTACGGATTAATATCCCATAAACTGAGGTGCAGCATGGGATACAGACCGTTTAAGGCTAATTAAAAATAATTTTAGGTAAGGGGGTGTGGCGGAGAGGGTGGGATTCGAACCCACGAAGGGCTCTCACCCTTGCCGGTTTTCAAGACCGGTGCATTCAACCGCTCTGCCACCTCTCCGTTGGTGATGGGATTAGCGGAAATCAGGCTTATCTGTCAATAACCATTAATGAAGTTTTTCCAAATTGTAGTATTTTTATCATAGTTGCCTAAATCTATTAATCATAGGCTTGTCTAACCCGCAAATTCGGATCATATTACTGCAATGTGACAGGAACAGTCATAACCATGCAGTTGGGCTGCGAGATCTGCTTTTGATCAGCCCCGTCAAAACTGTGAAGTGACTGTGTAATGCGTGTTTTTCAGGAGTGTCCGGTGCGTTTCACTTTTCGTTTGCCAGCCCTAGGGTGTGGTCTTCGGCGCAGTTCTCGTGCCTTTCTTCAATTAACAGCGGTCTTGTGTCTCGCTACAACAATTTTAATGGCAGGTATTAGCCCGTCAATTGCCCAAAAGGCAGGTGGTGGAAATCGTGCCGTCAAGGTAGAGGTTGCCGAGGTTAAGACCCAGATAATTGCCAATTTGATTGACGTTCAGGGACGTATGACAGCAGGTCCATTTGAAGCTGTAACCGCGGTGACAAACGCAATCACTGAAATTGGTAAATTGCAGATTGGTGATCAGGTTAGACCTGGAGACATTATCGCGGTACAGGATAGTGCAAAACTGGAATTGAAACTGGAACAGTTGAAATCAAGGCTTCGTGAAGCTGAAGTTAAGCTGGAAGATGGTAAATTTGACTTGGCTGCTGAAGGGGATTTACTCAATGTTGCCAAAGCGCAAGCGGCCTTGCTGGCTGGAAAGGCGGAACGGGCAAAGGAACTGGTGACAAATAATGCCTTGCCAGTCGAATCTGCCGAAACTGCGCTTAATGCGAGCCTTGCTGCCGATATGCAAGTTTTGACACGCGAATCATCAATCATGCGAAAAAAAGCCCAACAGGCGGTGCTGACGGTAACCATCGAACAGACTGAAACAGAAATAAAGCAGGTCATTGCTGACATCAAAGCAACAAAGTTGCGCGCTAAAACAGCTGGTCAGATCATTTACATTGCCGACTATCGACGTGGCTACTCGCGCGAAGGGGAGGTGGTTGCCAGGATCATCAATCTTGATGGATTCGAGGTTGAGGCAGAGGTTCCGGTAGCTTACCTGCCTTATGTTCAATCAACAAAAAAATTTCTTGGCAGAGGGCTTGATGGAAGCTTGGTTGAACTCGCAATAAGGGTATCTTTGCCGTTCCAAAATTTGCGTTCGGGCACGCGGACTATGCGGTTTTCATTGATTGAAAAAGTGCCAACTATTTTGCAGGCAGATAATGCGGTTGTTGTGATGCAGATACCTACCACTAGTCCAAAGCCGCAAGTAATTGTGCCCAAGGATGCTGTACTGCCAGTAAGTGGGGGCCATATGGTATATCTGGCAGACGAAAATCGAGCCAAACGTCAGATTATCCAAATTGGTGCCGCTGTAAAGGACGGGTTCATAGTGCTGGGTGGTTTGACGGCCGGACAAAAGGTTGTGGTGCGAGGTAATGAGCAACTTTCAGATGGGAAAGAGATTCAGATTAGTGGTGGTAAGCGCAAAGCCAAAGCTGAGGCTGATAACAGCACTGAGAATACCAGTAAGGAAAGTCAGCAGAAAACAAAACAGCAAAAGGGTTCAAACTAATGGGCAGTATTATAAAGCTGGCTATTGAACGTCCGATCGCCGTAATGGCGCTTATATTTATGTGTGTTATTTTCGGTGGGTTGGCCTTGCAGACCATTCCCATTCAAATGAGTCCGGATATTGAAAAACCTGTTTTGGACGTGCGCGTGTCCTGGCCTGGTGCGGCACCTGAAGACGTTGATCGAGAGATTGTTGGTCGCCTTGAGGCTGAACTTGCATCTTTAAACGGTGTCGAGGAGATTGCGTCTCGATCAACAAGGGGTAGTGCCAGAGTAACTCTGACTTATTCTGTAGGTCAGGATATGGATAAGGCCCTGGTACTTTTACTTAGTAAGCTGTCCGCGGTTAGTGGGCTCCCTGATGAAGCTGATACACCCTTAGTAAAAACATCAAATTCTGATGATAGCCCGATTGCCCGTTTAGCCCTTGTGGCAAAAGATGGTTCAAAGGTTAATCTTGAGGAGCTAGGCCGATACCTTGACACAAATATTGTCGAGCCTTTGGCAAGGGTTGATGGTATTGCCGAGGTTGATTATCGAGGTGGCGGTAAACGGGAAATGCGGGTCTTGATCGACCCTGAGAAATTGGTGCAATACCAGATCACTCTGCCAGAAGTCATTGATGCACTGAAGACTTCATCAACGATGATGAGTGTTGGGCTTGTAACCGAGGGTAAGCGTTCTTACACTGTCCGCACCGAAGCTTTGAACTATACGCCTGAAACAGCAGGTAGTATTGTTGTTCGGACGAATGTATCGCCTTCTGGAACGGTAACACCGCTTTTACTTCAAGATATAGCAACGCTTGAAGTTAGAGTGCAGAGCCGGACGAGCTTCCGACGTTTGAATGGTCAACCTGCAGTGACGTTGAGTGCCCTGCGTGAGGCCGGTAGTAACGTTGTGGCAACCATGTTAAAGCTGCGCACTGTTGTTGACCAATTAAACCAGAACGAGCTTGCTGCGCGTGGACTTGATCTAAAAGTCGTTTATGATGAAACTGGCTACATTTCATCTGCAATTAGCCTCGTACAACAGAATATCTGGGTTGGTGGCATTTTGGCGCTAACTATCCTAATGCTGTTTTTGCGGCATGTAGTGCCAACAATTATTGTGTTTGTGGCCATCCCGGTGTCAGTTATTGGCACATTTGTCGCGATCGCTGCTTTGGGTCTGTCCATTAATGTTATTTCACTCGCTGGGTTGGCCTTTGCTGTCGGCATGGTTGTGGATGCGTCGATTGTTTCATTGGAAAATATTTTCCGGCTACGACAACGCGGTGTGGACTCATTAAATGCATCTTATCATGGCGCTAGGCAAGTTTGGGCGCCAATTTTGGGTTCAGCCCTGACTACGGTGATCGTGTTTATTCCAGTCTTAACTCTTGACTTGCCTGTGGGACAATTGTTCAAGGACATCGGCGTTGCGATTTCGGTGTCTGTTTTGATTTCGGTTTTCGTTTCTGTAACGGTAATTCCAACATTGTCTGCGCGGCTCTTAGCGGGCTCTGCAGATCGTTTCTCAAAATTGCCGAAATTACCAGTTATTGACCCGATAGCACGCGGTTTTAAAGGGCTTTTTGTCGGCTATGCCTCTTACGTTGTTGAGCGCAAAATTATAGGCCTTTCTGTGGTTGCTACGGTTTTGGCTCTGTCCATTGGGGCGGCAACCATTTTCATGCCAAAACTTGACTATCTTCCTGATGGTAATGCTAACTTCATGTTTGCTCGTATCAGTGTTCCTGCTGGGTATTCAATGGATGAGACATTACGAATTGCCGAACGTATGGAAAAAGCAGCGAGCCCGCTCTGGACTGGTGAGGACGTTGAAGGACCCGCTATTCAACGGTTTTTCTTTGTCGCTTACTCTGGTGGTGCGTTTGCGGGTGGTTCAACTAAAGATCCAGCGCGGATAAAGGAGCTGCGCATGGTCCTGATGAAGCCCATTTTTGCGGAACCTGGTGCACGTGCATTTGTGCAGCAAGCCTCACTTTTTGGTCGTTCAGTTGGTGGGTCAAGAGTTGTCAGTGTTGACGTTGTTGGGCCGAATAGTGATGACGTTCTGTCGGCCGCAATACAAGTGAATGACGCGCTCTCACGGCGTTTTCCGGGGCGTGATGGGAACCAAATTAGAACTCTGCCTGGGTTG
>Ga0255763_1001965_pt1 | contig 20282 bp, 20 predicted proteins | sample 041ome_2_FD_179963 | JGI IMG/M metagenome (GOLD analysis project Ga0255763, IMG submission 179963) | Coastal salt marsh microbial communities from the Groves Creek Marsh, Skidaway Island, Georgia - 041406US metaG (version 2) | ecosystem: Environmental > Aquatic > Marine > Intertidal zone > Salt...
AGTTTTCCATTTGACGGGTCAAACCGATAGTCAGCCCCACATTGTTCGCAGGGAAAGCGGTGTTGATCCTTGACCTCGGGCGGCATTGGCGGCGGTAGATCAGACATGTTGGACCTTAGGCTTGGGGTGGGGGCGGCGGCATGACGGTAAAGAGTTGCGCCAATTCATCCACGTCTTGGGCTGTTTTCCATCCATCTTGGCCGGCGGTCCAAACAAGCGTGTTACGCGAAAATGTACCCTCGGTCACCATGCGGCCAAGGCGTGCTTTGGAATAGGGGCCGGTGGTCTGACCTTTGTCGGCAATATGCCAGACGTGTTCCACCGGTGGCGGTGGGGGCGTTTGTGCGCCAGCGTGCGGTGCCATGCCCCACGGGCCAGATGTCATGGTCTGGACCATGCCCATCCCCATACCAGCCCCGATACCTGCGCCCATCGCGCTGTTGGTGTTGTGTGCTGCGGCTGTCATCGCTTCGGCGGCGGCGAATTGGCTGTATTTGCCCAGATCACCTGCAATGCCCATCGATGTGCGTTTGTCCAACACCGCCTCGACCGCAGGGGGGAGAGAGATGTTTTCAATGTAGAATTCAGGCATGGACAGACCGTATTCGGCCAAGGTTCCGCTGATTTGTGACACGATCAATTTGCCCAAGTCTGCGGTATTCGCGGCCATGTCCAACACAGCAATGCCACAGCTTGCAATCACGCGCGAGAATTCTTGCACGATGATGTTGCGGATTTGAAAGCTGATTTCATCCATCGTGAATTCGCCATCGGTGCCCACAATTTCAACCAAGAACCGCGCTGGATCCGACACGCGGATCGTATAGGTTCCAAAGGCACGAATGCGGGTTGGACCAAATTCCGGATCGCGCACCATAATGGGATTTTTTGTGCCCCATTTCAAATTGCTAAAGCGGGTGGTGTTGATGAAATAGATTTCCGATTTGAAAGGGCTTTTAAAACCGTGATCCCAATGGTTCAGGGTGGTCATGATCGGCATGTTATTGGTTTCTAACATGTATAATCCGGGGGTAAACACGTCGGCAAGCTGCCCTTCGTGAATGAACACTGCGGATTGGCCTTCGCGCACGGTCAGCTTGGCGCCGTATTTGATTTCATGCCCTTCGCGTTCGAACCGCCACACCATCGTGTCGCGGGTGTCATCCACCCAATGGATGACATCAATAAATTCACCCGTTAAAAAATCGAAAATTCCCATGGTTCAATTCCTTTCGGTCAACTGTTGGGGCGGTTTAGGTCGTCGCCAATCTGGCGCAGAAGGGGGCGTGCCTGATCCAGCGTCATGCCGGAATAGAGCCTGTCATCGTACAAGATTTCAAGCATGAGCCCATCCATCGTGGTCAGGGTGGCAAATTCATCATCATCGTTAAAGATCGATGGCCGCGCGCGCGGGCTGTCATTGGCCAGCCCCAAGCCCTGCGCCAATTCTTCGTGAATGCAGGCGGTTTTTAACAAATCGGGCGTGTCGGTGCGGATCACTGCGATTGCGTGGCTATAGGCCCCGGATGGCGCATTGGAAAAGGCCATCACAATACAATGAATATCACGTGGCATGGATGCGATGACGCGTTGCGCCTCGGGGCCAATGACCCCACGGCGTTCGGCAAAATAAGCGTCGATTTCAGGTGTATCATCATGGCCCATCATCAACACGTCAAAGTTTCCGCCGCGTTGTGTGATCGTCATGGGATGTTGCGTCAAACGGTGCAGCCGCTTGGTATAGGCGGCGATTTCAGAGTCTAGGCGGCGTTGTTCCGCCTGTGACACGGTGTGGCCATAAAACAGGTTGAAGCGAATGGGGGTTTCCCAACGGGCCAGTGTGACTTGAGTCGGGGCGCTGCGGTCATAGGTGCCGCTGCGGGCGTATTCATCATAAAAAGCAAGCTGTTCAAAGCTTTGCAATACATCGTCGATGTCAAAAGGTGTGTCAGGGCCGCCGCCGTCTTGGCGCATTAATCCACGTGCGACCTGCTGATCGACATAGCGTTGGTAATAGGTTTCGTTGGCACGTTGGTCGTGTGACACCGCGATTGGGGGGTGCGATGCGATGGGTGGGGCGGGTGCGTCGGAAACAGGGGGGCGAACGCCGCCCCCACAGGCGGAAAGGACGGCCAAGAGTATGCCCGCGCTGATCCACCGTCGTCCTGCATTTGCCCCGCGCATCTTAGGCTGGATCAACCACGGGTGCGGGACCTGCGTTTTTGCGGGCTTTGGCCGCGGCCAATGTGTCGCGCAGATCGGTTTCCATTTTCTGCAGCTCTTCCTCTGCCGCTTTGCGTTTTGCTTTGCCTTCGTCTGCGATTTCCAGGCTTTCCTCGATTGTTCCGATCAAATCGGCATTTGCCTTTTTGATGGCTTCGATGTCAAAGACGCCGCGTTCCATTTCTTGGCGCACAATTTTATTTGTTTCTCGCAGGTTAGCTGCATTCGCAGTCAGCAATTCATTGGTCAGGTCATTGGCCTCACGCACGGCTTCGGCGGCTTCGCGGCTGCGTTGGATGGTCAGCGCTTGGGCCAGCTGGGTTTCCCAAAGCGGCACAGTGTTGACCAAGGTTGAATTGATCTTCGTGACCAAAGATTTGTCGTTTTCCTGCACCAAACGAATTGAGGGCAGCGATTGCATGGTCACCTGACGGGTCAATTTTAGATCATGAACACGACGCTCTAAATCATCACGCGCTGATCGCAGGTCACGCAGTTCTTGGCCGATCTTGACTTGCTCTTCGGCAGGTGCGGCCTTGACGGTGGCGTCTTTGGCGGGGATGATCGTGTCATCCAATTCCTTTAGCTTTGCTTCGCCCGCCGCAATATAAAGCGCCAATTCGTCATAAAATGTCAGCGTCTTGTCATACAGCATATCAAGCGATTTGATATCCTTCAAAAGCTTGGTTTCATGGTCCAAAAGGTTTTCGGTGATCTTGTCGATTTGGCTTTGAACCAATTCGAAACGCGCGGTGAATTTCGCAATAGGTGCGGCGCGGCCGATCAATTTTTCCCACCAGCTGCGATCCCGGCGCAAGTCCAGTTCGGACACAGAAAATCCGCGGATCGTTGTCACGATGTCGCGCAAGCTGTCACCCGCGGGGCCGACATCTTTGTTGCGCACGCCTTGCAGCATTGATTGGCTGATCACTTGCAATTCTTCTTGGGCGGCGGAGCCAAAGCTGATGATGGAATTTGTGTCTTCCATATCGATTTCGTCGATGCGCTTTTTGATTTCCGCGCCAACGGCTGGTTCTGCTTGGTCGAGCGTGACAATTGCATTCGCTGCGACGGGTTCGCTTAAGACTTTATTGGCAACTTCGGTCACGTGGTCGACAACTGCGGCCGCCTTTGATTGAATTGATGACATATGTTAATCCCTTACATATCAGTTGTTTATTTGTTTTTCGCGCGCCAGACGGTCGCGAAGGACGTCGATTTCAATGGTTAAGTCTGTGCGATTATCGATCAAAAGCTTTTGCGTGCGTGCGGCAAAGTTTTGTTCCAGATCATCGAGCAGGGTAAGATAATCCGCCTTGGCACTGTCATCGCCGGTGCGGTTGTAAAGATCTGCAAATGTCACGGTCGCATCGCGTGCGCCTTGCAAATAGACCGACAAATATTTGCGCGCCGATGTCAGATCGCGCGGGTCTTCTTCCACGGTGCGAAACAGATCACGGGCCGTGACGCAAAACCGTTCGACACGGGTTTCCAAGCTGCGGATGCGCACACGTTTGATTGCGTCTTGAATCGCGCTTAGATGGGCTTCGGCCCCGTCAATGGCGCGGGCAACACGGTCTTGTTGGTGGGTGTCGATCCCTTCCATCCCCTTGTCGCGCAGGGGATCGATGCCAAAGGCCGCAATCATCAGGACACCTGCACAGGTTCCGTAAAGCGCGGCAGCCATGACTTGTCCATCATTGCGAAAGGCGGCGAATGCCACGCCCAGACTTGTGATCACCGCTGAAAACAGCTTGCGAGGGATGGCAGGGCGTCGCGCCGCGCGGCGTTCCTCATAGGCTGCGGCCGCACGCAATCCGTCGCGCATCAACCAAGCGCCCAATGTCAGGGCCGCCGCACTTGTTAATCCCAATGTCAGGCCCAATGCGCCCTTGTTCAATGATGTGACCGCGACCACAATTGCAGGGGCGAACAGCATATTGCTGCGGGCGCCTGCTGCGTCCACTTTTGCGCCGCGAAAGGGTGTTGAGTTGGGATCCATATGAACCTCGGTCGATCTTGGATCGGGGCTGTAGTCCCCGCCATAGCGTTTTGCCATCACAGACCACCCAACCACCCAGAGGCGGTTCCAAATAAAATGACAATCAAAAGGCTATATGACACCTTGCCTATGATATGCTTTGGCATATGTGCGATCTCCCAAAGTCCTTACTTGAATAAGATAGGTTGGGATTTCGGGTTTTACTAGGGGCTTTATCGCAGGGACATTCCCCCTAGCGGCGCGGTCCTGTGTTCGGACCTTTACGCGGTCCCTTGCTGGGGGCAGCGCTTTTGGGACGTGATGGTTTTGACTCGCTCGGACCGCGGTCTGACGGCTTGCCCCCAAACGGCTTGCGATCGGTTGATTTGCCATCAGTTGGTTTGCCATCGGTCGGTTTACGGTCAGTTGGTTTACGGCCTGTGAATTTCTTGCCAAAGCTTGGTTTGGCGTCTTTGGGTTTGGCGCGTCCTGTATCGTCGGGTGTGGTCAGCCCCAATTGATCATACATGATCTTGCGCCGCACTTCTTCGACCTCACCGGCTTTGAGTTTGCCCAATTGGAACGGTCCATAGGACACGCGGATTAGGCGGTTCACAGACAAGCCCACATGTTCCATCGCACGGCGAATTTCGCGGTTGCGGCCTTCTCTGATGCCGACGGTCAGCCATGCGTTCGCGCCTTGTTGACGATCAAGCGACACTTCCATCGGTTGGAACCGCTCGCCGTCGATTGTTACACCTTTGCGCAACGTGTCAAAATCGCTGTCACTGGGCCGGCCATTGACCCGAACGCGATATTTCCGCAGCCATCCTGTTGACGGCAATTCCAGCTGACGTTTGATGCCGCCGTCATTTGTCAAAAGCAACAGACCTTCGGAATTCAAATCCAACCGGCCAATGTTCAACACGCGCGGCATATCTTCGGGCAGGGTTTCAAAAATCGTTTTGCGACCCTGTTCATCACGCGCGGTGGTCACAACGCCCAATGGCTTGTGATACAACCACAAACGCGGCGGCTCAGGGGCCTCAAGCGGGTTGCCATCCACGGTGATCGTATCGCGTGGTGTGACGTTCAGGGCGGGCGAGGTGATGACCTTGCCATTGACGCTGACACGGCCATCGAGAATAATTTTTTCCGCGTCGCGGCGGCTTGCAATGCCTGCGCGCGCGATGACTTTTGCGATGCGATCGCCTGTGGGTGCGTTGTTTTCCATGCTTGCGCTTTAGGCGAAAATGGGCGATTGCGAAAGGGTAAATCTGTGGGTGATCAAAATAATGACATTCCAAAGCTACATGGATATCGCATTGTCTGAGGCGCGCGCTGCTGCAGCGCGGGGCGAAGTGCCTGTCGGTGCCGTCATTGTATCGCCAGCTGGGGATATTATCACGCAGGCGGGCAATCGGACGCGCGAATTAAGTGACCCGTCGGCGCATGCCGAAATGCTGGCCATTCGCGACGCCTGTCAGATCGTGGGATCAGAGCGATTGGAAAACTACGACCTATACGTCACGCTTGAACCCTGCGCGATGTGCGCGGCGGTGATTTCGGCGGCGCGCATCAGGCGATTGTATTATGGCGCAGCCGATCCGAAATCGGGGGGCGTGGCGCAGGGGGCTTGTGTTTTCTCACATCCGCAAACCCATCATAAACCCGAGGTCTATGATATGATAAACGCCCCGGAATCCGAGGCGTTGCTGCGTGAATTTTTCAAAACTATCAGATAGTTACATCTGTATCAACTCGGCCAGTTCAACATCCCCCATCTCAAGGAACGGACAGGTTTGAACGATGGCTTGGGCGGCGTCAATATTGGCGGCCTCAATAATTGAATAGCCCATCATCGAGCCATCTTTGCCACCTTCGGTGACGCCGTCGCTTGTAATGTAACGTTTGTTTTTCAATGGGTTTTGCGGCTCGATCAAGGCGGCCTGATGTTCCATCATCCACGTCATATAGCGTTCCATTTGCGCCGCACCTTCCTCGGGCGTGGCGGGCGTTTTGCCCGAATGGTAATAGGCCATAATGAATTTTGCCATGGAATGTCCTTTCTGATTTTTTCAGACAGACTATCCCAATTCGCGAAAATAACCACCCAAAAACCCGCATCGGTATCGTATCGGTAAAACGTCGGTATTACGTCGGTGGATTGGACCGAAAAAAGGGGTCTGGCCCGATTTGGGCCAGACCGATTCAGGTTTATCGTTGATCTGGCGCTGTCGCTTCGGCAGTCAGGGTTGCAACGATGTCATCAAGCGTGGTGACTGACGTTTGCTTTTCGCCCAAGCGCCGTACAGACACGGTGCGATCTTCGACCTCTTTCATGCCGCAGGCCAAAATGACGGGGACTTTGCCCAAAGAATGTTCGCGGACCTTGTAGTTGATCTTTTCGTTGCGCAGATCCAATTCGGCGCGCACGCCTTTTGCACTCAAGGCGGCGACAACTTCGCGACAATAGTCATCCGCATCTGATACGATTGCAGCGACCACAACCTGACGGGGGGCCAGCCAAAACGGCAGCTTGCCCGCATGGCTTTCGATCAAGATGCCGATGAAGCGTTCAAACGATCCCAATGTCGCGCGGTGCAACATCACGGGGCGGTGTTTATTGCCATCAGCACCGACATAGTTGGCATCGAGACGCTCAGGCAAAACGAAATCCACCTGCAACGTACCGCACTGCCAATCGCGACCAATCGCGTCGGTCAAAACGAATTCCAATTTCGGGCCGTAAAACGCGCCTTCGCCCGGGTTGAGGGTAAAGTTATAGCCCGCTGCATCTGTCGCAGCCTTGAGCGCGCCTTCGGCCTTGTCCCAAACATTATCGCTGCCGGCGCGGTTTTCGGGACGGTCAGAGAATTTGATTTTGAACTCTGTAAACCCAAGATCGGAATAGATATTCGACAGAAATTCGATAAACCGTTTTGTTTCTTCTTCGATCTGGTCTTCTGTGCAGAAAATATGCGCGTCATCTTGGGTAAAGCCGCGCACGCGCATGATACCATGCAGCGCACCCGAGGGTTCATAGCGGTTGCACGATCCAAATTCCGCCATCCGCAACGGCAGATCACGATAGGATTTCATACCTTGGTTATACACCTGAACGTGGCAGGGGCAGTTCATGGGTTTCAACGCATTCACGGCCTTTTCGCGGGCGTGTTCTTCGTCCACTTCGACAATGAACATGTGTTCTTGATATTTGTCCCAATGGCCCGAGGCCTCCCACAATTTGCGATCTACAACTTGGGGTGTGTTCACTTCGACATAGCCACCGCGCTCTTGTTGGCGGCGCATGTAATCTTGCAATGTGGTGTAGATTTTCCACCCGTTTGGATGCCAGAATATTTGGCCCGGTGCCTCTTCTTGCATGTGGAACAGGTCCATTTCGCGGCCCAATTTGCGGTGGTCGCGTTTTGCGGCCTCTTCCAACATCACAAGGTGCGCCTTGAGGTCTTCTTTGTTCATAAAGGCCACGCCATAGATGCGCTGCAGCTGTTCGCGCGAACTGTCTCCGCGCCAATAGGCTCCTGCAACGTTCATCAATTTGAACGCGTCTGCGGGGACTTGGCCCGTGTTTTGAAGATGCGGGCCACGGCACAGGTCTTGCCAATCGCCATGCCAGTACATGCGAATGGGATCAGATCCGGGAATGGCGTCGATCAATTCCACCTTGAACGGTTCCCCCGCGTCGCGGTAATGTTGGATGGCGCGTTCACGATCCCACACTTCGGTACGCACTGGATCACGCAGGGCAATGATATCGCGCATTTTCTTTTCGATTTTGCCCAGATCTTCGGGGGTAAAAGGTTCAGCGCGATCAAAGTCATAATACCAGCCGTTGTTGATCACGGGGCCGATGGTGACCTTGACATCTGGCCACAGCTCTTGCACCGCGCGGGCCATGATATGGGCCAGATCGTGACGGATCAATTCAAGCGCGGGCACTTCGTCTTTCATCGTGTTGATGGCGATGGACGCGTCTGTTGTGATGGGCCATTGCAAATCGTAATGAGCGCCATTCACCTGTGCGCTGATTGCTTTTTTTCCAAGGCTTGTGGCAATAGAATTCGCAACTTCAGCAGGGGTGATGCCTGCGTCATAGCTGCGTTGATTGCCGTCGGGAAAAGTAAGAGTGATTTGGGACATCTTGGTCCTCCTCGTCTGTTTGGCGCCCACGGAACGCCCGATTGCGGGTATATTGTTCGCGCCCCTTGTGACGGGTGGCGAAAAAAACGTCAAGGTGGTTTTTGATTTTGAGGCGGGATGCCTTCGGCGAGAGTATTTGTCGCAAAGATGAAAGGGTTTGTTGAAATTTTGCGAATGATGGGTGAAGTTGCGCGGAAAGGAGACTGTGATGGTTGAAAGATTTGTGAACGCGCGCGGTCAGTCGTTGGCTTATTCCTATGTGGACGGGGCGGGGCCCACGGTTGTGTTTTTGGGCGGCTTTATGTCCGATATGCAAGGATCAAAGGCCGTCCATTTTGAAAGCTGGGCCAAGTCCGCTGGGCGGGCATATTTGCGGTTTGATTATTCGGGGCATGGCGCATCCGAGGGTATGTTTACCGAAGGGTCCATCACACAATGGGCCGAGGACGCCCGTGCGTTGATCGATGCGGTGACAGGCGGGCCTGTGATCTTGGTCGGGTCGTCGATGGGAGGATGGATATCGCTTGTGCTGGCGCGATCCATGGGGTCTCGGGTCGCTGGGTTGATCGGAATTGCCGCCGCGCCCGATTTTACCGAAGACAGCATGTGGGCGGGCTTTGATGCAGCGCAGCGTGACACATTGGCCCGCGATGGGGTGGTGTTTTTGCCATCGGATTATGGGGATCCTTATCCCATTTCAAAGGTGTTGATCGAAGAAAGCCGCGCGTCCTTGGTCATGCGTGATCCGTTGCAGTTTGATTTTCCTGTGCGGTTGTTTCAGGGCACCAAAGATACCGCCGTGACGCGCGACACCGCGCTTGCGCTGTTGGATCATATCGAGGCTGCAGATCTGCAGTTGACGTTCAAGCAGGGTGCGGATCATTCGTTTTCATCGCCCGAGTGTCTGGATCTTTTGACCGCAGCGATAGAGGGGATCGCGCCGCCCGTCTAAGGCGAATCGAAACGGCGATTGGTCAGGGGCTTTGGGTGGTGGTTGCGCGGTGGAATATGTCGTTTTCCAAGGGTTTTTCGGGTTTTTCCACAATATATAGAATAGTGCTTGACCAAGCCCACCACATGCGGTTCCATTACGGAACAACCTGAGGGAGGTTATGTATGCGGTGGTTTTTAGGCGCGGTCAGCGCCGTCTTTTGTTTTTCTTCAATGGCATTTGCTCAAGGGTGCGGCGGTACCTATACGATTCAATCTGGCGATTCCTTGTCCGTGATTGCGGATAAGACGTATAAAGATGCGCGGAAATGGTCCGCGGTGTATAACGCGAATATCGATAAAATTGGTGATAGCCCCAACAAAATCCGGGTGGGTCAAGTGATCAATCTGCCCTGTATCAACGGTTTGCCGGTGAGCGAGGGCACGGTCGCGACAGCGCCAAAACCCGCGCCGCGTGTTGAAACGGTGCAGGTCAAAACCAAACAGCAGGTCAGTGAGCGCGCCTTGATGGTCAATTTGTTGACCGCGGACGATTATGCGCCCTTTACGGATCGCGCATCATTGAATGAAGGTTTGGTGACCGAAATCGTGAATGCCGCGATGGGGCAAGCCGCGGGTCAAGACGGATATCGCATTCATTGGGTGAATGATTGGTCCGCGCATCTGGATCCGCTACTGTCAAATGCGATGTTGGATATGGGGTTCCCGTGGTTGCAACCAGATTGCAAGCAAAACCCTGATAATTTCCGCTGCGCGAATTTCTATTTCTCAGATCCGATGTTCGAAATGTTGGTGTTGCTGTTTGTTGACGTGCAACGCCCGCTTCGATTCCGCGAAGATGCGGATATCATTGGGAAAACCTTGTGCCGTCCCAAAGGGTATTACACCCATGATCTGGACAAGGATGGGCGCAATTGGTTGGCTGATGGTAAGATCACTTTGGAACAGCCTGTGAGTGTTGCGGATTGTTTTGAAATGTTGATGGCGGGGCAGGTCGATGCTGTGGCCTTGAACGAATTCACCGGCCGCAAGGCGATGAAGGATCTTGCATTGCAAAACCGTGTGGACATCGTGCAATCGCGCCCCTTGTCCATCGAAGGATTGCATGTGGTCGTGCACAAATCACATCCTGATGCAGAGGCGTTGTTGTCGACCATCAACTCGGGTCTGGGGTGAGATCAAGAATAATGGTGTGTACCAAGACATTATTGATCGTCACATGTCAAAAATCTGGAGCGAGCTATGATCAAGCGGGTTCTTTTGTCTTTGATCACCCTATGCGCGGCACCCATGGCGTGGGCCGAGGATTGTGTTCAAACCCATGTGGTCCAAGACGGTGACACGGTATTTTCGATTGCCGAAACCTATTTTGGGGATCATCAGAAATGGTCGCTGATCTATTACGGCAACCAAGGAAAATTAAACGGATCCTTGTTGCAATTCGCACCGGGTACCGAATTAAACATTCCTTGTTTGCCGAATATGAAAAAGGCCGATGCAACCCCGTTGCAACAAGATGATGCCGAGATGAAATTGCTGACAGGGTCGAATTATGCCCCCTTTACCGACCGAGATTGGTTGGGGCAGGGGATGGTCACCGAATTGGTGAACGCGGCTTTGGAAAACACGCCCAACCCAGTCTCGTATTCGATTACATGGGAAGATGATTGGTCCAAGCATCTTTTCCCGAAACTGGATGGCAAAGAATTCGACATGGGCTTTCCGTGGTTGCGGCCTGATTGTGAAAAGGACCGTGACAATGAACGCTGCGCGAATTTCCATTTTTCGGATCCTTTGGTGGAACTGTTGATTTTGGTCTTTACGCGTACGGATGCGCCTTTCACGTTTGACTCGGACGCGGATATTCATGGCAAAACCCTGTGTCGTCCTGCAGGGTATTTTACCCATGATTTGGATCGGGATGGTCGCGAATGGTTGACCAAACAGTTGATCACTTTGGTCCAAGCCGAAAGCCCTGATGCCTGTTTTGAATTGCTGATGCAGGGCAAGGTTGATGGGGTGACGATCAACGAATTCCTAGGCTGGACCAAGGTCAAAGAATTGGGTTTGAAGGGGGCCGTTGAACCGCTCAAACGGCCCTTGTCGATCGAGGGGCTGCATGTGATCATTTCCAAAAAACATTGGCGCGGGACCACACATTTGTATCGGTTCAACGCGGGTTTGCAGGAATTGAAAAAATCCAAACGCTATGATGAAATTGTGTCAAAGCATTTGGGAGCGTTCTGGTCGAATATCGAATAGCGTGTTTGGTTTGGGTGGTGTTGCACCCAAACCAACCTTTTTGTGTTTGTTTTGGTTTCAGGTTGATTGCGGTGTGAAATTGGCTCATCCATGAAGGCGGAGCAAGATAAGGGGAAAAAGCGTGACCGAACCATTGGTTCTGTTAATGGGCAAGTTTTGCGATTCCCGTTTGTTCGAAGCACAGATTTCTGAATTTTCGCGAACGCGTATGGTGATTGTTGCCCCCATTTTCTATGGGGATCGGGTAACCGATTTTGCCCAAGATGTCTTGGCTCAATTGCCGCCCAAGTTCGCGATTTTGGGTCACGATTTGGGTGGGTTTGTGGCTATGGAGATCCTGCGCAAAGCGCCAGAACGTGTGTTGCGATTTGGGGTTATGTCATCGAATGCGCTGGCCGATACGCCCCAAGATGCGGCGGTCCGTGAAAACGATATTATTTTGATCCGCTCCGGTCGTATAAAAGAGGTCGTGGCCGACGAAGCGATGAAATCGCTTGCGCATCGGGTCGAGCGGAATTTTACGATGGGCCATTTGCGAACGATGGCCGCAGGGTTTTCGCCCGAACAGGCGATTGACCAAATCCGTGCTTTCCAAAAACGTCCCGATCAACAGGGGACATTGCGTAAGTGCAACGTGCCTGCCGTTGTTATTTGTGGGGACCAAGATCCGATCACCCCTATGCGTCGCCAAGATGTGATGGCGGCGATGATCCCGTATTCCAAGCTTCATGTGATTGAAAACACGGGCCATTATCCGACATTGGAATCGCCTGAGGCGACAAATGCGGCAATCGCAGATTGGTTGGCGCAGCCCTATGTGTTACGATCCTAGGAACGGAGGATGATATGGCTGGTGGATGGGCAAAAGACGGAGCAGTCGCAGAGCAGATCGAGGCATCGATCAATGATGAATTGGCGCGCTTGCGATCCTTGAAAAAGCCGGTTGGCGACAGCCTCACCCATTGCGCAGAATGCGACGAGCCCATCCCGGAGGCGCGGCGCATCGCCATCGCGGGCGTCAAATTGTGTATTGAATGTCAGAGCGAGCGTGATGGCCGACAGGTCATGCGTGGCGGCATAAATCGACGCGGATCAAAAGACAGTCAGTTAAAGTAATCTGCTGTGGGACACATGGGCCGTTGGCCCATGTGATTTGAGTATTTTTACAAAGATGAAAGAGCTTGGGTTAGTCTTCCATTGCTTCGAGTTCGTCAATCATGTCGGAAATCATCGACAGGCCCTTGTCCCAGAATTTAGGATCAGAGGCATCGAGGCCGAAGGGGGCAAGCAGGTCTTTGTGGTGTTTTGAACCGCCTGCTTTGAGCATGTCGAAATACTTTTCTTGGAACCCGTCTGGGTTTTCTTGGTAGACCGCGTAAAGCGCATTCACCAAGCCATCGCCAAAGGCATAGGCATAGACGTAAAACGGCGAATGCACGAAATGTGGGATATAGGCCCAGAAGGTTTCGTAGCCGTCCATAAAGTCAAAGGATGGGCCCAAGGATTCCGCCTGAACGCTCATCCACAAGTCGTTGATATCCTCGGGGGTCAGTTCGCCCTGCCGACGGGCCGCGTGCAATTTGCATTCGAAATCGTAAAATGCGATTTGGCGCACGACAGTGTTGATCATGTCTTCGACCTTGCCGGCCAGCATCACCTTGCGTTCGGCTTGGTCTTTGGCACCGTCGAGCATTTTGCGGAAGGTGAGCATTTCGCCAAAGACGGAGGCGGTTTCTGCCAAGGTGAGCGGGGTGGAGGAGAGCATTTCACCCTGACCTGCGGCCAGTACCTGATGCACGCCGTGGCCCAATTCATGCGCCAAAGTCATGACATCGCGGGGTTTGCCCAAATAGTTCAGCATCACATAGGGATGTGCGTCGACAACGGTGGGATGCGCAAAAGCGCCTGGTGCCTTGCCTGCTTTGACCGGTGCATCAATCCAGCCTTTGTCAAAGAAGGGCTGCGCCAGATCAGCCATGCGCGGATCAAAGGCACCATAGGCATCCATCACCATTTTACGTGCTTCATCCCATGCAACAATGCGTGTGCTTTCCATTGGTAGCGGCGCGTTGCGGTCCCACACTTGCATGCGATCAAGGCCCAGCCATTTGCGTTTCAATTCATAGTAACGGTGGCTCAGTTTGGGATAGGCGGCAACGACCGCATTGCGCAGTGCTTCGACCACCTCGGGTTCGACGTGGTTTGACAGGTGGCGGCCCGATTGTGCCGTGGGCATTTTGCGCCAGCGGTCAATGATTTCCTTTTCCTTGGCTTGGGTGTTGTGGACACGAGCAAAGGTTTTGATGTTTTCACCAAAAACGCGCGCCAATTCTTCGGCGGCCTCTTGGCGTTTGGAACGATCTTGTTCGGTGAGGAAATTCAATGTGCCTTCGATATTGTGTTCGTCGCCATCCACGAAAAAGGTCAGACCGGCGATCGTTTCGTCAAACAGCTTTTCCCATGCATCCCCAACAACACCCAAATCGTGCAGGAATTTTTCCATTTCATCAGACAGTTGGTGATCTTTCATCGCGCGGATGCGGTCAAAAGCGGGCTTGTAGCGTGCCAATTCCGCGTCAGCCGCATAGAGCGCGTCAATGTGATCATCGTCTAGACGGTTGATTTCCAATGTGAAAAAGACCAAAGGCGTGGTGAAGTTTGTGATCTTCTCTTGGGCATCAGACAGGAATTTGGTGCGCGCGCCATCGGTGGTCATTTGGTAATACCGCAGTCCGGCAAAGGACATGATGCGCCCTGCAACGGTGCTGATTTTTTCGTTGCGCTGGATGCAGGTCAACATGTCCTTGGCGTTCAACCCCGCAAGGTTGCCTTCGTAATGCGATGCAAACTCGGCGCATTCGGTTTCAAGCCAGTTTAAATCTGCTTGCAACTTGGGGTCATCCTCGCCCTTGTACAGATCGCTTAGGTCCCATTCTGGAAGATCGCCCAGATGTTTGTTGCCGTGGCTTGGGTTCGCGTCATGCAAGGGTGCGGGGGAATACGTCATTGTAACCTCATGTAATGTGTTATCCAAACCTAGGTTTATGCGCAAAGCGTTGCAAGGGGGTATGCGAAAAAGCCCCCTCGCGTTCGCGTATTTCTTGTGTTCGGGCTAGATTGCGCGCCGATTGCTTGGCCCAGTCGCGTCAAACCCGAGGTGATCCAAGGCCTTGGCGATCAAGGCTTCGACCGCGGGGCGGGGCTCCATCAGGTTTTCGTGGCGACCTTTGTTTACCATGTCCAACATGCCGTGGTCCCATGTTTTCATGCGGGACAGAATGTCAGATTTCGTTACGATTTCTTCGTCGGTGCCAACGAAACAATAGGTGGGGATCGGCGGGCTTGGCAATTTTGCCAAATCGGCCATTTCAATCCGCGCTTGGCGCAGCCACGTCCAACTGGGCCCGCCGACAATTAATTCGGGATGCGCGCGTAGGTGGCTTTGCATCATGTCCCAGAGCGCGGCATCATTTGTTAACTTGTTGTCTTCGAACGATGTTTCCAACGCATATGCAGCACTTGAGGTCGAAGGCGCATAGGTGTTGCCCAATCCCAACTTTTCCCCAATCCATGTGATTGAATTGACCATAGGTTCCAAAAGCGGCGCGAAATAGATGCCCCACATGGGCCCAGAGAAAATTGCGCCTGCGAATTCGGTGGGATGATTGATCAGACGACGCAACCCGATGCAGCCCCCCATCGAATGGGCCAAAAGGTACAAGGGCTGTTCTAACCCAGTCTCGGCCACCCATTCCATGACCGCGTCAACATCACGTTGATAGTCGTCGAATGTCCCTATATGTCCGACCGTGCGATCCGCAAGAAGGCGATCCGCCAACCCTTGCCCGCGCCAATCCACGGTCACCACGTTTAGGCCATGACTTTGAAGGATTTGCATAACGGTGGCGTATTTTTCGATATATTCGGTCCGACCGGGAAAGATGATGCAGGTGCCCCGCGCGTGTTCAGCCCGCAGCAAAGAGACGCGGATGCGTACTTGATCGCGGCAGGTCAACCATACACCTGCGGCATCGATATCAGCGTGTAAAAGATCACTCAGGAACGGGGCAGTTTCGGTGGGCATTATGAAATCACGCTGCCCAGTCGCATTGCGGTGCCCATGTCGCCGTCTAATTTCAACCGGCCTGTCATAAAGGCAGTGGTTGGATTTAAATCGCCGGCAAGGATACTTTGGAATGTTTCTGCGCTGGCCTTCAAGGTCACTTCGGTGTCTTCGTCGCTCGCACGCACACCGGCGGCATCGATGACAATGGACCCGTGATCTTCGATTTCAAATTTTGCAGATCCATCAAAGGAATTGCCCGCCAGTTTGTCAGCAAGCGCCTGCACGGCTGCTGTTATGATGTCGCTCATATGTATTTCTCCGAATGACGTTGGAATAGTTTACGTAAACTGTTAACTAGGAACTATGAAGCGGCATACAAGCAAATTCAAATACACTTTTGTGACAGTTGCGTGTTTATGCGCCGCTTTTCCTGTTTTTTCGCAAGGGTTTGCCGATGACCTTACGGAACTCTACCGCGATTTGCGCGATGCTGATTCGACGGTGTCGGACAAGCTTGCAGCCGAAATCAGGTTCCGGTGGAAAACCTCAGGGTCTCAGACGGTCGATTTATTGGTGACACGCGGCACCGATGCCTTGGCGCGGCGTGATGCTGTGGCGGCAAGCGAACATTTGACGGCGGCGATTGGATTTGCCCCCGAGTTTGCCACCGCCTACTTGGAACGCGCAAAGTCCTATGTGATGTTGGATATGCTTGGCCCTGCGGTTGCGGATTTGAAATCGGCCTTGGATCTGGATCCGAACTATTTTGATGCCATTGCGGTCTTGGGTCAGGTCTTTGAACGACTGGGCGAATTTGAATTAGCTTTGCGCACCTATGAACAGGCACTTGCACTTTATCCGCATTTCACCGAAGTACAGTCAGCCTATGATGCCTTGAACCAAGCACACGGCGACACAGCGCTTTGATAGGGGCAGGACAATGACATCGCGGATCGTGGCGGTTTTGGGGCCGACCAACACGGGAAAGACCCATTATGCCATCGAACGTATGTTGGCCCATCGCTCTGGCGTGATCGGGTTACCATTGCGTCTGCTTGCGCGGGAAGTATACGACAAGATCGTCGCCATTCGCGGGCCGTCGGTCGTGGCCTTGGTTACGGGCGAAGAACGCATTGTGCCGCCGCGGGCGCAATATTGGGTCTGTACCGTCGAAGCGATGCCCGAAGGGATGCTGGTCGATTGCTTGGTGGTGGATGAAATTCAACTTTGCGCAGATCCCGAACGCGGGCACGTCTTTACCGACCGTTTGCTGCGCGCGCGGGGCCATGTCGAGACGCTGTTTTTGGGCGCCGACACAATGCGCGGCACGATTGCGCATTTGGTCCCCGAGGCGCAATTCATGCGCCGTGAACGCATGAGCGAATTGGTCTATTCTGGGTCCAAGAAACTGTCCCGCATGCCGCCACGCAGTGCGATTGTGGGGTTTTCTGTCGATAACGTTTATGCCATCGCCGAATTGTTGCGACGTCAAAAGGGCGGTGCCGCGGTGGTGATGGGGGCCTTGTCGCCCCGCACCCGCAACGCACAGGTCGAGCTGTATCAAAATGGCGATGTGGATTATCTGGTGGCGACCGATGCGATTGGCATGGGATTGAATTTGGATGTCAATCACGTTGCCTTTTCATCGCTGACAAAATTTGACGGGCGTCGCATGCGCCCGCTTGCCCCGAACGAATTGGCGCAAATCGCCGGCCGCGCGGGCCGTGGCATGAGCCATGGCAGTTTTGGTGTGACAGGCGAAGCGGCCCCCTTGGATGATGGTGTCGCGACTGCCATCATGGAACACCGCTTTACGCCTTTGAAAAAACTTATCTGGCGCAATTCCAATCTGACTTTTGCGACTTTGGATAATTTGATCCACTCGCTTGAGATTTCGCCAAAAGACGACATGTTGGTCAAAGCGCGCGAGGCAGATGATCTTATCGCGCTCAAGGCACTGTCACAAATGGCAGATGTGCGCGCGCGCGCATCCGATCCAAAGTCTGTGCATCTGTTGTGGGACGTTTGCCGCATTCCCGATTTTCGCGGGATCTCTGCGGGGGAACATGCGGGGCTTTTAGAGGCGATCTTTTGCTATCTTCATCAAGGTGGCGTTGTTCCAGACGATTGGATGGCCCGTCAGGTCAAACGTATTGATCGCACGGACGGGGACATTGACGCGCTGTCTAAAAGATTGGCATTTATCCGCACGTGGACCTATGTTGCGCAAAGAAATGGCTGGGTGCGTGATGAAAACCATTGGCGAGAGGCGACTCGCGCTGTAGAAGACAAACTATCTGACGCTCTGCATGAGCGTTTAATGCAAAAATTTGTGGATCGGCGGACATCTGTTTTGTTGCGCCGGCTCAAACAAAAGGAGGCCCTATTGGCCGAAGTAAATGAAAATGGAGAGGTGAGCGTCGAAGGTCAATTCGTCGGTCGTCTAGAAGGGTTCCGTTTCCGTCACGATCAAGACGCGACCGGACAAGAGGCAAAAACAATCAAAGCGGCGGCCGTGCAAGCGCTGGTTCCGCATTTCCACCTACGGGCGGATCGTTTTTATAACGCACCCGACACGGAAATTGATTTCACCGAACAAGGTGGCCTGATGTGGGGGGATCAAGCGGTTGGCAAATTGGTCGCATCCGATGATCCGCTACGCCCACAGATCTCTGCATTTGTTGATGAAGAAGCTGGCGCAGATGTTGCGCAAAAGGTCACGCGCCGTTTGCAGCATTTCATCGACCGCAAGATCGCGGCCCTGTTTGAGCCTCTGTTCAATCTTCAACGCGACGAAGCCTTGTCCGGTCTTGCCCGTGGTTTTGCGTTCCGCTTGGTCGAAGCCTTGGGAATTATCCAACGTGGTGACGTGGCCGATGAGGTCAAAGCCCTGGATCAAGATGCGCGTTCCGCCCTGCGCAAACATGGTATCCGGTTCGGGCAATTCACCGTTTTCATGCCGCTTTTGTTGAAACCTGCCCCCACGCGCCTGCGTTTGGTGCTTTGGGCATTGCACGCGAAAATGGATGAATTCCCAGAAGCCCCACCCGCGGGTTTGGTGACCATTCCCACCGATGTACATGCACCCGCTGGATACGACCGCATGGCGGGGTATCGCAACGCCGGTGAACGCGCTATCCGCATTGATATGTTGGAACGTTTGGCCGATCTATTGCGCGTCGAAGACAGCCGTGGCGGATTTGAAGCCAAGGCTGACATGCTGTCGATCACGGGCATGACCTTGGAACAGTTTGCAGATTTGATGCAAGGTTTGGGCTATGCCGCAGAGCGCGGCGAACGTGCCAAGGTGCGTGTTGAAAAACCAGCACCCGACGCCACGGATACCCCTGATGCGGATGCGCCAGAAGCAGTCGCCACTGCCACAGACGCAGAGGCGCCCGCCACCGAAGCAGAGGTCCCCGCAGCGGTTGATGCCTCTGCAGACGTTGATGCGCAAGAGCCCGAGATCGAAGTGTTCTATACCTTCACTTGGGGTCGCAAACCCAAGCCAAAGCAAAATGCACCGCGCCGCGAGGGTGCGCCGCGCGGCAAAGGCAAACCAAAGGGTGGCAAAAACCGCCCCGATCAGAACAAGGCAAAATCATTCCAAGCCCGTCCTGAGAAAAAGGACAAAATTGATCCAGATAACCCCTTTGCTGCGGCATTGATGGGATTGAAAAAGGACTAAGGCGCGGATGACGCAACAAAAGCTGCGCATTGACAAATGGCTTTGGCATGCACGGTTTTTCAAAACACGCACGCTTGCGGCGAAGATCGTCGCAGGCGGGCACGTTCGGGTGAATTCCGACAAAATTTCCAAACCTGCGTTTTCGGTTGGTACGGGTGACGTGCTGACCTTTGCCCAAGGTGATCACATTCGTGTGATCGAGGTGCTTGGGCTTGGCGAACGGCGCGGTCCGGCGGCCGAGGCGCAAACATTATACCTAGATCGCTCACCGATTCAGGAAAAAGATCCGTCACAGCCCAAAACCCAAGGAAATGGTCGCCCGACCAAGAAGGATCGTCGTATGCTTGACCTTATCCGCGCCCAAAGTCTTGAATGATCTGCGTCATTGGATTAGCAAGCGGTAAGAGAATTAGATCGGAACCATCAAATGACCTATATCGTCAACGATAAATGCATTGCTTGCAAATACACCGACTGTGTGGAAGTTTGCCCAGTTGATTGTTTTTACGAAGGTGAAAACATGTTGGTGATCCATCCAGACGAATGCATTGATTGCGGTGTGTGCGAACCAGAATGCCCTGCGGATGCCATTCGTCCTGACACCGAACCAGACACGGAAAAATGGGTTGATTTCAATCGCAAATACGCCGAACTCTGGCCAGTGATTATCACAAAGAAAGACCCTTTGCCCGATGCCGAAGAGCGCGATGGCGAAGAGGGCAAGTTGGAAAAGTATTTTTCCGAAGCCCCAGGCGAGGGCGGTTAAGCCCAAATTAGCCCATAGATTCGCAAAGATTCGGTTGATCTAGGAATCAGCCGAATTTTGTGTTATTTTCCCGCAATGAATAGAATCCGAACACTGGGATGGATGGGCATCACATCCTAGATATCAATCGTATGTAACATCTTAACGACAACACTTCTGTTGCCGCTGGTGTTTTTGTCGT
>Ga0255763_1001971_pt1 | contig 20246 bp, 14 predicted proteins | sample 041ome_2_FD_179963 | JGI IMG/M metagenome (GOLD analysis project Ga0255763, IMG submission 179963) | Coastal salt marsh microbial communities from the Groves Creek Marsh, Skidaway Island, Georgia - 041406US metaG (version 2) | ecosystem: Environmental > Aquatic > Marine > Intertidal zone > Salt...
TTGCGAATGCGATTCGAATGCGTCACCCACACACCCGGGTGTTTTCGACCCTAAGTTACTTATTACACCAAACCCTAGCATTCATACTGCGTATTCAAGGATACAAACGCGCTATCACCCGCATCGCTCATGGTCTCTTTCGAAGGCGCCATCGGTCAACGACCCGAATCGTCGCCACTCGTCGCCGCGCGCGCACACCGACGATGCGCGGCCGCGAGCTCGCGATCGACGTCCGCGAAGTCCGCGTCGCTTACGTCGCGCGCGCAAAAGCGATCGAGGTCGCGCTGACGCGCGACGGCGAACGGCGAACGGTGCGCTCGAGCGCGCGGAAAACGACGACGACGTCGACGACGTGGACGTTCGACGACGCGCGCGCGACGTGGCGACGAAGCGCTCGGCGCGCGGCGGTGCTCGATCGAGGGACGGACGACGCGCGCGTGGACGTGCGCGCGGCGCGAGGGGAGGGGAACGAGCGGTTCGGGTTTTGCGTGGCGGGACGACGCGACGCGGGACGACGCGCGCGAGGACGCGGCGACGACGACGACGATGAGCGCGAGGGATGGACGTGGATCGAGCTGCGAGGACGCGAGGACGGGGCGCGGGGGGAGATTTTGGTGCGCGTGCGAGAGCGCGAGATCGGGCACGGGGAATGGGATGGACGAGGGCGCGAGGACGCGGCGCGCGAGGACGCGAAGGCGAAGGCGAAGGCGAACGCGCGCGAGGCGGAGGCGGTGGCGGAGGACGAGGACGAGGACGAGGACGCGAGCGAAGACGCGGTGGTGGACGACGGTGAGGGTGCGCTGCCGTCGTTCGCGGCGAGGCGAGGCGCGGGAGGGCGTCGGGAAGTCGGCGGGGCGAAGCGCGCGTTCGCGTTGACCGTGCGGTTGGAATCGTTTGAACGCGCGGCGCGCGGCGAGGCGTTTGACTTTGACGCCGCCGTCGCGGCGAGCGCTTGCGCGGACGATGCGTTGGCCGATGCGCTCGGTATCGATCGCGCTCGGTCGGAGTGCTTGGTGCGCACCGCGCCGAGCGCGCGACCGGCGTCGCGACCGGGAGACGTCGTCGTGTTTCCGAGCGGGAAGGATTCGGTCGATTTCGCGTGCGCGCCGGCGACGCTCGCCGAGACGCTCGCGCGTAAGCCTTTGTTGCTCGTCGATGTGTGGTCGGTCGCGGCGACGAGTCGAGTGGCGAGCGCGGAAATCGCGATCGACGAGCTGCTGCGTCGACCGGAGGTGCGATACCGCGCGGAGGTGACGGACGAGGACGGCGTCGTCGTCGGCCGAGTGCGATTGTACGTGCGCCTCGAAGATCGCGGCGCGCTCGACGGCGTCGTTAGCGAGCCCTCGGCGTTGAAGACGCCCCCTCCGAAACCGAAGGAACCGTCAACGGCGATGCTGATGTCGCCGCCGCCCGTGCCGAGCGCGCAAAAGCCGCCACCACCGGCGCCGAAAGCGCAGACGCGTCACGCGGCGCCGCCGACGAACGCGCCCGCCGATCCGCGAGCGGGCGCGGAGTACAAGGTGGCTTACGATCTCGAGGTGTGGAAGCAACATCAAATGACCAAGTTCTACGAAGATCTCCGGATGAAGGAGTCCGTTCGCATGAAAATATTGGAAGACGAGTGGAGGCGCCACGAGACGCAACGCGCTCGAGAGGCGGAGGAAGGAGCGAATCGTCTGCGAATCATGGAGAAAAAGTTGCAGGAAGCCGCAGTGGCGCTCGAATCGCGCGAGCGAAAGCTCGTGGAGTTGGAAGAAAACTTTGATCACAGGAAGCACAAACTCGAGCGCGAAACGTCGCGCGCTCGCGAGGAGGCGAAGGATTCCATTCGTCGCAACCAGGAGACGAGCGAGCACCGCGTGGAGATGGAGAAGCAAAAGGCGCGAGAGGCGATCCGTGAGAGAGATTCTTTGCACAGGCGACTGGAACACGCGGATGCGCAGTTGATAGAACTCGAGTCATCGTTCGCCGCGCACAAAAAGGCGCAATTGGAGACGAACGAAGCGGCGTTGCAAGCTGAAATTTCTCGCTTAGTACCCCGTTGCGAGGCGGCGGAGGCGCAAGCGGCGGAAGAATCCGAGTCGAAGGAGCGGTATAAGAATCAGTTGACGAAAATGGCTCGTCAAGTCGTCGCGTTGGAGCGCGAGCGAGCGCATTTGCGTCGCGCGATCGAGCGCGCGGGTTTGAACGTCTCGAGTCGATCGCACGTGGCGCCGAGCGCGAACGAGTTCATGAATGAAATGCTCGCAGGTGAGAACGCAGACGCGGACGCTTTCATGAACACGTTTAGGGCGGACGTTGCAGCCGTTTCGGATGTACCTTTTACGTCTGCGAAAGCAAATTTCGCACGCACGGCGCCGCAAGCGCGACAAGTCATTCGGCCTCCTCTGTCGCCAAAGCTCGACAGAGAGGTGCGCGATTTCGAGCATGAATTCAGCGAATCGGAGAATAAGGCGCCGTTTGTGCCCAAATACGCGACAAGTGACGCGACATTGAACGAAAAGCGTGCGGCAGAGAAGGAGGTGCGCCGTCTGGTGTCAGAACGTGGGGACTTGATGAGAACGGGCATGTACGGAAGCGGAGACAAGATCATCGCGCTCATCGATGAGCGCATAGAAGAGCTCACGGATAGAATAGCGAGCAGCGTATAATCAAAAAAGAATCATTTATACACAACCCCTCAAGGTTTCGTATATACCGCGCTCACAAAGTAGCCGTTTAAACGATGTTCGCGAGTCACATCAATCGTTGCTCCGTCGTCTTTTTCGTAGACCCGCGTCGAGACGCGAGTCGCCGTGCACGGTCGAAACCTCGCTGAAACGAAGAGAACGAGGAAGAATGCAAGCATCGTAGTGGTGAAACGCATCATGAAAGAGCGGCGAGAAAGTGGCGACTACGAGAAAAGTCGAAGCTCGAGTACGAGGCTCGGAATTTGTTACCTGCGAGCTTTGCGACAATCCAACTACGTACTAACTCTAGAACGATCGCCTAGATTTTCACCACGACCTTGCCAGTCGTTTGTCCGGTTTGAAACAAACGCAAGGCCTCAGGCAACTGGCTGAACTCGAACGTTGCGCCTACCTTTGGAGCGGGCAAATCGAGCGCGAGGAGCTCGGCCAACAATCGCGCGAGTTCTTCCTGCCTATCAAACTGCCAAATCAAATTGAACCCCAAAATGCCCTTGTTCTCACCGGGAAGCATGAGAGGGTCGACTTTCTGTCGTCGCACGAACTTCCACGCGAGCTTAATCCAGCCCAACAATCCAATTGAATCTCCCCGCGGTGTGAGATCCGCGGCGCCATACACCACGTATCGACCACCTCGCGCCAAATTCTCCCAACCACCTTGGAAGAAATCACCAAGCGTCGCATCGAAAACGATGTCGACGCCCTCACTCGCGCCGATAGCTTCGCACGCGTCACGAACTTGCTTGGCGAACCGTTTACGATCGCGGACAATTATCGCCTTGAGCGATGGAAATCGTTCCTTGAGCGTGTCAACTTTTGACGGGTTTCCAATAACCGCGATCGCCTTCGCTCCGACCCGTTCGCATATCCCTAAACTCTGTAATCCACAACCGCCCGCGGCGGAATGAACGAGCACCGACGCGTTTTTGCGAACGTCGCCGAGCGCCTTCAGGCCGTAGTACGACGTCAAACCTTGCACGAGAAACGCAGATCCTTCCTCGAAGCTCCATCCATTCGGTAGTTTTCGCATTTGCGTCACCGGACAATTAATCTCGTCCGCAAACGCGCCGAACCGCACTACGCACATCACCCGATCGCCGACGACGAAATTCGACCCGCTCGCCGTCTCCACCACCTCGCCGCAACACTCGAGACCGGGCACGAAGGTCCCTTCCGGCGCCGCGCTGTACAGCCCGAGCACCGTAAACACGTCCGCGAAATTTAAACCGATCGCTCGGACGGCGATTCTGCACTCGTTCGGCCCGAGCGCTTCTCGCGCCGCGCGTTCGTTGAGTTTCAAGTTTTGCAAATTGCCCTTCTTGGAGATTTCCCACGCTCGGCGCGTCGCGCCGGACGCGTCTGACGCCGACGCGCGCGCCGCGCTCGACGCGCGCATCGCGTGCTTTCTTCGTTTCGTTTTCGTTGTCGCCGCCGACGCCGGCGCCGGCGGTCGCTTGCTCGCGTGGGCGTTCATCGCGCCGGCGAGTGGCGTCGGCGGGACGACGCGCTTCGAAGGACGACGACGCGCGCAGACGACGACCGGAGACGCGCGCGCGCAGGTCGCGTTCGTTTTCGTGCGAGCGCGCGCGCGCTCGTGACGTGGCGCTAAGGGATGACTATATAAATACAACGCGCGCGAGGTGCCCGCAACGACTCAGCGGCGCAAATCGCGCAGCGCGGCGCGAAACGCGTCGTACGTCTTGAACCCTCTCGGCGCCATGCGAGCGTCCCAGTGCGCTTGAATCGCGTCGCGCACCGTTTGTGGAAGCTCGCGCGCGCCGGCGCCCACGGCGCCACCGCCCTCGCGCACTTTGCCGACGCTGAACGTCGACGCCTTCGGTAAGCCGATTTGCTCCGCCAACCTCGCGCGGACGAAATGGTCGTCGAATTTCGTGTGGTTTTTTCGCATGTACGCGAAACTCGCGCGCTCTAAGACCACGTCGCGCCCGCGCTCGTCCAATTCACAACGCAAAAACGCCGCCACGTCGTCCACGACCGCGCCCAAATCCTCCTTCATGTCCTCGAACGCCACCATCAACACGTCGTCGCGCGACGCCGTCGCCGCGTCGTACCACGACAAATAATGCTCCGCGAACCCCCCACTGTGACTCGCGCCCGCGAATATCGCCTCCGCGAACTCCTCTCTCGTGATCGCGCCGCGTTCGATCCCCATGTACGCCGGCAAGAATTCATAAAACGAATGAAACACATCCGCCGGTTCGCGCGTCACGACGACGCTTCGCGCGCCTCGCGCCATCGTCGTCGCGCTCTCGTGACTCTTGAACAGCCTCGGCGTCGTCGTCTGCGCCGCGTCCAGGTCTTGCCCGCAATCCAGCGCGACGACGTCCCACGGCACGACCTCGGTGATCTCGTCGAACGCTTCGCCGTTCGCGTCTTCGCCTCGCGCGCGCGCCGCCTCGCAGCGCACCTGGTGGCAGAGCTGCATCATCCACGTCGTCCCCGTCTTCGGATACGTCGCGATGAACACGTCGGACGCGCGCGGCGCGAATCCGGTCGTGCCGCGCGCGACGGAGGCCGCGCTGTGCATGCGCGCGTTGCGCTCGCGCATCAGCGCGAGCGCGTCGACGGTCGGCATGTCGGCGCGAAGTGACGCCGCAGTGCGCGACGCCGCAGTGCGCGACGCGATGGCGACGACGACGACGCGCGCGACGGCGACGGCGACGGCGACGCGCCGAGGGACGGCGCGCGCGACGACGCGACGCGCGCGCGCGACGCGCGATGACGCGACGCGCGCGGACGTGGATAACGCGACGGGGACGCGCGCGGGACGACGCGCGGACGCGGCGCGCGCGCTCGCGAGCGCGATGGTGGCGCTGCACGCGTCCGCGAGCGTCGCGTGGGCGGGCGAGGCGACGTACGCGGCGAGGCTGACGCCGACGAGCGCGGGCGCGGGGGCGAGCGGCGAGGTGGAGTTTTCGCTGGAGACGAACCGCGCGAACCAGGAGGTCGTGGTGGTGCGAGCGAACGTTCGAGGGTTGACGCCGGGGAAACACGGGATCAACGTGCACGAGAATGGGGACGTGAGCGGGTGCGACGACGCGGGCGCGTGCACGGGGAAGAGCTATAATCCCGATAAGCGACCGCACCACGGACCGACGGCGTTGAAAAAGTTTGGCGCGAGCGCGTGCCACTTCGTGGGCGATGGATGCGTGCTGAACAGACACATTGGAGATCTAGGAAACATCGTCGCGGACGAAAATGGCGATTCGACGACGAGTTTCAAGGATTTGTACACGACGCTGAAGGCGGGTACGTCGAACTCCATCGCGGGGCGTTCCGTCGTGATCCGAGCGACAGCCGACGATTTCGAGACGGAAGAAGATGACGGCGGGGCCGGGCCGATCGTTCTCTACGGTTCAATCGTGCGAAAGTAGTCGCGTCGCGCGCGAAATCGTCAACTTCTACGAAACCTGCTCCTAAAATCGCGCTATTCTCTAAATCGCTATCTTCTAAAAATACGCGCGCCTAACCGTCTTGAATCAAATGGCGCAGCACTTCGCGAACGACGTCGACCGATATCGAGTTGCCGAGGAGGAATATCGCCTTCTTCGTCGAACACGCGTCGAACGTGAAATCTCGCCGCACGCCGTGCAGCCTCTTGATTTCTTCAACGTCGAACCAGCGCAATTCGCCGACGAAACGTTCGATGTCTCGCTCGCTGATTCGAGCGACGCCCGACGTCTCGTTTACATCTACTTCCAACATCGACACAAGCTCATCGTTACCGCCGCGAAGTACGACTGAGCCCCCGAACACTGTACTGCCGTAACCTGACGTGAATGTGGAGCACCGCCGACTCTTCGCGTGCACCACGTCGAGCATGCGACGATACTTCTTGATCGTATCTGGGCTCAACAATAAGTCCACTCGCCCATCCGCGTCGGCGACTATGTACTCACTGAGCGTCGCTGACGATGACGGACTGCTCTGCGCGTCAGAGGTGACGACGGATCCGTCGTCGTTTAATTCTCGTCCCGCAAGCCACGCCGGCGTCGGAGCGCGAAACCCGCCCTCGCGCAAAGTCGCGATCAAGTAGTAACGAGAACGCGAATACGGAATGCCCAACGCCATCGGACTAACGATAAACTCCCTCACGTCGTATCGCCGACTTGCTAACGCGTTCAATAGCGCGCGTCTCGTGTCGCTCGACTCAAAGCCGACGACGTTTTCGACAAATATACGTCTGGGAACGTGCTCGATCGCGCGCAGCTGATCAATCACCGCGTGAAAGCTTCGAGCGCGCGGATCTTCGGACGCCAAGCCTTTGCCTCGTCGCGTGTACGGCTGACACGGGGGAGAAACGGTCAACACGTAGTCGTTCCTTCGTCCCTGTCGTCCCTCGTCCCCGTCCCCAGATGCGAAAAGCGCGTTCAAGTCCAGGTGCTCTACGTTGACTCTTCGCGGGGCGTCGGCGAAGTTGGCCTCGTACACCGCGTTCGCGGCGTCGGAGTTATCCACCGCGATGGCGCTTTTAAGCGTCACCAGAGGCTCGAGCGCGAGTCGAGTGGCGCCGATGCCCGAATAAAGCTCCACGAGTCGAGCGTCGCGAGTCGACGCCACGCGCACCACTCGACGCCGCGCGCGACGTCCTGGGCGCTCGCGTCCGATCGGCTTCACCGACGCGGAGCGTTCGGCGAAACGTCCACCGGTGGCGACCGCCATGGCGCGACCGCGAGTGGCGGGCCTCGGGCTTTCGCTCGCCGAGTCGGTTACTCGTCGCCCGAAGCCGAGCAACTCGTCGACGCGGACGCCGCGTGAGACGTGGCGAAACGCCGAATTTCTCGCATGAAATCTCCCTTGAATCCGCCGTCGTACGTCTCTTCTCGCCCGCGCGCGATGGCGACGATCGTCGGCACCGCCTTGGCGCCGAGTCGGTTGACGCACCATCCTCTCGCGTTTTCGGGCGTACAATCGACCCACCCGACGCCGTACCCCGCGCCCTCGCTCGACGTGAACGCGCTATCATGGCTCATCAGCGCCAGTCTCGGCGCTAAATCGCGACACGTCGGTGAACTCCGCGCGCACGCGACGACGAGCCATCGCTCGACGTCGTCGCTCGAACCGTCGCTCGCGCGCGCCCCCGCCTCGTTCCTCGCCGCCGCCGTGACCTCATCGAACGTCTCCGGATACATCACTCGCATTCCCACGCCCGCGCCGTCGCTCTCCGTCTCGTCCTCATCGCGCGTCACCGATCCCGCGTCCGCGTCCTTCGTCGCCGCGTCTCCGCTCGCGTCCGCGTCTTCGCTCGCGCCCGAATCCCAATCCTCCGTCTCCCGCCATCCCTCGTCCGTGCTTCCCTCGAACGCGCTCCGCGCGCGTCCACCATCGCCCTCCTCGTCGTCGTCGCGCCTCTCCTCGAGCTTTCGCGTCGCCCAATCCACCGCGCGCGCCGTCCACCCGCGCGGCGCGCGTCCCGCCTCGCGCGCCGCGCGCGCCTCCCCGAGCGCCTCCCTCCCGTACTTCAGCGCCATTTTGCTCGCGATGCCGCCTGGTCGCGCGCCGACGCGTCAGTCTTCCGTTTCTTCCGTCTCTTCCGTCTCTTCCGTCGCGTCGTCGCGTCGTCGTCGTCGTCGTCGTCGCATCTTGTCCCGAACGCACCCCTCGCCTCGCGCGTCGCCGTCGCGACGACCGCGCACGCGCACGCGACGCCTCGCCACGACGCGCGCGGTCGTCGCGCGCGTCTCCGGACGCGCGTCGCGCCGTCGCGCGCGCGCCGTCGCGCGTCGTCGCTCGACGTCGCGCGCGGCATCGTGTGACGCGGCGTGCGTCCGCCGCGCGCATGCCCGCGCGACGCGCGGACGCGGACGCGCGCCGCGCGCGGTGGACGGATGAAGAAATCATCGCCGGGCGGTCGAGCTCGGACGGCGACGGCGACGGCGACGGCGCGACGCGCGACGGACGACGAGGGACGCGACGGCGCGGACGCGGGCGCGGACGCGGCGCGCGGATCCTGCGCGTCGGCGGCGTGGAGGTGGTGCTGGACCGCGTCGGCGGCGCGTCGGCGTCGGCGAACGCGGCGGCGGCGTCCTCGGCGGCGGCGGAGCGCTCGGACGAGGATTGGAGCGACGGCTCGAGCGTGGACGACGACGCGGCGATGGATTACGCGGAGAACGCGCGTTTGCGGCGCGACGAGGCGACGTCGAGCGACGAGGGCGACGACGGGGCGTTCGCGGGCGACGAGGACGCGCGCGAGTTCGACGAGGACGAGGATGAGCGCGACGCGAGGCTCGCGCGAGAGTTGCGATCGATCGTGAACATGAACGTCGAGGGCGGGCCGCCGGAGCCTCCGTGGGATTCGAGCGACGAAGAAGAAATCGAGGCGCGATTCGCGGCGAACGCGAGCGATGATTTCGACGACGACGACGCCGACGCGAAGTGGTCGCGCGTTATCGCGGCGGCGATCGACGCGGGCGCGGCGTACGTCGGGTGCCCGACGTCGCTTTCGCTCGAAGACGCGGCGAGGGTCGCGAAACGGCACGACTGCGCGCTCGAAGTTCGCGGTGGTGGGAAGAGGCGTCACGCGATCATTCACATAGATTCTGCCGCTCGACGAGAGCCGCGCTCGACGAACGTTCGCGGGGCGCGCGCGTCGACAAAAAGTACGCGCGGCGGGCCGGCGAAGAAGACGCGTCGACGCGCGAAACCTGCAGTGCAATTCATTTCTGGCGGTGTCGCGCGAGACTTCGACGTCTTCATCGACGACGACGACGACGAGGATTCTCGCAAGAAACCGTCGATGGAACCCATCGCCAACGGTGAACCGGTCGTGTATCCGAATCGCGGCGCGCGACGCGCGGCCGAGGCGCAGGCAAGGGACCGAGAATTCATCGAGAAGGCTCGCGCGAAGAAGCGCGGCACCGTTGTCGGCGCGGGACACGAGTACGGCGCGTTTGAAAAACATACCACTGGGTTCGGGAGCCGCATGCTCGCTAAGATGGGATTCCAAGGGCAAGGCTCAGGCGTAGGTAGAGAAGGCGAGGGCATCGCGGAGCCCGTCACCGCGACGACTCGAGGAAAACGCGTCGGACTCGGCGCGTTCGGAGCAGAACGTTAGCGCAGTTAGCACACATGATAGATACACTTCAGTTCATGATTGATACACTTCATTTCTAGTCTTTTGATTCCAAAATTTTGATCTAGTCTTCGTCCATGCGGTCGTCTTCGATGATAATAGAGCCGCCGTCGGTGTCGGCGTCCGTTTTTTCCTCCTTCACCGACGGCTCTGACTGTTTCAGCGCCGCGCGACCACATATGATATCCCGATGTTGTTCGAGCTCACGAATGCACTCCTCTTCGTCGCGATAGATCAAATCGTTCACGCGCCAGAGTTGCAAAGTATTCTGAAAGTCCCCGACCGAGGTCGAGCACGCGGTCCAGGAGTCGTAAGGGTTCCACTGAATATCCCAAACCGTCCCACGATGGCCGCTGTGCTGAAAGACCAAGTGCGCCGGACCAGCTTTTGCTTGTTCCGCACTCTGTTCAGCGCCGACTTTCGAGTAATCAAACACGTTCACGCGGCCTACTTCGTCGGCTGTCATGAAAACCCCCTTTGCCTGCGGGTGCATGTCCACGCACAAAACACTGTCGGTGTGGTCGTCGAACGTGTGCATTGCCTCGTTCGAGCTATCGGACAGCGTTCGACGATCCCAAACCTTAACGGTGGTGTCTTTTCCACCAGTAACGATGACGTGCTCTTCGAACGCGCTCCACGCGACGCAGTGCACGTCGTCCGCGTGCGCCCCCTTCGCGAACCCCGCCGCCTTCTTCGTTCGCGTGTCCCAAAAAAACATATTCCGATCATCCCCGACCGAGCACAGCTCCCGCTCGTTCCGTGGGTTAAAGCACACATCCTCGATCGTATCGGTGTGCCCCGAAAACTCGACGCGCGCCCAAATAGACGTGTGTCTCGCGAGTTCCGTCGAGCTCAACCCGCCGCCCACCACGGGCGCGCCGCTTCCCTCCTTCTCCTCCTTTCCTCTCGCCCCGCCCCCCGTGCTCGCATCTCCGAGCTCCCAAATCATCACCTTTTCATCCTTACCTCCACTCGCCACCACCTCTCCCACCGTCGACACCGCCAGCGCGTATTCCGCGTTTTCCGTGTGTCCTCGCAAGCACGCCGTCGGCGGCGTGTACTGCGTCCCGTCTGCTCTCTTACACGCGCTCTGCTTCCCTCCCGGCCCGTTCGCGTCGAACACGAACACCTCCGGCGCATCCGTGTGCGTCAACAGCACGTTTTCTTTCCCCGGCACGCACCGCATTCGATTCACCTCTCCCGGGTGCCACAGCGCCTTTTCCTTCTTTAAAATTGGCGACTTTGCGTGTTCATCGAAAATCATGTGCTCCGCCGCCGCCACGCGCGGTCGCACCACCTCCGCCTGGCACACCAATATCGTGTTCGGCGTCGGCTTCCCGCTCGCCGTCGTCCCTTCGGTCTGTTCGGTGAGATAGACGCGCTGTCGCGAGCGATGGTCGTTCGCGTCGAGCACCTCGCCCCAGCGCGCGCACAGCGACGGCCACGACGTCCGCGTGTGCGCGAACCAGTCGTACACGAACGGGACCAACGACTTCCATCGTCCGTACGCGTCGTCGGTGATCATGACGGCGCGCGCGCGTCGACGCGCGGCGACGACGAATGAGGTTTTGAATGCGCGACGCACCGCGCGTTCGCGGGACAGCGCGACGCGATGCGCGCGCGACGCGATGCGACGCGGCGACGCGCGATCGGATGGTACGCACTCTGCGCGTGCGCGACGCTCGCGGCGCTGCGCGGCGCGCGCGCGGCGCAGGAGGGGACGATGAAGACGCGCGATGGCGCGAACACGGCGGTGGTGACGCGCGAGCGTTACGTCCTCGACGGCGCGCTGGACGAGGGCGCGCTGCGCGCGCACGGCGTGGACACGCGAACGATTCGAGTGACGCTGAACACGGAGGCGCACGGGAAGATCGGGGCCAAAGTGCGAGGAGACGGGACGTTCGCGGTGCGGGACGCGCCCGCGGGAAGACACGTGCTGGACGTGCACGCCGTCGGGTTGAATTTTCCGCCCGTCGCCGTGCGAATCGTCGGCGCGGACGACGGAGACGGAGGAAAGGTCGGTGACGTCGAGGCATATCTCGCCGAGGATCGAACGGTGACGGTGCCGACGAAGCCGCTGCGATTGACGCCGGCGTCGACGCTGGAATACTACGAGCCGGCGTCGAGCGTGTCGTTGGGGAGCTTGCTGAGGAATCCGATGGCGCTCATGGTGATCATGTCGGTGTTTTTAGCGGTCGTGGCGCCGAAGATATTAGAGGGAATCGATCCCGAGGAGTTGAAACGGATGCAGGCGGAGTTGGCGGGGGCGGCGAGAGGCGAGGCGCCGCGCGTCGACGCGGCGGATTAGTAAGACGCGCGCGCGTCGAGTTGTAAATCACTTCACTACGGGTAAGCTATAGTATTACGGTCCTAATCAGTCGTCTCCGTCGACGTCAGCGAACGCGGCGTCGAGTGCGCCTTTTCGTTTTCGCAAAGATTCCCTGTCCTCTTCGTCGAGCTTCGGGCGAAAGTTTGGATCCGTCGAGTCGGTGGTGTCCTCTAGTCTACGTTTCTCGCCAGTCTTCGGCTGACGTGCGGACGCGGGTGAAGCTGGCTCTTCATCCCCCGCCGCCGCCGCCGCCGCCGCCGCCGCCGCCGCGTTCGCCTCGGCTTCTTTCGCGACGAACCGCTTCGGAAGCTGTTCGTACGGAATCGGCGCGGGCTTGGTGTGAAAGTACGGATGCTCTAAAGCCTGCGCGGCGGTGATACGCTTATTCGGATCGTACTCGAGCATCTTCCGCAACAGATCCAGCGCCTCGTCCGTTTCGTTCGGGAACGTATCGCGAAGATTCGGCGGCGGCACGTACACAAACTCGATGAAATCCGGTAGCGCCGACACCCCCGGCCAATTCGTCTCCGTCGGCGTCCCTAGCGCCGCGTACACCTTCCCCAACTGATCGATATCCGACGATCCCGCGAAGAACGGCCGCCGGAGCATCAATTCCGCGATGATACACCCCACGGCCCAAATATCCACGCCCGGTCCGTACGTCTTCGACCCCAACAACAACTCCGGCGCGCGATACCACCTCGCGAACACCTGATGCGTGAACCGTCTATCCGGCGACCCGAATATCCGCGCCAACCCAAAATCCGCCAACTTCAAGCACCCGTTCGGCGCGATCAACAGGTTGTTCGGTTTCAAATCTCTGTGCAGCACCCATCTCTCGTGACAGTGCGCCACCGCTCGCAGCGTCATCATCGCGTACGACTTCACCTCCCCTCGCTCCAGCGGCGCCGTCTTGTCCCTGATCACCATCTCCAGGTCCCCGCCGCAGAACTCGAACACCAGGTTCAGGTTCTTCTTGTGCGCGAACACGTCGACGAGCGCGATGACGTGCTCGTGCTCGATCTCCTGCAGCAGTTTGATCTCGCGTATCGCCGTGAAGTTGACGCCCTCCTTGAGTTTCCCGAGTCGAATCTTTTTGATCGCCACGCGCTCGCCCGTCGCCTCGACGCGCGCCTCGTGGACGACGCCGAACGTGCCCTCACCGAGCGTGCGTCCCTTGACGTAGCGGTCCATGGCGCGCGGCGCGCGCGGCGCGCTGTGCCGCGTCACCGTCGACATCCATCCAGCCGCGCACCGCGCCGTCGGCATTCACCGACGCGGCGTCGCGGCGCGCGCGCGATGACGACGTCGGCGCTGAACGCGCGGGCGAAGCTCTTCGTTCCGGGCGTCGGGATCGTGACCCCGGAGAGGGGCGGCGCGCGCGCGCGCGAGGGCGCGGCGCGGAACCCGTTCGAGGACGACGACCGTTTGGCGACGACCGCGCGCGCGCGCGACGACGCGGGCTCGATCTCGGCGCTGTCGAGCGAGGACGACGACGCGCGCGAGGCGGCGGTGGAGTTGGACGCGTCGACGCTGTCGATGGACGGTCGGGAGGGCGCGGCGACGATGGAGTGGGTGCGGTTTGACGACGACGACGACGACGACGACGGCGAAGGCGAAGACGCGACGACGGCGAACGATGCGGACGACGCGGTGCGGGACGCGCCGGCGGCGTCGGTGTCGCTGTTGAAACACGCGAGCTCGTTTCACAGCGATGCGTACGGGGCGAGCGCGGAATCGCCGAGGGTGGAGGATAACGCGACGCTGCGAGAGCCGCTGTTGCGGCGCGGCGACTCGTACGGCGCGGTGGAGGACGCGGTGGAAAATTCGCCGCAGATCGTCTTGGAGTTGGATGCGGTGGACGACGCCGTGCCCGGGGAGAGTATGAGCGCGGCGGCGAGGGAGAGTGGGGCCGCAGAGCCGCTCTTGGCGACCAACGCGAGCTTGGCGGAGTACGGCGCCAAAGATGACGGCGATTCGCCGAGGGAGTGGCGGGACGTGCGAGTGCCGCTGTTGCCTGTGGTAAAGGAGTCCACGTACGGCGCGGCGTCGCCGATTCGACCGGTGCAAAGTTCACGAGGGACAAATGTGCGGAAAGTGAAAGAGTTGGAGGTTCCGCCGCCGATTCAAATCGGAGAAGAGACGAACGCCTCGACGAAACGCGAACTGAATGATTCGGCGGCGCAGACACCTTTGCTCGGAAAATCGTCGAGTGGGCCGAACCTGATGAGCTATGGAGCGGTAGAAAAGCAGGTTCACGGCGGTGCGGTCGCAGAGGGCGAAGACGAAATAGATTTGCGTCACTTTCTTCAGAGCAACACGGCGCCGTACGAGCGACTGGACGAATATGAAGAAGAAGACTATGAGTACGACGCGCCCGCGAGGGACATTCAGATGGATGATACGAATGATGTGGATGTCGAATCACCACTGCCGTCGGCACCACCCTTGATCGAATCGATTGAGTTTACGCATGCGCGTCCGCTCGTGGATGATTTGTGCTGCATCGTCTGGACGGTGGCGAGAGAACGTCTCGACTTGCTCCAGCCTTTGTTCCGCTTGCAAGGCTCTTCGATCGGTCGAATCACGCTTGCGCATCTGAGGAACGTGATGGAAAAGCTCGAGCCTCAGCGCGCTAGCCCTCGCGCGCTCGATCGTCTCGAGGCGATGCTTTGCGCGTGCGGATACGTTGAGGACGTTACGCTGTCGGAATTCGTCCACGCCACACATGCTGGTACACTCGCCGCGACGAGACTTTCTACGGGATCTGGAGCGAACGAGGCGGCAGTCTTGTGCGGCTACTTGAGTGAGCTCATGTCCCGTACACCGGCGTCGGCGCAAACCGCGCTCATGCTCGGCGGACGACGCCACAAGGCGTGGCTCGATTTACCGCGACTCTTGGCAAAGAACTTAGAACCCAATCAGTTGTGTTTGCTCGTCGCGACGCTCGATTTAGCGGACGACCTGACGGCCCATGAGCGATTCGTGGATATGACTGTGTATCAATCGTGGCTTCGACGAATGCAAACCATGCTGCGCTCAACGCCGATGCCCAGGAAACCGCTGGAAACTGTGGCGCAAAACGCGCCAGCGCCGCCGACTCCGAAGGAGCTCATGATGCGTCGAGCGAAACGAGACAGATTGGTCGCGTTGTGGGAGGAGCGTGAGGCGCGCCGACGTGGGAATAATTGATCGCATCCGCGCGCTAAATCTAGGAATGTACAATGAACGAATGAACGGCTAAATTATTTCTATCATTTCTTCGTGAAGAACATGCTTCGTAGGTCGCCTTGACGAGGTTTCTTCGACGGCACTTTGTGCGAAGCCGCGAATCGCGCGCGCGACTGTTCGGCGTCGTCCATTGATTGCAATCGTCTCGCGACGTGCCAGTCGAGATGTTCAGTCTGCTGCTTCAGTGGAAATGTCCGCGCGCACTCGTCGCACGTCCAGGTTTCTTCTACAGACGCGACGGCTTGCGTCAAGGCCGTCTTAGGTGAAAGAAGAAAGTTATCTATACGCTTCTGATCTTCTGGCACATCTTCTTCGTGATCGAATTGCGAAACTCGCGCGCCGACGAGGCGTAGAGTCATGTTCGCCCCGATTGAGTTTTCGTTGCGCATTAATCGCAACGCGCTATTCACGATGGTCTTGACATCGTTCGTCGGCCCCGCGAGCGTGGTCTGACGTTGAATAACGTCGAACGTGCTTCGTTTCAGCTTCACGGCCACCATGCGGCCTTTCAAATTGAGCCTCTGACATTCTAACGCCACCTCGGTCGCGAGCTCGGTCATTTTCGCATCCAAGTAAGCCTTGTCCGCCGTCGCCTTGAAAGTTTCGCTCTTGGAAACACCTTTTCGTCCGCCCGAGCCCTCGGGCGTTTCGCGCGGATGACACTCGGTACCGATGCCGAGCGCGATGCCCAGCAAAAAGTCGAACGCTTTCGGTGTGAACAAGGCGAGCATCGTCGCGCGCTTTGCGAGCAAATCGCCGCACGTCTTAATATCAAACTCGTTCAGTATCCTCTCCAGCGTCTTCCCAATGCCGTACATTTTGCGCACAGGCAAGTCGCGAAGGAACTTCAGAATATCGTCACGCGTCGTACCCAAGATGTACTGCCCGTTTGGCTTGTTGAAGTCTGAGCACACTTTGGCCAATCGACGCGAGCACCCGCCGCCGACGGAGCACGTCAATCCGCCCGTCGCTTCCTTCACCTTTGAGCGAATTTCCTCCGCGATCGCCTCCATCGTCGTGTCGTGCTTCTCGCAATACTCTGTCACCTCGATGTACGCCTCATCGAGCGAACCGGCGATGTAGTCGGGATTGTACTGCGCGAACACGCCTCGCGACTCGTTCGACGCCTTGACGTACTTTTTAAAGTCGGGCTTCACGAATACCAAATCTGGGCACAACTTTTTCGCGATGAATCCCGGCATGGCCGCCCGCACCCCGTACTTTCTCGCCACATAATTCGCCGTCGTCAACACGCTCGACGGTCCCGCGGCCACGCCCACGGGCACGCTCTTCAACGCCGGATCGTACAACTCCTCGCACGCCGCGTAAAATCCATCCATGTCCACCACCAACCACTTTCTCGCCCCGCTCCGCGTCCTCTCCATCGCTCGCGCCCGCTCGTCCGCCCGTCGTCCGAACGTCTCCCACTCCGTCTTCGTCAGTCCCTGGCCCTTCGCCTTCATCGCCGCGATCCTCTTCGACGTCGCTCGCTCCTTGCGCGTCTCGTTTTCGTGGTGCGGCGTCCCCACCGTCGCGTCGTACACCACCCTCGCCACGCGCTCGCGATCGACGTTCTCCATCCCAGCCTTGGCGTGCGTGAACACGCTTCCGTACGACAGCGCCGCGGGCGCGCGCGTCGCGTCCGCGCTCGCGTCGCGCCGCGCGTCGTCGTCGTTCGTTTTCGTCGCCATCGCGTCGCAACCGTCGAATTCGTGATCCGCGCCTCGCGCGCTCGCGCCCTCGTCCTCGCTCGCGTCGTCGTCGTCATCGCGCCAATCCAGCGCGTCTCGCTCCGTCCACGCCTCGTCGTCGTCCATCGCGCGCGCGCGCGCGTCACACGGCGACGCGTCGCGCGGTGCCGGAATCGATCGCGGCGACGAATGCCGCCGCGCGCGCCGCGCGCGCGCGACGTCTACGCCGTGCGCGTCGGCGACAGCGTCCGCGAGCGCTTCGGCGACGCGCGCGCGCGCGCCGCGCCGCCGCTGACGGTGTTCCGGTACGATTTCAGCGCGTCGAACGCGGACGCGACGGCGCGCGCGCGCGTGAAAATCTCGCCGTGCGGCGCCGTCGACGTCGCGTTCGACGCGGTGCGGGACGGCGACGCGCGCGAGGGCGATCGTCGCGCGGTGCGGTACCGCGGGATGCGACGGGCGCGACGCGCGCGCGGAAGGGAGGACGCGGAGGAGGGGGAGGCGCCGCGCGCGAGCGACGACGGCGCGAGCGAAGACGTCGGGATCGACTGCGCGCTGGTGTTCGACGAAGCGAGCGGGACGTTCACGCTGGAGGTGGTGGACGGGGAGATAGGAAATCTGAGGATCGCGCGGGAGGACGCGGAGGACGTGGGCGCGGGAGAGTTGACGACGAAGACGGAGGAGCGACGCGCGGCGGCGGCGGCGGCGGCGGCGGCGGCGAGCGCGGCGGCGAGCGCGGCGGCGAGCGCGGCGGCGCGAGACGCGCGCGAGGGCGCGGACGCGAACGGCGAGCGCGACGTCGTCGACGCGCTGCCGTCGTCGAAGAAGAAACCTAGGAAGACGTAGAAATTCTACTGTAGAATAGAGTGGATAGAGGAACGAACGCGCGCCGTAACCGACGCCGCACACCGCGGCGCGCGCCGTCGCGATCGATCGCGCGCGGCTCGAATGCGCGCGAACGCGCGCGCGCGCGAACGCATCGCCGGCGTCCTCGCCGCGCTGCCGCCCGTGGAGCACGCGCTGGCGTACGGCTCGGCCGTGCTCGCCGACGCGTCGGTCGCCGGACCCGAGCGCGCGCTCGACGTGCTCGTCGCCGTGCGCGATCCCGCGGCGTGGCACGACGCGAACGCGACGCGGAATCCATCGCACTACGCGTGGCACGCGCGCCTGGGCGGTGGGCGCGCGATTCACGGCGCGGCGACGACGCTGGGCGCGGACGCGCACTACAACGCGCGCCTGCGGGACGAACGGGGACGCGCGTACAAGTACGGCGTCGTCGACGTGCGCGACGTCGTGGATGATTTAGAGCGATGGAAGCATTTGTTCGTCGCGGGAAGGATGCACAAGCCGCACGAGACGGCGCGCGCGTGCGATGCGATCGTGAACGCGCAGGCGCGGAACGCGCGGAGCGCGGCGAACGCGGCGCTGTTGACGCTGCCGGAGACGTTCAGCGAACTCGATTTTCATCGCGCGATCGTGCGGTTGTCCTACGACGGGGACGTGCGATTCGCGTTCGCGGCGGAGGATGGGTTGAAGATCGAGCGCATCGCGAGATCGAACGGGGAGGCGATGCGAGAGATGTACGAGGACGTCGTGCGCGAGCTCAAAGGCGTCGAGACGTCGGCGTCGACGTGGCGGCAAGATAAGAGCCCTGAAGCGACGCGCGAGCGCATCGATGCGTTGCCGGCGACGGTGACGACTATGTTGAATAGAGTTGAAGTCGGCGACGACGCTGAACGAGTCGGCGACGCGGTGCGCGCTTGCCTGAGGCGAATCGTACGCGCGAGCACGCTGCGACAAGCAGTCGCGGGGCTCCTGACCACGTCGCCGACGAAGACGCTCGCGTACGTCGGGGCGAAATTCTTTAAAGCCGCGAGCAGTCGCGCGACGAATAGCTCGAACGACGCGCGGTAGATTAGTGTTAGCCATTAGTTAGCGACGACGAAAGTGTGAGGTGACTCAATTGAATTGAAATTAAATCAGCGGCGGAACTTGTCCGGCGGTTCTACTTTCGGCTATGCGGCAAATCGACGACGTATTCGCTTAGTTCACGAACACACTGGCGAGCTTATCCACTTGTCCCTTGACGGACATGTCGATGAAGCCGGAGCCATCCTTGCCGTATTGCACGACGAAGCCGCCGAGGAGAGACTCGTCGACTTCCGGCTTGAGCTTGATGTTCTTGGCGCCCGTCATCTCTTGCAACTTCTTCGCAATCATGAATTGTTGCTCGTTTTCGAGCTTGACCGCGGAAGTCACCGTCGCGACTTGCGTGTCCGTCGCCTCGCAGAACAAAGTTTCAAACTCGGCGATGATGGCCTCGATTTGGTTTTCACGTCGCTTGTCCACCAACAAGTTCAAGAAGTTGCTCGTGAACGCGTGGAAGCCAGCCTCCTTGCCGAGCTTCGCCAAAACATCCTTCTTCTTTTCCGCGACGATGGTCGGGTTGGCCAAGAAGCCCGCAACGCTGGCGTTCGCCTTGACGTACGCGTCGAGCGTCTCCATATCGGCGTGCACTTGTTCGAGCGCGCCGGAGGACTTGCACGCGTCGACGAGCGCCGCGGCGTAACCGCTGGACACCGGGTTGGACTGCAACGCGCGAAAACGATCAATCATCCGTCAGTCTACCGTTCTCGTCAAACGCACGTCCACCCACACCGCGTCAAACGTCGGATTCGTCCGCGCCGCGCGCGCGCGCGCCAAACCCCTCGAGGATACGCCCCGCGCGATCGCCGTCGCCTCGTCCCGTCCGCCGTCCCCCCGTCGACGCCCGCGCGCGCGCCGCGATGCGCGCGCGCGACGCGACAAAACTCCCACGCGCGTTCGCGGTCCTCTTCATCGCGTTCGCGCCTCGTCCGACGCCGTCGTCGTCGAGGATAACGCGACCGATCGCGCCCCTCGCGATTACTCGCGCGCGCGTTCGCGTCGCGCGCGCGCGTCGCGCGCTCGCGCGTTCGCGCACCTTGGCGCCGCGCGCGACGACGGAACGCGTCGCGCGCGTCTTATTCGCGCGACGGTGCGCGACCACGGTCGGTCGCGCGGCGGTGGAGGACGCGGAGATCGTAAACATGACGCGGCGCGGTGTGGCGCGCGCGCGCGCTCCTTCCGCGTGCTCATGCCGTCGTATGCGCAAACAGTCGGTCGACATCACTAGGGTTTTCGGCGCGCGCGATCTGGATAAACCGCACGGCGCGCCGTGCTGGGATGGAGAATTT
>Ga0255763_1001974_pt1 | contig 20230 bp, 21 predicted proteins | sample 041ome_2_FD_179963 | JGI IMG/M metagenome (GOLD analysis project Ga0255763, IMG submission 179963) | Coastal salt marsh microbial communities from the Groves Creek Marsh, Skidaway Island, Georgia - 041406US metaG (version 2) | ecosystem: Environmental > Aquatic > Marine > Intertidal zone > Salt...
TTTGCCCAAACGGATCAAGTTGAAGGAGTCAATAAGCGCATTGGTAGAAGAAGCACAGGCACTAACGGTTGTGTAGTTAGGGCCGCGTAAGCCGTGCAGCATCGAGATACGACCAGGCGTGATGTCCGAAATCATCATCGGAATCAAGAACGGGTTGAATCGAGGACTAAGGTCATTGTCTACGAAGCCTTTTACTTGTTCGTAGAATGTGTCAATTCCTCCAATTCCAGAACCCCAAATGACGCCAATTCGGTCGAGGTTTTCTTTTTCAAAATCCAACCCGGAATCGGCAATGGCTTCATTAGCCACTACCACTCCGAATTGTGTAAATCGATCCATACGACGAGCCTCCTTACGGTCTAGCAGGTCGTTTGGGTTAAAGTCTTTGACCTCACACGCGAAGTGTGTTTTGAATAGGGAAGCATCAAAACGGGTAATAGGACCCGCTCCCGATGTTCCTGCAACGAGGTTTTTCCAAGTTTCTTCGGCTGTGTTGCCCACAGGAGTGAGCGCACCTAGCCCAGTAACAACTACGCGTTTAAGGCTCATAAAGAATAGACGTTTACTTATGCAGTAGCTTCCTCAATGTAGGAAATAGCTTGTCCTACAGTTGTGATGTTTTCTGCTTGGTCATCTGGGATTTGAATGTCGAATTCTTTTTCGAATTCCATAATCAACTCAACAGTGTCCAAAGAGTCGGCACCCAAGTCGTTAGTGAAGCTTGCTTCAGTGTTTACTTCGTTCTCGTCAACACCCAATTTGTCAACGATGATTGCGGTTACTTTAGCTGAAATGTCAGACATGATTAAAAAGGTTTATATAATCGGCACAAAGAAAATAAAAACTTCCCATATCCTAACCCCCAAGAATTAGATGGTAAATTTGCCCTCATAAGGTACAAAAAAGATGCTTAAAATCGCAGTACTTGCCTCAGGATCAGGAACTAATGCTCAAAGCTTAGCGGAGCATTTTACGGACTCGGCATGGGGTCGGGTAGAAATAATAGTTACGAACAATGCAAATGCAGGCGTAATCGAACGGGCTGAAAGACTGAATATTAGAACGATAATTTTCGACCCATCGACTGAAAGTAATGTGGTTTTAAAGGAGCTAGACGAAAAAATCGACATTGTTTTATTGGCGGGCTATTTAAAAATGATACCCGCATCTTGGACGCGCAGATTTCAAGGCCGCATGTTGAATATTCATCCTGCACTGTTGCCAAAATTTGGCGGAAAGGGGATGTATGGAAAGCATGTTCACCAAGCTGTTAGCGAGGCTGGTGAGACCGAAACAGGCATAACGATACACATGGTTAATGAACATTACGATGAAGGGGCCATTGTTGCGCAGTTCAAAACCGAAGTTGAACCTGGTGAGGATCCAGAATCAATCGAAGCAAAGGTGCGCGCATTGGAAGCAGAGTATTATGGCCCTGTGGTAGAGGCGTGGATTGAAAATTTATCATTGTCGCAATGAAAGTGACCATTTACACGGATGGAGCGGCCAGTGGCAACCCCGGGCCAGGCGGCTACGGTGTGGTTTTAGAGAGTTCCGCGGGTCACAGAAAAGAACTGAGCGGAGGGTTTAAGCGCACCACAAACAATAGAATGGAACTGTTGGCAGTGATCAAGGGATTGCAAGAGTTAAAGTCAACGGAGCATAGAGTTGAGGTGGTCAGCGATAGCAAGTACGTGGTAGACGCGATCAACAAAGGTTGGCTTCGCAATTGGGTCAAGAAAGGGTTCAAAGACAAGAAGAATCCAGACCTGTGGCGAAAGTTATTGCCACTACTGGATAAGTATCACCCTGTCTTTACGTGGGTTAAGGGACACAACAACCACCCGCAAAACGAGCGATGTGATGCCCTAGCGGTTGAAGCGAGTAAGTCGCCGAACTTGCCCAGCGACTTGGGTTACCAGGGTTAAAATTTTATATACTCTTCTGGATTGATGGCGTAACCGTCGAACCAAAGTTCAAAATGAAGGTGTGGGCCTGTTGAGTTTTCACCACTGTTTCCAATGATCGCGATGGCCTCACCGCTACGCACAAAATCACCGACCGATTTTAGAATTGCACTATTGTGTTTATACGCACTGATGAGATTGCTTTCATGCTGAATCAATATAGTATGTCCATTTTCACTGGACCAATCCGAATAGATGACCGTGCCTTCGTAGCACGATTTTATTGGAGTGTTTTTTGGAGCAGCAATATCCACGGCATAGTGGCCGTTGCCCTGATTGAAAGAAGAGGTTAACATTCCATCAACGGGAGCGAAAAGTTGAGGAACATCCAATTCTGGAGCGTTTTGATCAAGTGCAAATTCATTTTCCTCTTCTACCCACTGTCTAAACGCACTATCTTCGGAACTAGGGTTTGATAGTATTACATCATCTATGGAGTCTGAACTGCTTTGAAGTTCCGTCAAAACAGAGTCAATAACCTCTCCGTTTAGGATTCGCTGAATTCCCGAAATGTATTTTTCGTTTGCACGCACAGAGGCTTCAAGACTATCTGCTTTCAGGGCTAAATCGATCGATTCACGACGCAATCGGGACGACGCATAGCCGGGAACGAGTTCTCGAAGAGGTGTAAAAGCGATGACAATGGTGGTAATTCCGATGGTAAACAGAACAGCGAATACACTAAACGTAAAAATGTTTAGCGGACTTAGTTTTAGGGTTAAAACCTCTTCAAACGTGTCGTCGTTGAGGATTACAAAGCGGAATTTGTTCCTCCAGCGTTGAACGCGTTTCTGTTTTTTTGAACTTTTTGCCATGATTGAGACAAATATCGGTCTTAGCATTTCTCCCGCGGCGTGAAATAAAATAATTTTAACGCGTTAATACACTCGATGGGTTTCCGATTTTACATATCCCTACTTTTTGCCGCTTTTGTTTTTGTTGGTTGTACGACCACCAAGGACCGATGGGTAAATAGAAAGTACCATGAAACCACAGCACATTACAACGCGTACTTCAATGGGCAGGAAGCGCTGATTGAAAGTTTAGAGCAATTCGAAAAATCGGAAGAATACAATTTCGAAGAACTCCTCCCCTTGTATTACTGGCCCGATGAAAAGCAGGCACCCCAGCTTTTTGCGAAGATGGACCGCGCCCTTGAAAAAAGTGCTAAGGTGATCAAGAAACATAGCATGGTATTCCGCGGCGAGCAGAAAAACGATTACGTCTTTAAAGCCTACCTGCTTATTGCTAGAGCGAGATTCTATAAAAACGAATGGATTCAATGCATCGAGGCGACCACTTATATGGAGGATCAATTCCGTGGAATAGACAAGGCAGAGGATGAAGTTTTCTGGGCCCGATTGCTCGCTGCTCAAACCCACCTGCGCATGAACAATGCGTTCCAAGCAGAGCAAATACTCGACGACATCTACACCAAAGCGCTGCCGAAAGCCATGCTTTTTGAGGCCCAAAAGACGATGGCACTCCTTCAGTTGAATAAAAAAAATTGGACCGATGCACAGAAATGGGTGGAATCAGCTGCCGAGTTGGCTCCGAATAAAAAGCAACGCGTACGCCTAACCTATCTAAATGCGCAACTGTATGCCTTGATGGGAATGGGTTATGAAAGCGCCTTGGCTTATGAAGCGGTCTTGGACCTGCATCCAAATGACTATGACATCACGTTTTCAGCACAGATCAAACGCGCGGAGAACTTTGATGTCTTCATGGAAGATATCGCGGTTATTGAGAAGGATTTGAATAAGATGCTGCGTGATGATAAAAACATCAATTACCGAGATCAGATCTATTACGTTTGGGCGTTGAAGCAATTGGACCTAGAGCATTTTCCAGAGGCAGAATCGCTATTGACCAATTCAATACGCACGTCGGTTGATAACCCGAGGCAGAAGGGAAAGAGTTATTTAAAGCTTGCTGGAATCGCCTTTGATTTTCGCGATTTTGTTCCGGCACAGGCGTATTATGACAGTGCGTTGACGGTCTTGCCGGCTGGTTATAAAGGACTCGACACCCTGCAAAATCGCAAAATGGTCTTGGACGAACTAGTGCTTGCCATAAATACCATCGCACTCGAGGACAGCCTGCAGTCGATGTATGGCATGACAAACGCTGAATTGCGTGAGAAGTTTGAGTCGTTCATAGAAGCCAAAAAGAAACGAGAGGAGGAGGCAGCAAGAAGGGCTGCGCTGGCCGAAATGCGCGCAGAACAAAACGCCCTTTTGGCGAACTCGGGTCCCCAAGCCATTGGCGGAGGGGAATGGTACTTTTACAATGCTTCAGTGCGAACAAGCGGCCTCGCCTCGTTCAAAAAAACCTGGGGTGAGCGGCCATTGGAAGACCATTGGCGAACCAAGGAAAAACCAAGTCAAGGTTTCGGCGACGGTGTTAATTTAGCTGAGGTTAGCGAGGCAGGCGATAGTGTTGATGTTGCCTTACCTTCCAATGACAATTCAGTAGAATACTACCTGTCTAGAGTATTGCGTAGCGATGAAGACCTCAAGCAGAGCCTTGCCCGTGAAGCGTCGGCTAAGGCGGAACTAGGCTTTATTTACAAGGATGGTTTGAACGATTTAGTAGCTGCTGATTTGGCCTGGCTGGACTACCTAAAAGAGTTTGAGAGCTACGCACAGCTTACTCCGAAAGTATTGTATGGCATTTACTTACTACGCGGGGAGCAAGAAAAACGTGACGATCAAGAATCTGTTCGGGCCAAGGTTTTAAAGGAATATCCGAACAGTCCTTATGCTGCCTTATTGCGGGGAGAATTGCGTGGTCCAGACGTTCCTGTTGAAGAGCAGGAGGCCTATGATATAGCCTATGCGGCCTTTGATGCGGGAAACATGAAGACCGCTCAAAAGAAATTGGATCAATTCAATGCGCAATATCCCAAAACAGCACTTCGCCCAAAAGCGCAAATGCTTCAGGCATTCATTTATGGCGCTGAGGAAAAAGAGGCTGAGGTTGTAGCGGCTTTAAAGAGTGTTGTGAAAGATTATGCGGACAGTGAAGAGGCAACAGCGGCGGCTCAAATTCTAGCATTGTTGTTGGATGAAAACAAGGGAAACACAGAGGACTTCAAGGGTTCTGGAGATCAAAAAGTTCAGAAGATAGATTTCCCCGATCAGCCAAACGCTCCACACAAGTTCGTTTTAGCCATACCTGCGGAGAATTCAAACATTAATGACCTCAGAAACGCGCTGGCCGACTTTAACAAAGAGCACTTTAAGTTCGACAACTTAAGAATCCAGAACATCTTCTACGATCAATCAACGCAACTAGTTATTATTAGTGGCCTGAGAACCAAGGAGAAAGCACAGGTTTATTTAAATACTTTTAGTACTTTAGGCGGCCACTTAGAGCAGTACTATCCTGCAGCTGTTAGTGAGGCGTTTTATATCAATAACCCTAACTTCGGCAAAGTGTATAGGGATAAGGTCCTAAAGGAATACTTACAATACTTCAAAGCATTATGATTTCATCAGCAAAAAAATATCCAGAGCAAGCCCAAGCGTCAAACAGAATCCTAATGGGAACCAGCATCGAAGGTGATTTGCATTCTGACGGTGATGTACGCATCGACGGTAAGGTTAAGGGTACAGTCAAAATAACAGGTAAGCTTGTTGTTGGTGAACACGGTGTAGTAGAGGGTGAAGTAGAGTGTAAAAATGCCGCTGTTGCCGGAACGGTTGAAGGCACCTTCAAAATTGCACAGACGCTAAGCATTGCTCAATCGGGCAAAGTGAGTGGTCAGGTCCACACCGAGAAACTCTCTGTGGAACCCGGTGCCGAACTAAACGGTTCGGTTACAATGGGTACAGCTGTGATGCGCAAAGTCTCAAAAGAAGAGGACAACAACGCCAAGACGGCCTAATAAATTTTCATGGCGGACAATAAGTTCTTACGCTTCAGTTCTTTGGGCGTACAAATGGCTGTACTTATCTATTTGGGTTCAGAGCTGGGTAAATACTTGGATATTAAGTATGAATCAGAGAAAAACATGTACACCGCAATTTGCATTATGTCTGCCGTTGCTATTTCAATGATTCAGCTGATTAGAGAAATGCCGAAAGATGATTGACGACTCAAAGGCGTTCATTCGATTTACTATTATTTTACTGTGCTTTGCCAGTACGGCAATGGTGATACAGTCGCATTTGTCTGGAATGCCAATTATTGGCTCACTCGGTGGAACATACTTATTGAACAGTTCAACTGCAGCGGCAATTTTCCTGCTAATCATTCGCTTACGGCAAAAGTACTCCGAGCAACTAGGGTTCGTGTTTCTAGCGGGCAGCGGATTTAAATTTTTATTGTTTTTCCTGCTGATATACCCGGTCTTTCATGCAGACGGAGCCTTAAGTAGAGAAGAGTTCTCGACGTTTTTCATTCCGTATTCAATCACAACGGCGATTGAAACCATAGCGCTAGCACGTATTTTAAACAAAAGCTAAATCGCTATTCGGCCAACTTAAATTGTTGTTTAACAATGAATTAAGAAGATTTTCAACATACTCCAGCGCGCTTGTTAATATCTACAAATAAATAGGCGCTTTTCTTTTAAGGGGTGGACATTAAGTGTTAATTTTGCATCGATTTTTAGCCGCTTTAATTCCGCAAAGGGAAATGCAAAATTGTATGAGATCTAAGTTTACTGTCTTTTTTGCCCTCGCAGGGTTCATGTTTATCACTGCTCCAGCGGTTGCTCAAGACGAAAACCACGAAGAACTTCATCACGAACAAACTCACGCAGAGGACGCGCACCACGAAGATGCTCACGCCTTGGATACGCACGCTGAGGAAGCACATTCTGAAGGCCATGGCCACGGAGCATTTGTGCCCGCTTCGGACACCGAAGGCAGAAAAGCAGTGGTCAAAGAGACGGTTGAACATCACCTCGCAGACTCTTATGAGTTTCATATTGTTGGCTCTATAGGCTTTCCTCTGCCAGTTATCTTGTTTGATAACGGTCTAAAAGTTTTTTCTTCAGCAAAGTTCCACCACGGAGAATCTGTAGCTGAAGTTGATGGATCGTACTACGCGGTTCACCACAGCAAAATTTATAAGACGGATGCTGAAGGCACCATTACTTATGATGAGCACCACCATCCAACAAACGAAAAGCCACTAGATTTCTCAATCACTAAGAACGTGTTCATGATAATTTTCATGGCGGTGTTTATGTTCTTCTTATTTAGAGGTGTTGCTAATACCTATAAGAACAGTTTGGTGCCAAGTAGAGCAGGCCGTTTCCTCGAGCCGCTTATCATATTCATCAGAGACGAGATTGCCATCCCTAATATTGGCGAAAAGCACCACAAGCGTTACATGAGCTTCTTGCTCACCATATTTTTCTTCATCTGGTTTTTGAACCTTGTGGGTATGACGCCACTAGGTGTAAACGTTACAGGGAATATTGCTGTGACTGTTTCATTGGCCTTGATGACCTTTTTTATCACACAGTTTAGTGGTAAGAAAGATTACTGGATGCACATTTTCTGGATGCCAGGTGTACCGGTTTTGCTTCGTCCTGTTTTAGCCGTAATCGAATTGATCGGGTTGGTTGTTAAGCCATTCTCATTGACCATTCGTCTTTACGCTAATATGCTAGCAGGTCACGTTGTAATTATGAGCATCCTCGGGTTGATCTACATTTTCGCTTCGTACGTTGCTGCGATTCCGTTTACCGGATTGACATTATTCCTTTATGTCCTCGAGCTGCTGGTAGCAGCATTACAGGCATATATTTTCACCATGTTGGCCTCTCTTTATTTCGGCGCAGCCGTTGAGGAGCATGACCATCACTAAAAAAGAGTATTAATTAAATTTTATATACTATGGAAATTCCAACTATTGTAGGTGCAGGCTTGATCGTAATCGGTGCTGGTATGGGTATCGGTAGAATCGGTGGTTCAGCTATGGAAGCTATCGGTCGTCAACCTGAAGCTTCAGGTAAAATCCAAACAGCTATGATTATTGCAGCTGCACTTATCGAGGGTATCGGTTTCGCAGCGCTTTTCGCAGCTTAAGACAACCAAAGAGGACGGTGCAACGGTTGGTTGCACCTCCTTTTTATTTCCTTAACTATAGAATTTGATTGTAATCAAAAAAAATGGAAAAGCTAATTAATGATTTTTCGGTAGGCCTGTTCTTCTGGCAATCGGTGGTATTCATCTTATTGATTCTCTTGTTGAGAAAATATGCGTGGAAACCAATCTTGAACGCAGTTAACGAAAGAGAAGAGAGCATTGAAGGTGCATTGAAGGCTGCAGAAAAGGCACGCGAAGAAATGAAAGCGCTTCAAGCGGACAATGAAGCTATTTTAAAAGAGGCACGTGAAGAGCGCGAGCGTATTTTAAAAGAAGCACGCGACATGAAAAACAAAATAGTTGCAGAAGCAAAAGAGGCTGCTGGTCTCGAGGCGGACAAGTCTGTTGCTGCTGCTAAAGCTACGATTGAAGCCGAAAAATCGGCTGCTGTTGCTGAGTTGAAAAAGCAAGCTGCTACATTGAGTATCGAAGTAGCGGAAAAAATATTGGGTCAGGAGTTGAGTTCTGAAAACAAGCAGGCAGAGATGATCGGTAAAATCATCGATGACGTGAAATTCAATTAATAGAAACGATGAATTACCCAAGAGTCGCATCTAGATACAGCAAAGCCTTATTGGATCTTGCTGTTGAAGCAAATACTTTAGATCAGGTAAGTGCAGATGCCAACACATTGCGTTCGGCGATCGCTTCTTCAACAGATCTAGAATATTTACTTAAAAGTCCAATTGTTAAAGCGGACAAAAAGCAAGCGGTCTTAAAGGAAATTTTCGCGGGTAAGTTTTCTTCATTATTTGAAGAATTCGTCATGCTTATTACGAAAAACGGTCGCGAGAACCACTTGAATGCAATATGTGCGAAGTTTCAAAAAGACGTTTTGGCACATAAGGGAATAGTTGAAGCCCATGTTGTAACGGCTGTAGCAATGACTGCGGATGACAAGAAGAGCTTAAGCGAGAAGCTAAGCGGTCAACTTGGTAAAGAAGTACTCCTTATCGAACGTATAGATGCATCGGTAATAGGAGGGCTTAAATTACACGTGGACGGCTACGAAATTGACAATACAATTGCAGGAAAGCTAAGAGCGCTGAGAAACGCGCTGTTGAGCTAAAAAATATTAGAAGAAAACAAAGACCTTAAAAAAAGGATCATGGCAGAAGTAAATCCAGCTGAAATTTCAGCAATTCTTAAGCAACAGCTCTCTGGTTTTGACGGAGGCGCAAGCCTACAAGAAGTGGGCTCCGTATTGGAAGTGGGTGATGGTATCGCCCGTGCATACGGACTTACAAATGCACAATCAGGTGAGTTAGTAGAATTTGAAAACGGTCAAAAGGGTATCGTTTTGAACCTTGAAGAGGATAACGTAGGTATCGTATTGCTTGCTCCATCTACTGACATCAAAGAAGGATCTACAGTAAAGCGTACCAATACTATTGCATCTATCAATGTAGGTGAGGGTATGGTTGGACGTGTTGTAGATACATTGGGTAAACCTATTGATGGTAAAGGTGAAATTGCTGGCGAAACTTTTGAGATGCCTCTAGAGCGCAAGGCTCCTGGGGTAATCTTCCGTCAGCCGGTAAACGAGCCAATGCAAACAGGTATCAAGTCTATTGATGCGATGATTCCAATTGGTCGTGGTCAACGTGAATTGATTATCGGTGACCGTCAGACAGGAAAAACGACAGTTGCAATTGATACGATCATCAATCAAAAGGAATTCTTCGACAAGGGAGAGCCAGTATATTGTATTTATGTTGCTGTAGGCCAAAAAGGTTCTACTGTAGCAGGAATTGCAAAAACGCTAGAGGATGCAGGTGCCATGCAATACACGACTATCGTGGCTGCTAATGCTTCTGACCCAGCTCCAATGCAGTTCTACGCTCCTTTTGCAGGTGCTGCTATTGGCGAGTACTTCCGTGATACAGGTCGTCCCGCATTGATTATCTATGATGATCTAAGTAAGCAAGCGGTAGCCTACCGTGAGGTGTCTCTGCTTCTACGTCGTCCTCCGGGTCGCGAGGCTTACCCTGGTGATGTATTCTATTTGCACTCTAGACTTCTAGAGCGCGCTGCTAAGGTGATCGCTGATGATACCATTGCATCGCAAATGAATGATCTTCCTGAGTCCTTGAAAGGAAAAGTAAAAGGAGGCGGTTCTTTGACGGCACTTCCAATTATTGAAACTCAAGCAGGTGACGTAAGTGCATACATTCCAACGAACGTAATTTCTATTACTGATGGTCAGATCTTCTTGGAAGCAGATTTGTTCAACTCAGGTGTTCGTCCGGCAATTAACGTAGGTATTTCCGTTTCTCGTGTAGGGGGTTCTGCTCAGATTAAACCAATGAAGAAAGTATCGGGTACCTTGAAGCTTGACCAAGCGCAGTACCGCGAGCTTGAAGCATTTGCGAAGTTTGGTTCAGACCTTGATGCAGCCACCAAAGCAGTAATCAACAAGGGTGAGCGCAACGTAGAGATATTGAAGCAAGGAGTTAACCAACCAATGTCTGTAGCACATCAGGTAGCCATTATTTACGTAGGTACAAAAGGTAAACTGAACAAGGTTCCAACGAACAAGGTAAAAGCCTTTGAGATGGCGCTTATTGAGTACATGGAAGCCAACAAAAAGGATGCTTTGAATGCAATCGCTGCAGGCAAATGGTCTGATGCTGAAATCGACGCAATTGAATCATCAGTTGCTGAAGTATTGCCTAACTACGAAGCATAATAAAAACAGTCGGCGAGAGCTGAAAAACAACGTCCTATGGCGAACTTAAAAGAGCTTAGAAACAGAATTACTTCGGTGGGTAGCACCATGAAGATTACTTCTGCCATGAAAATGGTAAGTGCTGCTAAGCTAAAAAAAGCCCAAGACGCGATCGTACAAATGCGTCCCTACGCATCCAAGTTGACTGAGATCTTGCAAAAGGCATCGGGAACTTTGGACGCAAGTGAAAATGCATTTGGTCAAACGCGTGAAGGAAACAGAGTCCGTATCGTTGTCATCACTTCGAACAGAGGTTTGTGTGGTGCTTTTAACTCGAGCGTTGTTAAAGCCGCCAAAGCGTACATGGACGAAAACCCAGCGGATTATACCATTTCAACGGTGGGTAAGAAGGGAGGCGAGGCATTCAAGGGTGATTCTCGATTAGTAAGCCGTAACATCGCGTTATGGGACGAAATCACTTTCGAAGGAGCAAAGCAAGAAGCCGAAGCTTTAATGAATGGTTTCTTGGCCGGGGATTTTGATAAAGTAGTAGTGGTTTACAACGCATTCAAGAATGCGGCTGTACAAGTTCCTACGGCAGAGCAGTTTCTTCCGATCGCTATGGATTCTGTGGCTAGCGAAACGAATGATACGACTGAGTACATTTATGAGCCTGGTAAAGCGGAAATTCTTAAAGATTTAATTCCGACTTCATTGAAAACGCAGTTTTTTGCAGCACTATTGGATGCAAACGCTTCGGAACACGGCTCGCGAATGACCGCAATGCATAAGGCTACGGATAACGCGAAAGAGCTTCAGGGAGACTTAAAGCTCGAATACAACAAAGCACGTCAAGCAGCAATTACTAATGAAATCCTTGAAATTGTTGGTGGTGCCGATGCGCTTGCCGGATAATGAAAATTTATTCAATCATTAAAAAAGGCTGAGACTTGTTCTCAGCCTTTTTCATTTTGTATCATTTTGTATCATTGCGTATAAGTAACAAAATAATGTGTAAACTATATTTTTCATCGAGCGTTAGGCTTTGTAGATTAGTAGAGAACAAAACCATTTTAATAACCAATGACGCAATCCAAACTTTTGGAAAAGGAATTTATTAGCGTAGCCGAACTCATGCAGCTTTTCAGTGTCTCTCGCGCAACGGCACAAAGGCTCATTAAATCTGGGGAGATTCAGAGTGAGAAGCTAGGCGGTAAAGTAATCATTCCTACACAGCCCATTAAAGAAAAATTCAACTTAGAGAAATAGTTGGGGCATACACACGGTCTTAATGAAGCATTGTTCTAAATTTAGAACATGACTTTTCTGACTCTACGCGTCCGTACTTTTCTATTCATGCTCCTAATAATACTGGTGGCCTTCGTGCTCACCGGTACCTTTAGTTTGTACCATTTTAAGGCCGAGAACAAGCAATACCATTTCGAGCGCTTAGAAAGGAAAGAGAGTGCAATCATCAGCCATATCAATTATATAACTCGAGACGCACAAAACTCGGGTTTGACTAATGACGAATGGCGTGAAATACTGGCACTTCGGCTGCCGGAAATAAGTTCCGTACATCATTTGGACTTAGGGGTATATTCGAGCAAGGGAGAGTTTCTTGCAGGTAGTTTATTGTACACCAATGACCCAAAAACGCTACCATCTACAATCACGGTTGACGCTGCAGCTAAGCCAGGCCAGGCGGTTCCGTTACATGTGGTCGAGCGACCTCCATACTTAATAGGCACAAGAGAATTAAGAAACGAGAACGGTGAACTAGAATTGATCGTTCGCATACCTTATGAGGTAAGCGCAAATACAATACCTGAAGAGGATTATGATTTTCTACGTCAACTAGCATTTATATACATTATTCTGTTTCTTCTGGGCATCGTTCTTGCCCTGTTTTTGTCAAACTACATAAGTAGAAACATGCGTGCGGTGAGTGAGCGTTTGAAGGAATTCAGGCTCAATCAAAGCAATGAAAAGCTGGAATGGCGATTTAAAGATGAAATAGGCGAGCTCATTTCCGAATACAACATCATGGTTGAAAAGCTTGAGAAGACAGCCGTGGAATTGGCCCAAAGTGAACGAGAAAGCGCTTGGAAAGAGATGGCGCAACAGGTTGCCCATGAAATTAAAAATCCATTAACGCCAATGAAACTCACCCTGCAGATGATGCAACGTGAGAAAGACTTGAATGAACTTCATGAGATGGCAGGCAATCTTTTGGAAGAAATTGAATCTCTAAGTCACATTGCTGAGGCCTTTTCAAGATTTGCCCAAATGCCGGATATGCGTTTGGAAGGGGAAGACATTACCTACCTTACCAATAGGGCCGCTTCTTTGTACCTCGACCAAGGCGTTCGTTTCGTGTCGACGGGCCCACTACACGCACGAGTTGATAAGGAACAATGGACGCGTGTAGTGCATAACCTTATTAAGAATGCTATCCAAAGTATCCCCTCTGGCTACGAACCAGAAATCGCCGTTACGGTTGCTAAGGCGGACGATAAAGTAATGATCAGTGTTCAGGATAACGGAGGAGGTATTCCAAAGGAAATGCAGCACAAAGTCTTTGAACCCAACTTTACCACCAAATCATCCGGTATGGGACTTGGATTGGCACTCGTAAAGAATTTGGTCAACAGCTTTGGGGGGGCAATTGGATTTGATACCTCCGAAAAAGGAACCACCTTTATTATAGTATTACCTCTTATGAACCTAAAGCAGAAATAAAATGGAATTTTTACTTCAAGAAAAAAAGGATGGCATTGCCTTTCTAACCATCAACAGGCCTCAGCAATTAAATGCGTTGAATAAGCAAACATTGAGCGAAATTAACGAGTCGTTTGAAGCGCTTCGTGAGGATAACGAAGTGAAAGTTGTAGTACTCACCGGCTCTGGAGAGAAGGCGTTCGTTGCCGGAGCAGATATTAAAGAGTTTGCGCATTTTAGCGGAGAAGAGGGATCGGAATTGGCAAAGAATGGCCACATGTCCGTTTTCAATCTCATCGAGGAATTTCCAAAGCCTGTTATCGCTGCGGTAAACGGTTTTGCTTTGGGTGGTGGCTTAGAATTAGCTATGTCGGCTCACGTTCGAGTTGCCTCAGATAATGCCCGTATGGGACTCCCGGAAACATCATTGGGCGTCATTCCCGGATACGGTGGAACACAACGATTGCCTCAACTCATAGGGAAAGGTCGTGCGCTTGAGATGATCTTTAGTGCGAAGATGATTGATGCACAAACAGCCTTAGACTATGGATTGGTGAATCGCGTGGTACCTCAAGAGGAACTAATGCAGGTCGCAGAGGAGTTGGCACGCTCATTTATGAAAAATAGTATAGTCGCCATGGGCTTTGCCATTGAAGCGGTAAATGCAGGCCTTCTCGAAGGCTCAATGGGCTATGATGTCGAAGTACAAGCGTTTGGCGATTGTTTTGAAACAGAAGACTTCAAAGAGGGAACCACCGCATTTCTTGAGAAGCGTAAACCAAATTTCCCAGGCGCTTAATGGCAACGAATTGGCTCGAAGTAAGACAGCAGCAACGCGTTGATGTGGAAGGCCAATTGTCCCCAAACACGGAACACCTGTGGATTGGGTTGCACGGCTATGGCCAATTGGTCCAATTTTTTTCTCGACATTTTAGAGACCTCGCCAATACGCAACGTGCTTTTGTTTTCCCACAAGGTCCTCATAAGTTTTACCTAGAGGGTGTGCATGGTCGCGTTGGGGCTTCCTGGATGACCAAGGAGGATAGGCTGGTCGATATTCAAAACCAATGGACGTTTCTCGATGAGGTGATTGCGTGGGCAACTTCCAAGGCGCCGAATGCTAGAATACATTTTGTGGGGTTTTCCCAAGGTGTGGCAACTGGCATGCGTTACCTCGGCAACGGTAAGTTTGCGCCGATGAGTTTTTTAGCTTGGGCAGGCTCGTGGCCTCCGGACCTGGAGCCACAGGGTGTAGAAGCCCTCAAATCCACACGTTTTAAAGGTTGGTTCGGCTCGGAGGACGCTTACATTGACCTGGATAAACAAGCACAAATCACCACACATTACCGCGAAGAATTTGGTTTAGAGATGGATTGGGACCGTTACGAAGGCGGACATAGCTTTGACAAGGCTATATTAGCAGAAGCCATCACACAATTGGAACAATAACTATGCACGAATCACACGCACTGATCAGCAACGACGCAACACTTTTTGGAATTCTAGCAGCGATGTTAGGGGCCATTTTTTATACCTCCAATAGTGCGCATCCAGCACTAAAGAAATTCTATAGCGTCATACCAGCACTACTTCTTTGTTACTTCTTGCCGTCATTGTTAACCACGTTTGAGATCATCGACCCAAAAGAAAGTCGATTATACTTTATGGCCAGCCGTTATTTGCTTCCTGCCGCTCTGATTCTACTCACTTTGAGTATAGATTTCAATGAAGTCGTGAAGCTGGGTCCAAAAGCGTTGATTATGTTCTTTACTGGGACGGTAGGGGTGATCATTGGCGGCCCTTTGAGTATATTATTGTTCTCAGTAATCGCCCCAGACGTGGTTGGCGCAAACGCGGAGCAGATTTGGCGTGGGATGACGACAATAGCGGGATCCTGGATTGGCGGTGGAGCGAATCAGGCTGCTATGAAAGAGGTCTTCGAGGTCAGTGAAGATATTTTCAGCGCCATGGTGACCGTGGATGTGTTGGTGGCCGAGTTATGGATGGCGTTCTTGCTCATAGGTGTTGCAAAGCACAAAAATATCGATCGCGCCTTCAAAGCAGATGCCTCAGCGGTAGACTCTTTGCAAAATAAAATGGAGGCCTATACTGCAAGCATTGCCAAGGTGACCTCATTCAATGATTTGATTTTCATTTTAGCACTGGCTTTTGGTGCTACGGGATTGGCCCATTGGATGAGCGACGGAATTGCACCATATATCGCTGATAACTATCCCGTACTGGCGAAGTTTAGTTTGACCTCTGGGTTCTTTTGGCTGGTGGTGATTGCAACCACAATTGGCATTGCGTTGAGCTTTACAAAGGCTAGAAACCTGGAAGGTGCGGGTGCCTCCAAGGTGGGTAGTGTTTTCATTTACATTTTAGTGGCGACCATTGGAATGAGTATGAATGTGATGGAGATTTTCCATAACCCTGGGCTTTTTGCTGTTGGGTTGGTGTGGATGATCATTCACGTCGGGCTGATGTTCTTGGTCGCGAAAATTATACGAGCGCCGTACTTCTTCTTGGCGGTAGGCTCGAAAGCTAATATTGGGGGCGCCGCGAGCGCGCCTGTGGTGGCGGCAGCGTTCCATCCGGCGCTCGCACCAGTAGGCGTGTTATTGGCCGTACTTGGGTATGCCTTGGGAACGTACGGTGCGTATATCTGTGGATTGTTAATGCAAGCTTCAGCCGGAGTTTATTAGTAAAGAATGCGATTGGAGTTGCCAAAAGAGAAGGTTTTTCCAATGCCGTTTAGGTTTTGGGTGATTGTGGCGGTTGCCTTGGTGATTTTGGTGGTCAATGGCTGGCACCCTGTGTTGGTTCCTTTAGTGATGTTTGGTTTTTGGGGCATTACGGCAAGTCGTGGGACGGTGTTGCGCAGTGAGGATCAGAAGATGTTCCGGTTTTATTCGGTGTATGGAATTCCGATGGGGAGCTGGGAGGAGATCAAGCCCAATGCTGCGGTGGTGGCGCTGGACGAGCAACAATCGGTCCGTCAAACCAGCTATGGAGGAACGATGCGATACCAGGAGAGCCAGGAATGCGTGCTGTATTTGGTCAATGGGTCGCACAGGGAAAAAGTAAAAATTGCGAAGGTGAGTTCGAGGGCGGAATTGGAACCTCATCTCCCTATTTTAGAAAAGGAGTTCAACTTAAAACTGGTTAAGTATGCGCCGGCATTATCGGCGAAAACGAGCGCTAGAAGACGTAATAGACGATGAAAAAGTTAGTAGTTGCCGCCTTGTTGGTGGCGGGATTTGGCGCTAAGGCGCAAGTAGATGCCGAAAAGGCTAAGGTTATAAAATCCATTTATACAGAGGCCTTGGGTACCCAGCAAGGGTATGAGTGGCTGAAGTACATGTGTGAGGAGATTGGCCCGCGCCCTAGCGGTTCAGAGGCTGCTAATGAGGCGGCGCGCTGGGCAAAGCTTGCGATGCTGCAAGCAGGTGCAGATACGGCTTGGCTTCAAGAGGTAGAGGTGCCAAAATGGTATAGAGGCGACGAATGGTCTAAGGCCTATGCCGGTGGAGCGCCTATTTCATTGCCGACCACAGCGCTTGGAGGTTCTGTCCCTACTCCTAAAGAAGGTGTAAAAGCTGAGGTAGTTGAGGTTGGATCCTTTGAGGAATTGGAAGCTTTGGGACGTGAAGGAGTGGAAGGCAAGATTGTCTTTTACAATACTTATATGGACCACAGCTTGATCAGTACATTTAACGCCTATGGCGGTGCGGTGAAGTACCGCTGGGCAGGTGCGATGGAGGCCGGAAAATATGGTGCGGTTGCGACTGTTCTTCGTTCGGTTACGCTGTTGCGCGACGATTTGCCGCATACAGGCGCGATGAGCTATGGAGATAGCGAGGTGAAGATTCCTTCGGCGGCGATTTCTTGGCAGGCAGCAGATATGTTGGACCACCTTTTAGGGAAGGGTCAAAAGGTAGAATTAGAGCTGTTCTTGGACTGTGGTGTTCAGGGTACGGCGACGAATTACAATGTCATTGCAGATTTTAAGGGTACGGACAAGGCCGACGAGATTATGTTGGTCGGCGGTCACATCGATTCCTGGGATTTGGGCCAAGGGGCGCAAGATGACGGTGCGGGATGCGCGCATGCTATGCAGGTACCTAGTCTTTTAAAAGAGGTCGGATATGCGCATCACAGAACCATTCGCGTGGTGTTGTGGGCGAACGAAGAGTTCGGCTTGGACGGCGCGAAGGAATATGCGAATTGGGCCCGAATGAATAACGTACACCACTGGGTGGCGTTGGAAAGCGACGGTGGGGCAGGTGTGCCTCGCGGCTTCGGTGTGGGAGCTGACGAGGAGTGGGTGGAGAAGGTAAAAGCCTTCGAGCCGTACTTCACGCCTTATGGTGTTACGGAATTTGCCAAAGGTGGAGGAGGAGCCGATTTATCCCCACTTCGAGGCCACGATAATTTCTTTATTGGCTTCCGTCCAGACAGCCAGCGCTATTTCGATTTTCACCACAGCGCGCGCGATCGCATTGATGCCATTCATCCGCGTAGCTTGGAGATGGGATCGGCCAGTATTGCGGCATTGTATTACCTCTTAGACCAGCTTTAGTGTAAAAAGTACACTAATTAAATTTTGTGCTACTTTTATAGGAGTTAACTCACTCCTATAATGACTCAACAATCAGATCGCACCACGGCGCTAACGGCCGAAGCATGGCGCGTTTTGGAGGGTTGTGCAAAGCCTTTTGGTTTTGTGGCGACATCCCAAGACAAAGACAATTATGCGCGACTTTGGTCAAGAGATAGTGCCATTGCTGCATTGGCAGTTTTATCACATCAGCACAAAGCGTTGTACCCAACCGTTGAGCAAAGCATTTGCAATCTACTCGATGCGGTCGGCGTTCATGGAGTCTTCCCCTCGAACGTAAGTTTCTCTGAAGACCATACCATTTCTGAAATAAGTTATGGGGGACCAGTTGGCCGAACCGACAGTCCTTTTTGGTGGGCCATCGCGGCGATGAGTTATCTTGAAGTGGTGGATAATCCCACGCTTAAAACAAGAGTTCAAGATCATATTGAAGTCATTGAGTACCGTGCACACGCATGGGAGTTTAACAACAAGGATTTGATGTATTCTCCGGCCTCGAGTAATTGGGCGGATGAGTACCCCGTGGAGGGATACGTATTACTCAACAATGTTTTGCGTTTTTGGATGCTTCAAAAAGCGGGTCGGATATTTAACCATAACGGCTACCGCAAAAAAGCGGTATCTGTGTTGTTGGCGATTAAGTCTCACTTCTTCGGAGAACCAGCAGAAACGTTGAGTTTGTTTACAAAGAGCCAGCGAGATCAATTGGATGCCTCTACAGAAGGCAATAGAATCCTAATGAGTTTTACCCCTGGAGCCTTGAACAATCACATTGATGCGCTCGGTTGGAGTGTCGCCTTCTTGGTGGGTGCTGCATCAAAAATCACGATGAACAAGGCATTTGAGCGTTGGGCGGAAGGTCCGCTCGCACAGTCGCTCGTACCTGCACATTGGCCCATAATTGAAGCGGGCGATCCGCAATGGACCGATATTCAGAGCAACTACGCATATGAGTTCAAAAACCACCCTGGCCACTTCCACAACGGCGGTGTTTGGGGCTTGACACAAGGATTTGCGGCTGCTATGATGGCGGCCACCGACCACGACCAGTACAACGTCTTCGACCGCTATGAAGATTTGCTTGAGCAGAGCCTAGAGCGCCATCCGTTCCCTGAATATTTTGACTACCATGAGCTGCAGCCCGGGGGAGTTCAATCATTGGGTTTTTCTGCGGCGTCTTATTTATTGGCTACTGCGGCTCGAGGGGGCAAGGCAGCCTTTAATCAAGTTTTTGAGCGTCCGCAACAGCCGGAACGTGAGATGGTAGTGCGCATTGCACGAAACTTGGCCGCTGAGATTATGGCAGAGCGCCCGGCACGTGTGTACAAGATTAGCGGGGAGAGTGGTTGTGGGAAAACCACCCTAGCCCGCGCTATTGTGCAACTGCTTGAGGAGCAAGGCAAGAAAGCGTTGTTGTTGTCTCAAGATGATTTCTTCCAATTGCCTCCGCGTCAAAACCACAACAAGCGTGTAGAAGATTTTAGTTGGATAGGACCACAGGAAGTGGATTTCGACCTGCTTAATGGTTGCATTCGAAGCGCTATTGAAGGCTTAGAAGCGACCCAAAAGATTCCAGTGATGAATTGGGAGCGCGACGAACAAGAATGGGTGGAGGTCAATACTGCCAATCTCGATGTAATCGTGGTGGAGGGCACCTATGTCTTGCACGAAAAGCACGAAGATGAGGTGGGTGTTTTCTTTACCCATACCTATGAGGATACCAAGGAGGCGCGCATCGCTAGAAACCGTGAAGTTGTGGACGATTTCATTCAGCGTGTATTGGCCCGTGAGCACGAACTCATTACACCCCTTGGAGCAAAGGCGGATTTCCGCATTAGTACAGATTATAGAATCATAAAACCGGAATAACATGAAGAATTGGATCCTATTAGCATCTTTAGGCCTAGCATTTGCAAGCTGTGAAAGCGCGGATGAATGGAGCGTGAAGAGTCCTGATGGTGCTATTGAAGTGGAGGTGGAATTGTCCGAAGCGGGCGAGATCACCTATGCTGTTGAATTCAACGGAGATGAGGTCATTGCGGATTCGAAACTAGGTTTTGATTTTGCGAACGCGGACGACTTCCTTGAAGGCTTTGAGCTGTATTCGAAAGAAGAAAAAGCCATTAATGAATCCTATCAAATGCAA
>Ga0255763_1001977_pt1 | contig 20224 bp, 17 predicted proteins | sample 041ome_2_FD_179963 | JGI IMG/M metagenome (GOLD analysis project Ga0255763, IMG submission 179963) | Coastal salt marsh microbial communities from the Groves Creek Marsh, Skidaway Island, Georgia - 041406US metaG (version 2) | ecosystem: Environmental > Aquatic > Marine > Intertidal zone > Salt...
CATCCTCCAACAGCTTTCCATCCTCACGGACCTTTACCCCTGTCACCTTGCTCGCTTCCACCTCATTGAGGATACAGTAATCCACCTGTTTGAGAGCAGGAGCAATGATTTTGAAGAACCGGTCACTGTCCTCACTGACGACATCGATACTGGTTTTCATTCCCGCAGCCCGGGCCTTGGCCAAAAGTGCAGCCGCCTTGGTTCCATACTCCGGATCTTCCTTATCAAGCTCATCGAGAAGGAGGAGATACCCAAGGTGGAAAATTTTCGCAGAACTGGCACTGAAATCAATTTCGGAACCATCCCAGGTGGCATTGGCTCCACGGTTGTGAAAGAAGGTACGGCGGCCACCGTCTTTTTCCGTCATCACATCGGTGTAGGAAGTACTGGTGCCAGGGGAAACGGAAAGCATCTCGGTGGCGATGCCATTGTTTTTACAATCATCCACAATGTACTGCCCCAGTGCATCCTGCCCCACCAAACCAGCACCTTCGAGGGGAAACTGGGCACCCATCTTGGCGAGATCAAGCAACACATTGTAAGGAGAACCACCGGTTCCCTGTGACTGGGTGTAGATATTGGCCAGTTGTTCGTGTTTGGGATAAACATCGATGATCTTTACCTGATCAATAATCCAGTTTCCTCCGGAAAGTAATCCGGAGCGTTGGTTGGGCTGGGTAGATTCGCTCATTATCTTTTCTGTAATTGGGAGGTCAAAAGAAGCAAAGAATAAGATTTGCTAGGATCTGGCAAGAAATCCTATCGGGACCGGGGAGGATAGGATTTCAAACAGCTCTTTAAACACCAGGGGTTTGAGAGTGGGCGTTTTGAGGGAAGTCAAAGGTGAGAACCAGAGGCTCGGAACCAGTATTCTCAATTTCCACACCACCATTGTTAAGAGCGGCCTGAGTCACAAATCCAATTTCTCCGTAAAGCTGGCCAAGTACCATGTTGTGGTTGTAATTAACGGCCATCTTACCAACGCGGCCACTTCCCCCATTGGTATGGAACAAGGTCGGACACTCGGGGCGGAAAGTAGTTTTGGCACCAGGAGCCACAGTCAGGCGGAGGATGGAAACTTTTTGGTCACCAAGAAAATCTCCATATACAATCCACTGAGCATCCACTCCATCACCGGCAAATTCATTGGCAGTGATCGCTGGGCGGGAGCTCTTACGCACAAAATCAGGATCCTGATTGGCTTCGAAATCAAATTTATCCACCAGGTATTCCCAGTCCTCATGCTTATCCTTTGGATAGTCCTCCTCGCGGCAGGCATAGAAAGCGTCTGCTGCTCCGATGCTTCCGTCCAAAGTGAGATCCTCTGCAAGGAAGTGCTCATCCATGGTCACATGAACCTCATGGGTACAAAGATCGGTTGGGGAGTGAAGCACACCATTAGGCATGACGAATCCATTATCCAGTGTCATCATCACATGAGGGGATAAGTGGCGCACACCATTATACTCCCCTTTTCCAAAACTCTTCATGCAGGCAAGGAACTCGTCCTTGCTGACGAAAGGATACAGCCCCATGGCAGTGGTGTGATAGTGAGATGGGCACACGCCGGGGTTGTCGAAAGAATTGATATCATACACCTCCCACTTTGCCCAGTGGAGGTGATGCGGGATTGGGTTTAAATTGTCGAACTTCTTGGAAACGATGGGCCAGGTGGGGTCTCCATAGAGTTCCTTGGAGAAAGCTGTAACTTTCTCTCCCATGACTGCCACGGGGTTACCCAGGATTAAATCCTGCAAAGAAATGACCTGACCGTCCGCAGTTAGAACATGGGATTCCCCCTCGCGGTAAGGTGCCTTGCCCGTGCGGGTATCGATGACGCCGGTAACGATGGGTACAGTACAACCCATCCAGATTTCATCTAAGCCGGTACCTCCCATGTAGTCGGGGTGGTAGGAACCTTCATCCAACCGCAACCGCTTACCTGGGCTGCAGAAGGTACGGCCCGCATAGCGGTGTAAAAGTTGTAAGACACCATCATTTTGATTGATACAATCATCAAGGATAGCAGCAGATTCTCCAACGGATCCATCGATCACATCCTGCTGGGGATATTCGTGAAGTTTTTCGGGGAATATGGAAGTGGAAGCGGCCATGAATAAAAGAATCTAGGGTTGGTTAATAAGGTTTGCATTGAATGCCTGCTTTGAATCGAAACAGACATGAACCCTTTTTATTACGATGGAAAAAAGAGTGTGGCAAGAGTGATGTCGCCCATTTGGACAAGTACACAATCGAAAGGTTCATCCATGCCCGACCCTACATCAGGCAGGAGAAAAAAAGTCTTCTATTCAGCGAAGCGTTTTTCGATCGCTTCGATCACCGTATCCAAGGCACGAATACGGGCGAAACGTTTACAGTTGCCCTCGATAATTGTCCAGGGGGCATAGGAGGTATGGGTCCGAAGAAACATGTCATTGGTCGCTTTTTCGTACGGCTTCCATTTTTCCCGGTTCCTCCAGTCTTCCTCGCCCAGTTTCCAACGCTTGCTGGGGTTCAGTTCTCGTGCCTTGAACCGTTTTAATTGTTCATCCTGATCGATGTGAATCCAGAACTTGACCATCACCGCACCAAAATTGACAAAGTTTTCCTCCATCTCATTGATCTCACGATAGGCCTGTTTCCATTCCCACTCCTTACAAAATCCTTCCACCCGTTCCACCAGCACCCGGCCATACCAGGAACGGTCATAGATAGCCACATGTCCGGCCTTGGGAAACTCCGACCAAAAACGCCAGAGATAATGATGTGATTTCTCTATATCATTGGGAGCAGCCACTGGAATAACCTCATATCCGCGGGGGTCCATCCGAGCGGTCAGGCGGCGGATATTGCCCCCCTTGCCGGCGGCATCCCAGCCCTCATAGACCATGACCATAGGAATACGCCGACGGTACATTTCATGATGCAAGTCATGAATGCGTGTCTGTTTCTCCTCAACGATCTTGAGGTATTCTTTTTTGGAAAGAGTTTGCGAGAGATCCACATCACTCAACTTCGGTGCCTTGTCATACCTCGGCATAGGTTTGGGATTGGCAGGCTTGGGCACTGAAATCCCCCGCCCCTTGGCCAATCGTACCCGTTTGCCCAGTACTTCAATCATCATTTTTTGAGCCGTAGCGGTAGCCAGATAGCTATTCTTTGCCTTGAGTTTTACCCAGGGGATGGGGGCATCTACATCTGACTCCTTAAACATCCGGGTGACAGCCTGGGTATATTCCTTATAGCGGCCGAGCCGCTGAAGCACGGCATCATCCACCCGCCAGGCGGTGGCTGGGTTTGCCTGCAAAGCAGCCAGTCGTGCAGCCTGCTCCTGCTGAGTAATATCGAGAAAGAATTTTAAAATGATGGTACCACCATCGCGTAACTGGCGCTCAAAAGCTCGCACATCCACATAGGCACGGGCGAGACCGGCTTCACTCATGCGGTTATCGATATCTGCATCGAGCAGGTTGCGGTACCAACTGCGGTCAAAGATGGCAATTCTGCCGGTACTGGGAGTGCGGTTCCAGAAACGCCAGAGAAAGGGGCGCAACTGCTCATCACGATTGGGAGATGCAATGCAGGACACTTTGAACCCACGCGGGTCGAGGGGCTGAATGATCCGGTTGATCAGGGTGCCCTTACCGGCAGCACTTAAGCCCTCCACCAAAATGAGAATTGGAATACCATGCTCCTTGCACTTACGCTGGAGGTAAGCAAGTTCCTGCCCCTGTTCCTCAATTTGCCTGAGTAAAGCCTTACTTGGTTTGGACCCGTTTTTCATCTAACGAAATATTTGGCTCAATAATGAGCAGTTCCCTAATCTTCCATCCATCTTTTCAAAGGTTAGAGTCTATGAAATGCCTGTTGAGCATTTGATTGGCAAGCCCGCATAACAAAAAAGCCCCGCTGGTATATTGCCAGCGGGGCTTAATTTAAATAATTGAGTGAAAATTTAGTAGGTGATTAAACCTTCAACATAGAATTCATCTGCGGAATCATCCCATCCATCTCCGTCGAGTTCGGTGTGGCTGTACTCTATATTGACGCCGAAGTGATCTGTAATGGTGAAAAGTGCAGCAAGGGTTATACGGTTAGAATCGTAGTCCAATAATCCACTTAATAAATCATCCACATTTTCATGAGAATAACGTAATGTGGCGCCAAAAAAGTCAGAGAACTGATAGTTGGCCAAAAGCATTATGTCGAAAATGCTAGAGTCGTCACTCAAATCAAAACTATCAAATTCAAATGCAAGCGTGAGATCACCAGGATTATACTCAATCCAACCATTAACATGATTAATTTTTAGGTAATCCATATCTTGGTGGGCATATCCCAAACGAGCTTCCAGACCAGGAAAGAACATTACTGATGCAGCAAGGTCAATGGCAACATTGTCGTTAAAATGATCTTCAGGTCCCCAATATCCATCATGTAATCCAAAAGTAAAACCAAACATTCCATTGTTGTAGTTCAAGCGAACTCCATCAACATAGTTTTTTCTTAATTTAAGGGTTGTAATATAGGAAGCAACCAGAGCATAATCTTCGTTAGCTTCTATGATTCCTGCTTCATATTCCTGTTGAGTAATGGTATTGTTATTACGACTAGTAAGAAGTAAATCTATGTAATCATCATAAATTTTATTCAATTCTTTGAAAAACGCTGCCTGCCCAGAATCAGAACCAAGCGCAACATCTGTAAAGTAAGCAGTCGAAACAGTTTTCAATAGAGGTGCTTCATCGCCTTCATAACCTAAAGGAGTAACCTGTCTTCCAAATTGAATGTTAAAGTCATCGGTCAAGCTGTATCTACCAAAAGCCTGTTCAATAAGTTCGTCTCCAGTAGCGTTTAGGTGTACTTCAGCAGTTACTGGTGAAAAATCGAAAAGAAAATCAACATCGGCGTTGGTGTTGAATCTCTTGTCTTCTTCTACATCTTCACTCCAATCAGAGTATCCATACATAAAATCTACATATCCACGCAATTTAACTGCGTTACCCAAGGCAATACCATCAGCAGTGAGTGTTTCATTGGCTCCGAGCGTGGTGCCGTCTGAATAATTGCTGGAACTATATCCAGACATTTGAGCGAATGTAGAGCCGGCGAATGCCAGACTGAGCAAGAAGCTGAAGAATTTTTTCATAATCAGTTAGTTAATGGGGCAGTTTGTTTTTTGTAGATCATGATTGTGAATAAGTTAGGTCAGTCAAGCCAGAAAATCCCTACTCCTGGTAACGATACCACCACTCACGGCGAGACAGAAAACCTACCTCGACGCTAACTGGTAAGAAACTTAATTGAGAGGAATTTGACCACTTTGTTGTATCGCCCACAAACGTTCCCCTACCTCTTTGGGTAATTTTTGGCGGTCTTCCTCCGTGGTGATCGGTCCATCAAACACGACCCGACCCTGCAAATCCGTAGCCCGAAGGAAACGGACTCCATCTTTCTCAGTCCATTGCAGACTGCCCTGGTCATCATGGACCGTGATTTGCTGAGTGGAGGTGGAGTAAGTGTAGCTCTGTACATCCGCACCACCCCCATGCAAAGGATCATCCACGGTACCCGGGCTAGAGGAAAAAGGGGTATTCGATGGATCGTCCAGGCGGGGGCTGGAAAAGAACGGGTGTTTATGAAAGTCACCAAGATCAGGGAAATCAAAAGAGTGACGGCGGAAAAAGTCCCGAATCCGATCATTGGGTCCAAAGAAGCGATCCATTCCGAAGGGGTCCGGTTCATCCATCCAATTCTGATCCTGGGACTGTCGAAATTCCTCGGGCACTTCCATCAATTCCACCGATATGCTAACCGGTTTTGATTGACGCAGGACTGAAAGCGTAATTCTTTCGCCAGGGTTTCGCATACGGACCAGCGTTTTTAACTGTTCCGGATTGATCAGTAATTGATCCTCAAATTTGAGCAGCACATCATAGAGCTTGACCCCGCCAACCTCTGCGGGGCTACCGGGCACTACCCGCTCCACCCGCAAATGGACACCATCAGGCAGTCCAAGCTGGTGGCTGATTGCTTGATCGAGCCGGCTGGTATGGACTCCCAGATATGCAAAATCCAAATCCGACTGAGCAAAGAGGGAGGACGGAAAGAGAGAAACTACAGGAATTAAAAAGCGAAACACGAGGTGCCGGCTCATGGAATTAGTAGGTATCCAGTTCAATCAAAATGACTTCTTCGCGGGGCGTGGTGGAAAGAATGCGGGTATCGGATGCAGGGTTGCTCCACAATGTCTCGTCCATAAAGAAGTGACGTACCCGCCGGGCAGGCAGCCCACCCGGGCGTTCGAAGATTCCCTCATCCACCACCCGAAGAAAGCGTTCATTCATTTGCGGGTCGAGCCAGCCACTAACCGGCATAACCGATACATCCTGGATTTCCTCGAGGGATAATCCATGGAGTGGACTTTCCGGATCCTCCACTTGGGCAAGGCTGGATTCTTCCGCAAGAGCCTGTGACTCCTCAGGGGCTAGATCAGAGACCAAATCTTCTGTGCCGGCAGGAGCGAGAGATGAGGACAAGTAAAAGACCATTGCCCAGACCGCAGCCAATCCGAGACCAGCCAGCCCAGAGAATGCTACCAAGCGGGGAAAAGAAATGATAGGCGAGCTGGTGGTTTTGGATGGGTGAGCCCCCCCCTCCTCCTTATCGGGCATGCAACGCATGGCCACATTACCGGCATCTCCCAATGCATCTTCCAAGCGGGAAATAAATTGCTCACTTGGAGCAGCAGGCTGGAGTCCTTTTAACTCCGCTTCGAGTTTTTCAAATTCATTCATGATTTAGCGGAGGAGTCCTCTTTTTTGCCCTCCATTTCCTCAGGCACCCAGTCCTTGAGTTTTTGCAGGGCGTAGCGGTAGCGTGAAGCCACCGTATTAAGAGACTCGTCAAGAGTGCGGGCAATTTCATCAAAAGTAAGTTCACCCCATATTTTTAAAGTAACCACCTCTTTTTGTTGGGCAGGCAGGCGCTCGACGGCACGAAGAAGGGCCTGCTTACGCTCATCCTGCTCCAGGGTACGGTCGAAAGAGAAAGAGAGAGGAGCATCCAATGCCACTTTGTTCTCGCGGGCCTGCCTGCGGTCAATACTGCGGGCCCAGTCGATCGCCAGCCTACGAATGGCACGATAGACCAGACCGGGGGATACCTCGCCTGTGTGCCCATACAACCTCCAGATGCGGACAAAAGCTTCCTGAAGCAAATCTTCCGCCTCGTCTGGCCGGCGGGATTGCTGCCGTGCAAAAAGAAGAAGTTTCGCCCCGTGCCGGGCAAACCAGGATTTCCATATGGGTTCAGTGTTCATAGGATATAGTTTCATCGGTTGTAGCGATAGAACAGATACATTTTGTCTACCGATGTATAAAAATCAATCACCTCTGTAAATTTTCCGGAACCGGTGGTTATTTTCGATCATTTGCAGGTCGATTTGAAAATTGGCACACCATCTGCAAACTCATCTTTTATAGGGCAAATTCCTAGATTACTAGGTGAAACACAAAGTAGCGGGCGACCTGGGCTGGGTCGCCCGCTTTTCTTTGAGCAAAGCGAGTATCCTTGTCATCTCCATACCCCTTAGGTACATCAAGTGATATCTTCTCAATCATGCAGGCATACATCTGGATATGAAATTATCAAAGGGACATCACTTGGCTTACTGCACCAATGTCCACCGGGGTAATAATTGGGCAGAAACCTTTGCCTCTCTTGAAAATGATGTGATGCAGGTAAAGAAAAAGGTGTGTCCTGATGATCCCTATGCGATTGGTTTGCGGCTGGGAGCAGAAGCAGCAGAGGAACTGTCCCAGCCCGATGTGCTTAAAAATTTCAAGCAATGGCTGGAGAAAGAAAATGCCTATGTTTTTACCATTAATGGATTCCCTTACGGAAATTTCCACGGGCAACGGGTAAAGGAAAAGGTGTATCAACCAGACTGGACCGAGCCTGCCCGCTTATCCTATACCATTACCCTGTTCGAAATTCTGGCTTTTCTCCTGGCAGAGGGAAGCGAGGGAAGTGTGAGCACCCTACCCGCCTCTTTCAAAGAATTTCACTCCTGTGATCTCCCGGAAACTGGATACCAGCACCTGCTTGCCTGTGCAGAAAAAATTGAGGAATTATCGGTACAACATGGACTTGATCTCCACCTGGGACTGGAGCCGGAACCCTTGGGCTGGTTTGAAACCACTTCCGAAACCCTTGTTTTTTTCAAGGAATTATTAAAGCGGGCAAAGGATCCGGAATTGGTACGCAGACGGATCGGAGTCAATTATGACTGCTGCCACCTGGCACTTGAATATGAGGATGCCAAAGAAGGCTTAACCGCTTTGCAGGATGCCGGTATCCGCCTCAGTAAACTACATATCAGTTCGGCTCTTCAAACCAGCCCCGAACCTGGGAATTTAAATACTCTGCAAAATTATGTGGAAGAAGTGTATCTCCATCAGGTCATTGCAGCCAGGCAAGGTAAGGTGGTAACCCGGATCAAAGATTTGGATCTCGCCCTAAGCCAGGCGGGCGAGGCAAAAATGGATGCGGATGAATGGAGAATTCATTTTCATGTTCCTCTGCATGCATCTCTAGGAAATGGCCTTGGGGATACGCGGGAACATGTGACCGACACTCTGGACTGGCTATCCGACCACCCACACGCCTGCCGTCATCTGGAGATGGAAACCTACACCTGGGAAGTATTACCTAATGAGATGCGTTCCTTGAATGTGGTTGATCAGGTGATTAAAGAATATGATTGGACCCTGGACGCTTTGCAGCAAAGAGGGCTGGGAAAATGAAACTTACATTCACGACCTGGATGGGGCTCTCCCGTGGAGCCAATCTACCAACGATATGGACCAATGTGATTGCCGCATGGGCGATCAATGCAGGCACGGGGCCTTCCTTACGATGGATGCCAGAGTGGACCGAGATCAGTTTTTTTAATATTCAGACCCTGATTTGGCTACTTGTCGGATCGAGCCTGGTTTATGCGGGTGGTTGTTTTCTCAACGATGCCTGTGATCACCAGTTTGATCAGAAGCACCGGCCAGAGAGACCGATTCCATCGGGTATACTTTCTCTGGCTCAGGTATGGATGCTGGGAATCATCCAGCTTGGGCTTGGTGCACTGGCATTGATCAACGGGGCAGGATGTTCCTGGCCATGGATCGCTGGGCTGATTCTTTGTATACTTGCCTATGATTTTATCCATAAGAAAAGTGTCTTAGGAATTATCCTCATGGGAGGCTGCCGTAGTCTTCTATGGATATCTGCAGGGACCGCTGCTTCCGGGATGAGCCCCGCCCCGATGCTTTATGTATGGGCCATCGCAGTGGGTTTGTATGTGGCGGGGATTAGTTGGTTTGCGAGAAATGAATCCAAATCACGGGCAAAGCAAGAGGAGAAAGTCAACCTATGGGACCTCATCCCTGTCGTTCTGCTGTTCATTGTTCCTCTGATTGCTTTGGGCTATCTGATTCTCTGGAACAACCTCGATCCAATCCGGGGCTTTCTGGCGAATGTGGTGGGACTACTGGCCGGAGGGGTCGCCTTCTTTGCGATTCTGCAAATGCGGAAAGCAGAGGGCGGTGCGATCGGCAAAGGAGTTTCCCGGCTGCTCGCAGGCATCTGTGCCGTGGATGCGACCGCCCTTTCTTTTCATGCTCCCCTACTGGTTGGACCCTGCGTCCTCCTCGGAGCAATTGCTCATATTCTGCAAAAGAGGTTTGCGGCGACCTAAGGGGCATCTAGACTAAATTTCTAGTCATGCCCAATACCTACTCCTCCATCCGCCGGAATGTTCGGCTCGATCTTACCCATGAGGTCTTCTTTACCCGGGACGCATTTGATGCGGACAATTCCACCCTGTCTGATTTGCTCAAAGGAGATAAGTTAGGAAATAAAACCAAAGCCATTGTCTACCTGGATGAAGGAATCCTCGATGGGAATCCCAACCTTCCTAAGTCGATTTCTGACTATTTCGAAGCACATTCCGATTCACTTGAACTGGTATGTGCACCTGCTTTTGTCCGCGGAGGAGAAGAAGCAAAAAATGACTGGAAGTTGGTGGAAACTATCTGGTCGGATTTAAACAAATATGGAATGTGCAGACATTCCTATGTGATTGTGATCGGAGGCGGAGCTGCCCTCGATCTGGTTGGGTTTGCTGCATCCACCGCCCACCGGGGTGTACGCTTGGTCCGCTTCCCCACCACTACCCTGAGCCAGGGAGATGGCGGAGTTGGAGTAAAGAATGGGATCAATTTCTTCGGGAAGAAAAACTGGGTAGGTACTTTTGCGGTGCCGGAAGCTGTGGTGAATGATTTTTCCTTTCTTCGAACCTTACCAGACAACCAGAAACGGGCAGGATATGTGGAGGCAATCAAAGTTGCTTTGATCCGTGACCGTGCCTTTTTTGAGTGGATTGAATCACGGGCATCTGAGCTTGCCCAGTTTCAAGCCCAACCGATGGAACAATTGATCCGCCGTAGTGCCGCACTCCATCTTGATCATATTGCCGGATCTGGAGATCCTTTTGAAAGAGGATCTGCCCGTCCGCTAGATTTTGGGCACTGGATTGCCCATAAGCTCGAGCCGATGTCGGACTTTCAGGTTGGGCATGGTGATGCTGTGGCTATTGGACTCGCTGCAGATGTTTTGTATTGTGCAAAAGTTGGTTTGCTCAAAGAGGAAGCTGCCGAGCGGGTACTTGATCTTTTACAGGCACTGGGCTTTGAAACTTACCACCCTTTACTTCATGCCAAGAACAACAACGGGGGCTCAATTATTCTTGATGGCCTGGAGGAATTCCGTGAACACCTGGGGGGCAAACTAACCATCACACTGATCCAGGCACTTGGCCAGGGTGTTGAAGTGCACCGGATGGACAATGAACAGGTGCTTTTCTCCATCGATGATTTACGGACCCGCTCCCTTGCCCACTCCCGGGCATAATCTGATCAAGTTTCCATGAGTACGGGTGCGAAGGGAAGCCCCCGGCTGGCAGTTCTGAACCTAGTTGGTTTGTGCAAGCGTCTCCTTGGTGAAAGCACACCCCACATCAATCAATTCCTTGCCGATTGTGGAGGGAATCTGCAGATCATTGAACCCGTTACTCCTGCAGTTACCTGCTCAGCACAAGCGACTTATCTGACCGGAAAAACTCCCAGTGAACACGGAATTGTGGGAAATGGATGGTATGACCGCACCCTGAATGAGCATCACTTTTGGAAACAATCCAACCGCTTGGTTGAAGGAGAAAAAATTTGGGAAACAGCACGAAATGCCAGACCCGATTTCCGCTGTGCCAATTTATTTTGGTGGTACAACATGTACAGCAGTGCAGACTACTCTATCACCCCCCGCCCGCTCTACCGTTCTGATGGGCTGAAAACTTTTGATGTGCATGCGCACCCCTTGGGAATTCGGGATCAGGTAAAAGAATCGCTTGGAGAATTCCCCTTCCCTTCTTTCTGGGGTCCGCGTGCCGGGTTGCCCTCCAGTCAATGGATCGCTGAGTCTGCTAAATGGATGGAGGAAAAAGAATCCCCAGAGCTATCCCTGGTTTATCTGCCCCATCTAGATTATGATCTGCAACGCCATGGTCCTGATTCATCCGAAGCTGTCACGGCGGTGAAGGAACTGGACTCGCTGGTTGGAGACCTGATTCGATTCTACCAGTCCAGAAATGTTGGTGTGGTCATTCTCTCGGAATACGGTCTGACCCCGGCTAAGCGGGTGGTTTATCCAAACCGTGCACTTCGTAAAAAGGGCTGGTTGAACATTAAACAGGAGCTTGGACTGGAGTATCTAGATTGTGGTGGTTCCTCTGCCTTTGCCCTGACTGATCATCAAGTCGCCCATGTTTACCTCAATCAAAAAGACCATTCGATCCAAAGCCTGGTCCGCACGGAACTGGAAAAACTCGATGGTGTGGCCAAAGTAATATGCGGGGAAGAGCGTTCGCAATATGGATTGGATCATGAACGCGCAGGAGATTTGGTATTGCTGGCAGAGGAAGATGCCTGGTTTGCCTACTATCACTGGCTGGATGATACGCTGGCACCGGACTTTGCCCGCTGTGTGGATGTGCACCGGAAATATGGATACGATCCAGCCGAATTATTTGTGGATCCGTCCCTCTCCTTTCCTTTCCTTAAAGCTGCAGGGAAACTAATCAAAAAGAAACTCGGGTTTCGTATCTTTATGGACTTAATTCCCCTGGACCCCACTCTTGTGCGTGGCACTCATGGAATACGCCCAAAAGATCAACTGGACTGGCCGGTGATGATGGGACAATCGATCGAGGCAAAGGATACATCCTTGGCTGCAACCGGGGTCAGGGATTGTTTACTCCAGGCCTTCGGACTGGAACCAAATTAATCGTTAACAGGTCTACCTTGCCCGTTTATGCAAAGGCACTTTGCGTGAGGACAAATCACGGATTAGGCCGGGCCATCCCAGGGATTGAAGTCTTTTATCCATTTCCCGAAAGCCCCGGCCATAAACCCGGTCATCACTCATTTGTAAATTCTTCCGCAGGATATCTGCAAGCTTGCTGGTCTCCTTCTTAAGAGCATGCATGGAGAGAAGGTTACAAAATCCCTCCACGGCAGGTGGAGACATCTCGATGTAATTTTCATTCAACCAAACATGACCAAATTCATGGGCAAGCACAGAGAGGCACTCCACCACAGGTAATCCAGCCAACACCCATACCTCATGCGAAAAAGTGGTACCCGCATCCGACCCACCGGTAATGGTGCGAAAAGTTGTTAAAGTCAGGCCCCGGAGACTGCCCCTGCCATGGAGGCGCTCAACTTCCTGGTTTAATTGATTCTGGCTGACCAGTCTCATCGTCAATGGCCCGACGGGGCGCGGAAGTCCCAACTCGGACATTCCCTGCCGGACTCGATTGGCAACCGCGTTAAGGGTGGACACTTCACTTACTGCCTCCTGCAAACAGGGTACACAGCTAACCCGGCCATCCCTAAGCATTTGTTTGGATGAAGTACGCTTTCTCGACATTAGCCTACTGCAGGAGCCACAGGAGAAGGCCTGGCGAAAATGCTCGGCATGCACCATCCCTCCCCACTCATCCCTACGAATAGGCTGACGATCAAGAAAAGGCCGCTCACAAACCAGGCAGGTAAAACAGGTGGGATGAAAGACTCTTTCTCCAGCCTGCATCTTTTCTGCTCCGACCATTTTTTTACAAACTCCACAACGGGGTTCCAGTTTCCAGTTGGTCAGGTACGCACGATCACCTGCAGAAAAACGGGAAACCGGGAAGGTATAATCCCTGCCCTGAATCCTCAGGGTTACCCGGTTGTCCGCAAAATCAATCAATTCTCCCTCTGATCGGTTTCCACTTGTGGTGGTCCATACGCGGCCAGAAACGAGATCTGCCCAAAGAAGCAAAGTTAAAAAAAAGACGCCCGATATCCGGGAGCGACACATCTTCAGGACTGCAAAATCTTTTCCCAGAATGCGATCCGTCCTGCTACTTGCTGAGGCCCAGGCATTCCGGGTTTTTCCCGCTTGGCAAAGGCACGCTCCAGATCAAAAACCTCCCGCCATCCAGATCCAAGCCCGGAAGAGACGGACAGAGCATCTGTATCGCTAAGCTCAGGCAGTTGAACTTTCTTCTCTTCCGCAAGGGACACCAAGGCTCCGACCACATGATGGGCCTGCCTGAAAGGAATACCCTGCTCCACCAGATAGTCCGCTAGATCTGTGGCCAAAAGCAAAGGATCGGAGGCTGCAGCTCGGCATTTTTCCTCATTAATTACTGCTCCGTCCAATGCCCCTGCGGTCACTGCCAGGCAGATGCTCAACTGATCAAAACTGTCGAACACCGGAGGCTTATCCTCCTGCAAATCCCGATTGTAAGTAAGGGGTAATCCTTTGATCGTAACCAATAGGTTGGTCAGGTTGCCAACTACCCGCCCGGTCTTTCCACGAATTAACTCAAAGCAGTCAGGATTTTTCTTCTGGGGCATTAACGAGGATCCCGTGGTGAAAGTATCTGGCAAAACTAAGTATCCGAATTCAGAGGAATTCCAGAGGATCAGATCTTCCGAAAGCCGGGAGAGGTGAAGAGCGCAAAGAGAACAGGCCGAGGCGAACTCCACAAATAAATCCCGGTCTGCCACTGCATCCATACCATTGGGGGTAAGTCTGGGTTCACCGGACTCATCGACAAAGCCAAGAGCTTTGGCCACATGTGCACGATCCAATGGAAGAGTGGAACCAGCAATCGCGCCGGAACCCAATGGGCAAACATTGGCATGGTTAGCAACATTGGAAAACCGTTCATGATCCCGGCCCAGCATTTCCACATACGCAAGCAGATGATGCCCCACGGTCACGGGCTGTGCCCTTTGTAAATGAGTATACCCTGGTATGGGAGTGGTTGCATATTTTTTTGCCAGAACGAGCAGTGCCGTCATGGTTTGCTCAATTCCTTCACATAGCTGGGAGCAGGCATCCTTAAAAAATAAGCGCACATCAGTGGCTACCTGATCATTACGGCTCCTTCCTGTATGTAGCTTGTCTGCTGCTTCGGTTTTGCTTCGCAGTGCTTGCTCGAGGTTCATATGCACATCCTCAAGCTCGAGCTTCCATTCAAACTGGCCCGATTTTATTTCCTCCGCCAGCTCCTTCAGCCCCTGATCTATTTGAGTAAATTCTTCCTCGCTGATAATTCCGACAGAATGAAGCATGGAGGCATGCCCGAGACTTCCCTGCAGATCATAGGGAGCAAGTCTTTGGTCAAAGGAAACTGATTCTCCAAAAGCGAGCATGAGACCGGCAGGGCCCTCATGAAAGCGCCCACCCCAAGTGACTTGTTTCCCGTTATCTGCCATAATACATCTATCATCCCAAACGAGGTATTGGCGGGCAACCTCTATTTGCGAATGATCGTTTCAGGCCAATCCCTGAAGTTTTGATGGAGATTAAGAGAAGACCTTTTTGATCTTAGCCTTGGCGTAGTCGCGGTTTAATTTGGCTATGTAGTCCAAGGAAATATCTTTAGGGCAGGCAGCTGAACACTCACCATAATTCCGGCAATTTCCAAAACCGGCTTCATCCATGGCTGCGACCATATTGAGTACACGGGAGTCTTTCTCTGCCTGACCTTGCGGAAGTAGATTCAGATGTCCTGCCTTGGCAGATGTAAAAAGCATAGCTGATGCATTCTTACAGGAAGCCACACAGGCACCACATCCGATACATTGTGCGGCATCCATGGCCAGATCAGCATTTTCTTTGGGCACGGGTAATGCATTACCGTCTGGAGCACTACCGGTACGAACGGTGATGTAACCGCCGGCCTGAATGATTTTATCAAAGGCAGAGCGGTCAACCACAAGGTCCTTTACCACAGAGAAAGCTTTGGCGCGGAAAGGCTCGATGGTAATGGTATCTCCGTCCTCAAACTTGCGCATGTGCAACTGACAAGTGGTGGTGGAATTTTCAGGACCATGGGCATAACCATTGATATTGAGCGAGCAGGTTCCACAGATTCCCTCACGACAATCATGATCAAAAGCAACCGGCTCGTTTCCTTCTTCCAGGAGCTGTTCGTTTAATTGATCCAGCATTTCGAGAAAGGAGGAGTCTTCCGAGACGCCATCGAGCACATGTGACTCGAAACGGCCTTCGCTTTCGGGACCATCCTGTTTCCAAACTTTGAGAAATAATTTCATAATTATCTGTCCTTATTTGTAACTGCGTACTGCCAGTTTGACTTCTTCGAATTTTAAATCTTCCTCATGACGGGCCGGGGTTTCTCCATCCCCTTTGAATTCCCAGACTGCGGCATGGGCAAAATCTTCGTCATTACGGGTGGCTTCACCATCCTCGGTCTGGTACTCCTCACGGAAATGGCCACCGCAGGATTCATTACGGTCGAGGGCATCCCGGCATAACAGTTCACCAAAATCAATAAAGTCGCGAACCCGCCCAGATCTTTCGAGTTCCATATTATACTCCTCACCCTTTCCTGTAACGAGGAGGTTTTTATTAAAATCGTCTCGGAGATCCTGAATTTGACCAATGGCTTTTTTAAGCCCCTGCTCATTTCGGGCCATACCAGCGTAATCCCACATGATTTGACCAAGTTCTTTATGATAAGAACGGGAAGAACGCTTTCCTTTGGCAGAAACCAACTGGCCAACGCGTTCTTTAACAGATTCCATCGTTTCGCGAGCAACTTCGCCCTCGGGATCAATGGCTCCAGGGCTGATAGTTGTTAAATAATTTCCAATGGTGTAAGGAATAACAAAATATCCGTCGCTCAAGCCCTGCATCAGAGCACTGGCACCAAGTCGGTTGGCACCATGATCTGAAAAATTTGCCTCTCCCAGAACAAAGCATCCGGGAATTGTGCTCATCAAATTGTAGTCTACCCACAAGCCACCCATGGTGTAGTGTATAGCAGGATAAATACGCATGGGGCGGTGGTAGGCATTTTCTCCAGTGATACGCTCATACATCTCGAAGAGGTTGCCGTAGCGTTCACGAATTACATTTTCACCGAGACGGTTAATGGAATCCTCAAAATCGAGATATACCCCACGACCACCAGGACCAACTCCACGACCTTCGTCACAGGCTTCTTTAGCAGAACGACTGGAAATATCGCGGGGTGCAAGATTTCCAAAACTTGGGTATTTTCTCTCGAGATAGTAATCCCTGGCATCTTCAGGAATCTCCGATGGAGCCTTACCACAATCCTCCGCATTTTTGGGCACCCATACCCGGCCATCATTACGGAGGGACTCAGACATCAGGGTGAGTTTGGACTGATGATCACCAGATACCGGAATACAGGTCGGATGGATCTGGGTGAAGCAGGGGTTGGCAAATCCAGCCCCCCTGCGGTAGGCTCGAAAATTTGCGGTCACATTACAACCAATCGCATTGGTCGATTTGTAGTAAACATTGCCATAACCCCCAGTGCACAAGAGGACAGCATCGGCTGTCCATACCTTGAGCTCACCTGTGGAAAGATTACGGGTGATGATTCCTTTGGCATGACCATCCACCACGATGAGATCGAGCATTTCCTGACGGACATGCATCTTTACCTGGCCGGAAGCGATCTGGCGGCTGAGGGCACTGTAAGCACCCAGAAGAAGCTGCTGTCCAGTCTGGCCCCTAGCATAGAAAGTACGGCTTACCTGAGCACCACCAAAAGAACGGTTCGCGAGAAGTCCACCATACTCTCGGGCGAATGGAACACCCTGTGCCACGCACTGGTCGATAATATTAACACTGTTTTGAGCAAGTCGGTGAACATTGGCTTCACGGGAGCGGAAATCGCCACCTTTGATAGTATCGTAAAAAAGCCGGTGAACCGAGTCTCCATCGTTTTGGTAGTTCTTCGCACCATTGATTCCGCCCTGTGCCGCTATGGAGTGGGCACGGCGGGGAGTGTCCTGGTAACAAAAGCAATCCACATTGTAACCAAGCTCTCCAAGGGTTGCTGCGGCTGAGCCTCCGGCCAGTCCGGAACCAACCACGATAAGTTTGAATTTACGTTTATTGGCTGGATTGACCAATTTGGAAGAGAAGCGGTGGTTTTCCCACTTGTCAGCAAGAGGACCTTCAGGAATTTGGGAGTTAAGATTCATGGGGCGTACTTTTTAAAGATTCGCAGAACAAGAAGACCCGCAGGAAGCCTCCAGGCAGTTCACCAATCCGTATTTTTGTGCGACAACGAGGACTGGGATAATGGAAAAGCCGGCAAAAATGACCCAACCGTATACCGATGCGATACAATCTAAACGGGAACGCCAGCTTTCGGATCTTAGTCCCAAAGTCTGAAACATACTCGATACACCGTGGGCTAGATGACGGCAGAGAAGAAACATACAAACCACATAAAAAACTGAGATCGCATCCACCCGGAAGCCGGCGAGAATCATATTGTAAACATCATGAATCTCGGAACCATCGGGAGATCCGACCGTCGTCTTGAGGTCGTTGTATTCCGGGAAAATTGTGCGGATAGTGAAATGTAACAAGTGAAATACAATGAATGCAAGCATGAGGGAACCGGTTAGCCCCATGCGAAGGGATGACCATCCTGCCCGCTTGGTTACTTCCACCTCATTTGAGTGAGGTCGAGCAGCACGGTTTTCTTTGATCAATTGGTAAGCAGTAATTGCGTGAATCACAACGCAGACCAACAAAAACAAGCGTGAACCCCAAAGAATGGGAGCGGGCAGGTTTTGTAAAGCGTGGGCATAGGCGTTGATTGCTTCTTGTCCAAGCAGTACTTGCAGGTTGCCAGCCATGTGAACAAAAACAAACCCAACCAAAACAATTCCGGTCAGGGCCATGAGATATTTTTTGAATAAGGATGATTGGAGCATGACTAATCTATTTTATAGATACATCTTCCCATCACACAAATGGGTGACGAGTTAAAAGGGGTAGAATTAAAAAAGTATTAGTTAGGAGAATTAGTAAAATTAATATTTGTGCAAACACAATTCATAAGGACTAAAGAAGCGAATGTTGACGGGAGTGAATAAATCTTAGTTGCCACTCCCTTCTCACCCATGTCATGGATAAGAATTAATATTTAAAAAATGAAGTATATTTTTATAACAGGCGGGGTAGTTTCTTCTTTGGGAAAAGGACTAACTTCTGGAGCTCTTGGTGCCTTACTTGAACAACGTGGCTTGACCACAAGAATCCAAAAGTTTGATCCGTATTTAAATGTCGATCCTGGGACGATGAGCCCCTTTCAGCACGGCGAAGTCTATGTTTTGGATGATGGTGCGGAAACCGATCTGGACCTTGGACACTATGAACGATTTACCTCTGGTAAATTAAGCCGTTTCAATAACCTCACTAGTGGACAAATTTATGAATCTGTGATCCGTAAGGAAAGACGCGGAGATTATCTTGGTAAAACCGTGCAGGTTATTCCTCATGTAACGAACGAGATCAAAGACAGGATATACGCGGCTGGAGAAGGTGTTAATGTACTGATTACTGAAATTGGGGGAACCATTGGAGATATCGAGGGTCTTCCCTTTACTGAAGCCATGAGGCAGTTTGCAAGTGAGGTAGGTAAAGCGAATGTTCTCTTCATTCACATGACTTTGCTGCCCAGTTTGCGTGCAGCTGGCGAATTAAAAACCAAACCCACCCAGCAGAGTGTAGCCAAGCTTCGCGAAATAGGCATCCAACCGGATATCCTTATTTGCAGAACAGAGCAGCCCATCACTGAAGATATTCGTGAAAAGCTCAGTCTATTTTGTAGTGTTCCCAAAGAAGCAGTAATCGAAGAAATGGATGTGGCACATTCGATTTACGAATTGCCCCACATGCTTAAGCAGGAAGGACTCGACAGGTTGGTCACCCGATTCCTTGGCCTCGATGCACCCGCCCCCAAGCTCGATGAATGGGAAGAAGTGGTTCACCGCTTGATCCACCCCAAGCACAGGGTAAAGATTGGAATGATTGGTAAGTATGTTGACCTGCAGGACTCCTACCTATCGGTCAACGAATCTCTGGTGCATGGAGGTATCCGTAATGATACCGGTGTTGAAGTGGTTCACCTCGATGCGGAAGCGATCGAAAGAGACGGTCCTGAGGCTCATCTTGCCGGGCTTGATGGGATATTGGTGCCTGGGGGTTTTGGCGACCGGGGAACTGAAGGTAAGATTCTTGCGTCGAAGTATGCCAGGGAACAAAAAATTCCCTACTTTGGACTTTGTCTGGGTATGCAAATTGCGGTGATTGATTATGCCCGCAATGTACTGGGTTTGGAAAAAGCAAACAGCACTGAATTTGATTCCAATACCCCGCACCCTGTTATCCATATCATGGACGACCAAAAGACAGTAACCGATAAAGGTGCTACCATGAGGTTGGGTGCATGCCCTTGCCGCCTCAAAGCAGGAAGTGCCAGTCGGATTGCTTATGACAAAGAAGAAGTATCGGAAAGACATAGACACCGCTTCGAGTTTAATAACCAATACCGCGACCAACTGGAAGCAGGAGGACTCTTAGTGACCGGGGTAAATCCAGAAAGAGATCTCGTGGAAATTGTAGAGGTTATAGATCATCCATGGTTTGTGGCGGTCCAGTTTCATCCGGAATTTCAATCCAAGCCAACCAAGGCACACCCTCTCTTTGCTGCTTTTATTGAAGCAACTTTGACCCACAGGTTGGCGGCTAATGAAACTGT
>Ga0255763_1002001_pt1 | contig 20074 bp, 22 predicted proteins | sample 041ome_2_FD_179963 | JGI IMG/M metagenome (GOLD analysis project Ga0255763, IMG submission 179963) | Coastal salt marsh microbial communities from the Groves Creek Marsh, Skidaway Island, Georgia - 041406US metaG (version 2) | ecosystem: Environmental > Aquatic > Marine > Intertidal zone > Salt...
GTTTGGAGATCCTAAAAGATCTGGATGATATCGTCTTGGGCATCGCCACAGGCATGTCGCGTCGCGGGTTGAGCCATGTTTTGTCCAATCCTGATTTGGCCGGGCGTTTTGTCACAACGCAAGTGGCCGATGATCACCCCTCTAAGCCGCATCCTTCTATGGTCTTGCAGGCCATGGCGGAAAGCGGCGCGGCGCGCGGGGTGATGATCGGTGATACAACTTTTGACATGCAAATGGGCCGGGCTGCTGGGCTTAAAACGATTGGGGTCTCCTGGGGCTATCATGCAGAGGAAGCCTTGCGGGGGCAGGCGGACCGGATGGTTGATCACTATGGGCAACTGGTGCCGGAAGTTCAAAACCTATGGGGTGAGATATGAGTGATTGGGCCGCAAAACGATTTTGGAGCGATGTGACGGTTGATCTGCGCGGAGAAGGCTATGTGATCTTGCTAGATAAGCGTCTGGTCAAAACGCCAGCCAAGGCAACCCTGGCGGTGCCCAGTCAAGCCATGGCCGAGGCGATTGCGGCGGAGTGGGAGGCGCAAGGTGAGAAAATTGACCCGCGCACGATGCCCACCACGCGGTCGGCAAATGCAGCCTTGGATAAGGTGACGCCGCAACGGGCTGAAGTGGCGCAGTTAATTGCGGCTTATGGCGAAGATGATTTACTGTGTTACCGCGCGCCCTCGCCAGAAGAATTGCTGACCCGTCAAAAAGAGGCCTGGGATCCGCTTTTGGCTTGGGCGGCTGAGCATCTTGATGCGCCCTTGCGCACCGTGGAAGGCGTGATGCATGTGGCGCAACCGGCGAATGCGGTGGCCAACCTAACCGCACGGGTTGTGACGCAGTCCCCGTTTCAATTGGCCGCCCTTCACGATCTTGTCAGCATGTCTGGATCATTGGTGATTGGACTGGCGGCACAGGCAGAGGCGTTTGCCATCGACGATCTTTGGACACGCTCGCGACTCGACGAACTGTGGCAGATCGAGCAATGGGGGCAGGATGACGAAGCTGACGCAACGGCAAGTTTAAAGCGATCGGCATTTATACACGCCCATCGATTCTACAAAATGAGCTGAGCGGCGCGGTATGCAAAAGTATACAAATAATTCTGTCTCATTTTAACGAAATGTTCACCAAAAGGCATTGATTTTCGCGGTGATCACTTGACCCGTCGGTATAAAATTTGTCATTGTCTTCTTCATTGCAGAGGCAACTCTCGCATTCATGCCAATTAATTTAATTGGATTAGACCGCCCCTTATGGGGGTGGAAAAACAGGATGAGGTAAAAATGAAAAAAACCGTATTTCTTGGTGCACTGACCGTAGCTGGCCTGGCGGCTGGCTTGGCGTCTGCTGGCACTCTCGATGATGTTAAAGCACGCGGCAAACTGAACTGTGGTGTGACCACAGGTGTTCCTGGTTTCGCTGAGCCCGATGCAAATGGCGTTTGGCAGGGTTTTGACGTTGCTGTCTGCCGCGCTGTTGCCGCTGCAGTCTTGGGCGACAACATGGCTGTTGAATTCGTTCCAACAACCGGCAAAACACGTTTCACCGCTTTGGCATCTGGCGAAATCGATCTGCTCGCCCGTAACACAACTTGGACAATGTCTCGTGACGTTGACCTGAAGTTCGAATTTGTCGGCGTAAACTACTACGACGGTCAAGGCTTCATGGTTCCAGCGTCTTTGGGCGTGTCTTCAGCCGCTGAATTGGATGGCGCGACTGTGTGTATCCAAACTGGGACAACAACAGAGCTGAACTTGGCTGATTTCTTCCGTGCAAATGGCATTTCTTACGAGCCAGTGCCAATCGAAACAGGTTCAGAGGCGGCTCAATTGTTCCTCGCAGGTTCCTGCGACGTTTACACGACTGACCGGTCCGCTTTGGCCGCTCAACGCGCAAACTTCCCAAATCCAGACGACTATGTTGTTCTGCCTGACGTCGTTTCCAAAGAGCCACTCGGCCCATTGGTTCGTCACGGTGACAATGACTGGGGCGATATCGCGCGCTGGACTTTGAACGCTTTGATCACAGCCGAAGAGCTGGGTGTGACTTCCGACAACATTGCTGAAATGTCTGCGGGCACAAACAACCCAGAAATCAACCGCCTGTTGGGCTCTGAAGGCACTTTGGGCGAAATGCTCGGTCTGGACGCAGAATGGGCAAAACGCGCCATCATGTCCGGCGGCAACTATGGTGAAGTGTTCGAAAGCAACATCGGTGCTGCAACAAACATCGGCTTGTCCCGTGGTTTGAACGCACAGTGGAAAGACGGCGGTCTGATCTATTCACCACCATTCCGCTAAGAACATATTGGATTGGGCGCAGAGAAATCTGCGCCCTTTTCATATCTAAGCCTAAGACAAATCTGAAAATATAAAATTCAAAATAAATTCAGAAACTCAGGGAAAAATTCTATGTCATTAACGACACACACAGAGGCAAGCAAGTTCAGCTTGTCGATGTTGATAAATGATACCCGCTACCGATCAACAACATTTCAAGTAATTGCGCTGATCGGGCTTATTTTCGCGATGGGCTATCTTGTTTCTAATCTTCTGTCGAACTTGGCCGACGCAGGTCTGAATATCAGCTGGAGATTCTTCGGTGAGACCGCGGGCTATGACATCAATCAAATGCCCATCGAATATAACAATCAGATGAGCCATGGCCGCGCCTCTATGGTGGGGGCTGTGAATACGCTGATCGTGGCCTTCTTGGCCTGTGTGAGCGCCACCGTTTTGGGCGTCATCGCCGGGGTGCTGCGCCTTTCAAATAACTGGGTCGTCTCGAAACTCATGGCCATATATGTGGAAGCCTTCCGCAATGTGCCGGTTTTGATCTGGATTTTGATTATCTTTCTTGTCATGTCGAATGTCTTGCCGCAGCCCCGTGAATTTCGTGGTGATGCAGCGGCAAGTTCCATGTGGTTCGATATGGTCGCCTTCACTAATCGCGGGGTTTATATTCCTCGGTTGGTTTTGGATGATCTTGGATGGGTTGTATTCGCCGCTTTTGGTTTCTCGATCATCGCTGTTTTCGCCTTCAGGCGCTATGCTAGAAACTTGCTTTTCAAAACTGGACGTTTAATCCCGACTTTCTTGCCATCCATTGGTATTTTGATCATCCCAACTGTGCTGGTCTATTTTGCTTTGGGCAGCCCGATCGGGCTGGAGAACCCTGCACTGAAAGGGTTTAACTTCAAAGGTGGCCTGCATTTGCGCCTGTCTTTGATTGCACTTTGGTTTGCTTTGGCCATCTATACTGGAGCGTTCATTGCTGAAAATGTTCGTGCAGGGATTCAAGCTATCAGCTATGGTCAAACGGAGGCTGCTGCTGCCTTGGGTATGCGTCCGGGTCGGATCATGTCACTGATCATTTTGCCGCAAGCGCTGCGTGTCATTGTACCGCCGCTGATCTCCCAATATCTCAACATCACCAAAAACAGCTCGCTGGCCATTGCCGTCGGCTATATGGATATCACTGGCACGCTGGGCGGTATTACGCTCAATCAAACTGGCCGCGCAATTGAATGTATTTTGGTCTTGATGCTCTTCTATTTGGTCATCAGCCTGTCAATTTCGGCGATTATGAACGTCTATAACAATGCTATGAAGTTGAAGGAGCGTTGAGATGAGCGATACACCGAACCTCGGCTTTGTACGCCATGAGCCTATCCCGCCCTCACCGCCGCCTGTTCAACAGGCCGGTGCGGTCAAATGGGTGCGTGAAAATCTGTTCTCGAATTGGATCAATTCGATCCTGACCATCCTGTCCATCTATTTCGTTGCCAAAATTATTCTCGCATCCACTCCTTGGATGTGGAACGGGGTCTGGACCACAAGCAGCCTGCGCGAATGCCGGGAAGTCTTGCAAGGCACCAGTGGCGCTTGTTGGTCGGTTTTGACGGAACGCTGGAACCAAATGTTGTTTGGCTTCCAATATCCGGTCGAAGCCTACTGGCGCCCGACCTTGGCCTTTGTGTTGCTTTTGGTCTGCATCGCTCCGGTATTGTTCCAAAAATTGCCACGCAAGATGCTGATCTTTTCCGCGATTTATCCCTTTCTAGCTTTTTGGTTGATCTGGGGTGGAACACTTTTGACCCCCGTTATTGTGGGCCTCTCACTCATTGCGGGTTATATGGCCTTCGTCAAAACGGAGCGCCTGATTGGCTTTGCAACAGGGCTTTTGTCCAGTGTTGTCGCCGTGGCGCTGGTGCTTTACCTGGGCAGCTTTGTGACCGCAGCGCTGTCTGGGTTTATCGCACTTGAGCCGGTGGCTTCTCGGGATATGGGGGGCTTTATGCTTAACCTTATCTTGGGCACGGTCTGCGTCTCTCTGTCCATTCCCCTAGGGATCGTCTTGGCCTTGGGACGTCAGTCGAATATGCCGATCATTAAGGGCATTTGTGTTGTTTTTATCGAGTTTATCCGCGGTGTGCCGCTGATCACGCTGCTGTTTGTGGCCAATGTCGTCCTGTCGTATTTCTTCCCACCCGGCACCAATTTGGATTTGATCCTAAGGGTGATTATCATGATCACGCTCTTCTCTGCGGCCTATATCGCAGAGGTGATCCGGGGTGGCCTCGCGGCCTTGCCGCGTGGGCAGTATGAGGCCGCTGACAGTCTGGGGCTGGATTACCCGCAGGCGATGCGGTTAATCATCCTGCCGCAGGCGCTCAAGATCTCCATTCCGGGTATCGTAAACGTAGCGGTTGGGCTGTTCAAAGACACGACTTTGGTCTCGGTTATCTCAATGTTTGATCTCGTCGGTATGATCCGGGGCCCTATTTCCTCCTCCACGGCTTGGACGGGGATTTATTGGGAGCTGTATCTCTTCGCGATCTTGCTGTTCTTCGTCGTCTGCTACGGCATTTCACAATATTCACAATGGTTGGAGCGTCAGCTTCGAACCGATCATCACTAAGGGAGCTTTGAGAATGTCTGAAGCCCAAATGAAAGTTTCTGATGAGATCGCAATCTCAATCGAGAACATGAATAAATGGTATGGCACATTCCACGTGCTACGCGACATCAATCTTGATGTGCAGCGTGGAGAGCGGATTGTGATTTGCGGACCGTCCGGCTCCGGGAAATCCACCCTCATTCGTTGCATCAATGCTCTGGAAGAGCATCAAAAGGGATCCATCACAGTTGATGGAACATTGTTATCCTCGGATGTGAAGAACATTGATAAGGTGCGCTCCGAAGTTGGCATGTGCTTCCAGCACTTCAATCTGTTTCCACATCTGACCATCTTGGAAAATTGCACTTTGGCCCCAATTTGGGTGCGTAAAACACCCAAGAAAGAAGCCGAAGAAACGGCGATGCACTTTCTCGAGAAAGTTAAAATTCCGGAGCAAGCGGACAAATATCCCGGCCAGCTTTCGGGCGGTCAACAACAGCGGGTGGCCATTGCGCGCTCCTTGTGTATGAAGCCTCGAATTATGCTCTTTGATGAACCCACCTCTGCGCTTGATCCTGAGATGATCAAAGAGGTGTTGGACACGATGATTGAACTGGCTGAAGACGGTATGACCATGCTCTGTGTGACCCATGAAATGGGGTTTGCACGTCAGGTGGCCAATCGGGTCATTTTCATGGATGCGGGGCAAATCGTCGAACAAAACGAGCCAGAAGAGTTCTTCAACAATCCCCAATCAGATCGCACCAAACTGTTCTTGAGCCAAATTTTGGGTCACTAGCGGTCTTGTGGGCCTATCAGAGTTTAAATCGGGCCCTTCGGGGCCCTTTTTTATGGCGCAAGATCTGATGGCGTCGTGAAGTCCATGAGCTGTGCGGCGCCGCCTTGGGGATCGCAGTTTAGCACAAGCGTTGCGCCGGGTGGATATGTGTAAAAAGCGGCATGTGCCGGTGGTGTTTGAACCAGGGCGCTGGCCAATTCGGCGATGCCGGGATTATGCGCCAGCAGCAACAGGCAGTCCGTGTTGCGCTGGGCATTGATAGCCGCGCGTAAAGATGCAGGCTCTGCCAAATACAGCTCCGCCAGTGCATCAGCCGGGCAGCTCAGCGCCAGCGCTGCAAAACTTTGGCCTGTGCGCTTGGCATCTGAAACCAGTGCATGACTTGGCAGATGACCGGATTTTCTGAGCCAATTGCCCAGCCGGCGCGCCTCATCTTGCCCCCGTGGGCTGAGTGGGCGGGCGTGATCGTCCTGCCCGGGGGCCCAGTCGGCATGGGTATGGCGCATTAATATGAGCTTCAATTCAAAAACTCCCGCATGTGGTAGGCCGATTGTTCCACGTCGCGCGCATAGGTTTGACTAACCGGACAAGCGCGCCGGGCCAGACAGCCGTGCGTGAGGCAGCGTTGTGCTGGATCAGACCGCACATAGGATCTGCAGGCCTCAACATCGTATTGAGCGCCCTGTAGCGCGCCCACTGGGCAGGCGGTGGTGCAGGGCTTGGCGCATCCGGTGCAGGGGCGGGGCGGGGCGTCAGGCGTTTCGATATGCCAATTAAATTCCAATGCGCCGCGATAGGAGACCATAAGCCCGGCTTCGGCCTGCACCAGCATGCCGACGGGGCTGACCCAGGCGCGATCACTGGCCATAGCCCAAGTCAGAAACGGCGCCGGCTCCGCTCCAAAAGGAAAATGCACCTGCGCTCCCAGCCTGTCTGCCAACCCTGTGATCACACGTCGTGACCAGCGGTCCACAGGATCTGCCGCACCATCTTGCCACTCGGGACTGTCACAAAGCACAGGCCAAAACCCGGGCTCATGCGGCCCGAGCAATAGGATCGTGCCCTGCGCGCCGCGTAAGCTTCCGAAGATTGTCAGCTGCTCCGCCTGCAGCCTGCGGAGGAGGTCGTCATATGTCATTTGCGAAAGAATGGCAGAGCCAAGGACCAGATCAGACGCGTGGGGCGTAAATCTTGCCATTGTAGGCCGATTTTCATCTGACTATGGCCGTCTTGCGGGCTCTGGGTATAGGTGCCAAATAGGCGGTCCCACCAAGATAGAGCAAATCCGTAGTTGCTGTCGTGCTCAAAGCGATGCACCGAATGATGAATACGGTGCATGTCAGGGGTGACCAAAACACTGCGAATGACGCGATCCAATTTCTTTGGCAATGCGATGTTGGCATGGTTAAACATGGCCGATCCATTGAGCAAAATTTCAAATACGACCACAGTCCAGGCCGCAGGGCCAAGCAGATAGACAATGCCAATCTTGAAACCCATCGACAGGGCAATTTCCACGGGGTGAAAGCGGATCGCTGTGGTGACATCAAATTCAATATCGGAGTGATGCACGCGGTGAATGCGCCAGAGCAGCGGGATTTTATGGCTCAGCACATGTTGTACCCAGATCGCGAGATCCATAACCAGGATGACCAGCACCAACTCGACCCAACCGGGCAGGGCAACAAGGTTGAGGAGGCCCCAACCCCGGGCGCTGGCATCTGCGGCCGCAAAAACGGCTGCGAATGGAAGCACTGCAAGGGCGCGCAGGGTGAGCGTGTCGAGCACAACGAAGATCCAATTGGTGATCCAGCGCCGGTTTTTTTGCGGCCGAGGACGGCGCGGGGCCAAATGTTCAATGCCGGCTAAAATGGCAAATAGACCAAGAAATATGGCGAGGCGCATTATGGCGTCTTGGGACATCTGCGCGCTCTTCTCTATGATCCAATGGGAGCATCGGGCGATCGGATCAAAGACCCGGCCCCATGGTCCGTGAACAATTCCAAAAGACAGGCATTCGGTGCGCGGCCATCGATGATCACCACCGCCCGGACACCGCCCGCAATCGCTTCCAGCGCGGTTTCTGTTTTTGGAATCATGCCGCCGGCAATCACACCGCTGGCGGTCAACTGTTTGATGGTGTCTGGCGACAATTCTGTAAGAATTTCGCCCTCCGCATTTTTCACGCCTGAGACATCGGTCAGAAGCAAAAGCCGATCAGCCTTGAGTGCTGCGGCAATGGCGCCGGCGACTGTGTCGCCGTTGATGTTAAACGTCTCGCCAGCATCGCCTGCGCCAAGCGGGGCAATGACCGGAATCATATCTGCCTCAAAAAGCGTATTCAGCACGGTTGGATCAATGTCACGCGGTTTGCCAACCAGGCCCAATTTCGGATCTGCAACATCGCAGGTCATCAAACTGGCGTCCTTGCCCGATAGGCCAACCGCACGCCCACCCTGCGCGTTGATGGCCTGCACGATCCGCTTATTGACACGACCTGACAGGACCATTTCAACCACTTCCATGGTGGCCGCATCCGTGACGCGTTTTCCGTCGACGAAGTCGGATTGAATATCAAGGCGCTTGAGCATGTCGTTGATCATCGGCCCGCCGCCGTGCACAATCACCGGGTTCACCCCCACCTGCTGCATCAAAACAACATCACGCGCAAAGGACTCCATGGCCGCATCGCTGCCCATGGCATGGCCGCCAAATTTTATCACCACTGTCGCACCGTCATAGCGCTGCAGATAAGGCAAGGCTTTCGACAAGGTGCTGGCGGTGGTTAACCATTCGCTTTTCATGGGGTGTTCTTTCTGTGGCATCTGGTCTGAAGCGGCTTGTGCAAGCGTAGTGGCTCCAAGCCGTCGTGCCAAGAGTGTTTTACAGGCAGACAGCTATTCTAAGCTGGAGATCACCGCGCGCAATATGGCAATGCCCTCGCCTTTTTCTGAGCTTGTCAGGATCAGCTCTGGAAAGGCGGCGGGGTGCTTTGCCAATTTCCCGCGCACTTGCTCCAATACTCGGTCTCGTTCGTGGTCTTTGATCTTATCGGCTTTGGTCATGACCACCTGAAAGGTCAGGGCGGATCTGTTCATGAGCTGCATGATCTCCTCATCCACCGGTTTTATTCCGTGGCGGCTGTCGATCAATACAAAGGCGCGGCGCAAATTTGGGCGGCCAGAAAGGTAGTTTTTCAAAAGGCGTTGCCATTTTTCAACCACGGCGAGCGGTGCATTGGCGTAGCCATAGCCCGGCAGATCGACCAAATAGCGCGCCTCGCCCAGTTCGAAGAAATTAATCTCTTGGGTGCGGCCGGGCGTATTTGACGCGCGTGCCAGGCCTTTTCGGTTGGTCAGCGCGTTGATCAAGCTGGATTTTCCGACATTTGAACGCCCGGCAAAGCAAACCTCGACGCGATCGGCATCGGGCAGGCCATCCATGGCAACCACACCCTTGAGAAAGTCGACTGGACCAGAAAACAGTTTGCGCCCCAATTCGGCGGCAGCGTCGCTTTCAGGTTCCGCGATCGGGAAAGGTAGGATCATAACAGCTCCAACGTGTCATCGAGTGAGAGTGTGCCCGGTTCAATCACGCGGGCATAGAGGCCGAAGTCTTGATGACCGCAAAGGGCGTTCAAAGCACTGAGCGTATCGGCATCGCGCAGGCCGGTGTCGGGATTGGCGGTTGTAGCCATGCAGCGCTCGATTGGCTCCACGCCTTCAAAAACCACGCTGCCGATGCGAAACTTTTGTTCAAGCCAGCTGTGTTCTACCCATGGATCCAGCCCGTCAATCCAGAGGTTGCCGCGCCATCTATGCTGTGACAGCGGCTGCCCTATATGCTCAGATAAAGCGCGCAAGGAGGCGTGGCTGTTGATGCTGATGGATGGAAAGTCGGAATCTGTAAAGCCTCGCTCGGGGAGGCGCAGAATGCGCGCGGATTGCGCGCGATCCGCAGGCATCAGAGGTTTGACCCAAGCCAGAAACCCTGACAGCTGCCGTTCATCATCGGGTTGAAAGGTGAAGTCTTTGCGATTGGGGTGCGAGAGTGTGAGGCTTTCATCTGCCTCATTGAGCCGCGCGGTGATGGCCATGAGGAGCGGCGCTTTTGAGACGCGGGAAAAATTGGCGCAGGCGGCCCATTCGCGGCCATCGGCTTTGGAGGCCTCATGGGCCACTGCCCAATGGCGATCCCAGGGCATGGCCGCCCCCTGAGACAATGTCACCCGCTGTAAGGCCTCACGCCCATGAGATTTCAGCGGGTGGCGGAATATATCCGTAACGCGCGGCATATCAGCTCTTCTTTTTCGATCGCTTGAAGGTGCTGGTGATATTGCCAAAGACGTCTGGTTTGACCCCTTGGCTGCGCATGATCGAATATTGCTGAATGAAGGTGATCGTGTTGTTGGCAATCCAGTAGACCACGAGACCCGAGGCGAAGCCGCCAAGCATGAACATAAACACCCAAGGCATCCACGCGAAGATCATCGCCTGTGTTGGATCTGTTGGCGCGGGATTGAGTTTCTGCTGCATCCACATGGAAATGCCCAAAAGAAGCGGCAAGATGCCAATCAAGATCAAGGCCACGATGGATCCAGGCTCTGGCGCGCCCCAAGGCAGGAGGCCAAACAGATTCATGATCGAGGTTGGATCTGGTGCGGAGAGATCCTGAAATGGGCCGAACCAGCTGGCGTGCCGCAGCTCCAGCGTCACGAAGATCACTTTATAGAGCGAAAAGAAAATTGGGATCTGCGGCAGGATGGGCAGGCAGCCGGCGGCAGGGTTGACCTTATTCTTCTTATAAAGCTCCATCATGCCTTGCTGCATTTTTTGCCGGTCATCACCAGCGCGTTCTTTCAGCTTTTCCATCTCTGGCTGCAGCTCTTTCATACGCGCCATAGAGACATAGGATTTATAAGCCAGGGGCAAAAGCAACGCTTTGATCACCAGGGTCAAGCAGATGATTGACCAGCCCATATTTCCGATGAAACCGTTCATTGTATGCAGCAGCCAGAATATGGGTTTGGTCAAGAAGTAGAACCAACCCCAGTCGATGCTATCGACGAAGCGATCCACGCCCTTGTCTCTTTGGTAGCTGCGGATCACTTCCCATTCTTTCGCGCCGGCGAAAAACTGCGATGTGACGGTGGTTGAGGCGCCCGCTTCGATGGTCTGTGTTGGCTGTACCGCTTCGGTCAAATAGACGTCGTTGTTGATGTCATATTTGGCCACGGATTTGAACGCGCCCTGCGGCACGATTGTGGTCATCCAATAGTGATCTGTGAAGCCGATCCATCCGCCTTCGGCCACTTGCACGACATCTGCCGGCGCGCGTTCTTTGGGGTTGATATCGAATTCGGGCATATTGTCATATTTGGTTTCGTTCAATTCGCCGTCGGACATGCGCACCATGCCCTCGTGCAGAATAAAAAAACCTTTGAGGTTGGGCGGCTCGCCGTGGCGGGCAATTTGACCGTAGGGGGCCAGCGCTACGGCCGCCGAGCCGTTGTTTTGCACGGTTTGCTCGACAGAGAACATGAAATTCTCATCGACCGATATCACGCGCTGAAAGGCCAAGCCTTTGCCATTGTCCCAGGTCAGGGTCACGGGCGATGTGGGGGTCAGCTGGGTGGATTTGGTGGACCAAAGCGTGGTGGGGCCCGGCACGTCGGCAGGATCAACGCCAGAGGCGGCGGCCCAACCGTTAATGCCGTAATAGGCGTTGTCGGAGCCTTCCGGTGACAGAAGCGTCACAATTTCAGACCCTTCTTTTATGGTTTCGGTGTAGTCTTTGAGGCGTAAATCATCAATCCGGCCTGCGAGAAGCGATAGAGAGCCTTCGAGGCGCGGCGTGCTGATCGTGATGCGGCTGGCCTCTGCAACGGCCTGTGCGTTGCCGGAGGCGATATTTGTATTGACATCGGCTGTGCCGGGGGCAGTTGCGGCAACGGGCGCGGTTTCAGTTTGGGCCTGCTCTGGCGGCGGCGCAGTTTGCGGCGGCGCAATTGCGAACCAGGCCAGCATCACTGCAAAGCTAAGGCCTGTGGCCAAGAGAAGGTTTTTATTTTGATCGTCCATTTGAGCCCACCATGCGTCATTTGCCCGATATCGGGTTACATGGGGTTCAACCGCCGGCAGGGCAAAAGGTCAAGTAGATTCGGGGATTTCTGGGCTTTTCGCGCCCTTTATGCCAATTTTGCGGGTGATGTGTGCGGGTGGGGCGCTTGTTGGTATTGCAAAGCCCAATTTTGCAATTGATCAAGGGGCATCGGCCTGCCGATTCCGTAACCCTGCGCATGGCCGCAGCCAAGTTTTTGCACGACGCGCCGCTCCGCATCGGTTTCAATGCCCTCGGCTATGGTGTCAAGATTTAGGCGTTGGGCCATTAGAACGACAGCTGCGAGCATATCTTGCTTTTTGGGATCCTTATCGATGTTGAAAACAAAGGAGCGATCAATTTTCATTCGGTCAATATGCAATTGGCGTAGGGAGTCGAATGGATTTTGCGCGGTGCCAAAATCATCCAGATCAATGTGACATCCAAGCTTGGCCAGAGAATTGACCGCGTGGCGCACGGGCGATTGCGCGTCCTGCACTACGACACTTTCAAGTACCTCTACCGAGAGCCTGTTTGGCTGCAGATCGAATTGGTCCAGCGCCCATAGGATTCGGGTGACCAGCTGCGGATGCTCTAGATCCGATTGTGCGAAATTGACGCCGACTTGCGGGACGAAAATGCCAGCGTCTTCCAAATCGCGCATGGCGCTTAGGGAGTCGTGCAGTATCGTGTCGGTCAATTTATGCCAAAGTTGAGCCTGAGCGACGGAGGATAAAAATGCCAGCGGTGGAACCATGCCCTGGCTTGGATGGTGCCAGCGTGCCAAAGCCTCCATGCCGGTGATCCGCCCATCGCTGAGGCTGACCTGTGGTTGAAAATGCGGTCTAATCTCCCGATTATCGAAGGCGGACTTGAGGTCCTGCGTGGTGGCGAGATTGCTTTTGCTTGAGGCGGGCGCGCTGGGCGGGGTGATGGTCGATGTTTTGGCGGCTGCCCCCCGAAGGAGGCGCGCAGCCATCGCGGCACATAGAATCGCGCCCCATAGCCAAGCCTCCGGCGCGAAGATGCGCGCCAAGGTGGCTGTTAAAGCGATGCCACAGAGTGCACCAAGGGCCCATAATAGGCCATTGTGCAATCTGGCTGCGGTTTGATTTTGCCAAGCGATCACGGGTCGTCCTCATTGTCGTCAGGACAGTTAGCGGACAAATAGTAAGGATTGGCTTAATCAGCAGGCGGATTTCGCTCGCCCTGCGGATCGAGAGCCAGGCCAAGGAAATCAAACAACTTGCTGTCAAGAAGATGAGAGGGTCTGGCATTGGTTAATGCGCGAAACAGCACATTGCGCCGCCCGGGATGATTGGCCTCCCAGCCATCCAAAATTGCCTTGACCTGTTGGCGCTGCAGCCCATCTTGGCTGCCGCAGAGATCACAGGGAATGATCGGGTAATTCATCGCTTTGGCAAAAGCCTCGCAATCTTTTTCAGCGACATGCGCAAGGGGGCGATACAAAAACAGATCTTTATCTTCATTGACCAGCTTGGGCGGCATCGTCGCCAAACGGCCGCCGTGAAACAGGTTCATGAAAAATGTCTCTAAAATATCATCGCGGTGATGCCCCAAGACCACGGCGGAGCAGCCTTCCTCGCGGGCGATCCGATACAGATTGGCGCGCCGCAACCGGGAGCATAGCGCGCAAAAGGTGCGCCCGGCCGGTGTTTTGTCCATCACAACCGAATAGGTGTCGCGGTATTCAATGCGATGTGGCACCTGCATGCGCTCAAGGAACTCAGGCAAGACGGTTGCTGGAAAGCCCGGCTGACCTTGGTCGAGATTGCAGGCAATCAAGTCAACGGGCAGCAAGCCGCGCCATTTCAATTCATAGAGCACCGCCAGGAGCGTATAGCTGTCTTTACCGCCCGATAGGCAGACCAGCCAGCGCGCGCCTGGCTCAATCATCCCATAAAGTTCGATGGCTTCGCGGGTGTTGCGCAACAGGCGCTTGCGGAGCTTTTTGAACTCAGTGGTTTTTGGCGCCCCCTCAAAGAGCGGATGAATTTCTGTATCGTCATCTAACATGCGCACCTTATGCCCAAGCCGCTGATGGGTTGCAATTGCTCTTGGATCGGTCAGGCTACAAAAGAAACTTGAACGGATCAGGCGGTTTATGCGCAGGGGGCAACCCGATGTCGCGGCGCATATGCGGGTTCACGGGCAAATGCATGGCCCGCTTGGTTCTGCGCCGCATTAATTTGAGTTTGAGGATTTGGCCCAAGACCCGAAGAGTTCCGTGGTCTCTGATCAAGTCTTGAATATGGGCCAAGAGGTGGTCGCGTTCAATAAGTGTCATGATATGTCTCCTGAACGGGCAGAAGCCACGCTCAATGTTGTAAAATAGACAGCCGCGGCCGAGGGCCGGTGGCGTGTAAATGGGATGGAATTATGAGGGTTGGGCCCTAAAGTTTGGGCGGGGCAGAGGGCAAAAGAAGCCCGGTGACAGATGCGTTAGGACGCAGCGCCTTGATTGCCACAATACGCACATCGAGAGATATAATTCAAAATTGTCATTATTTTATTCCCTTTCAAAGAGTTGCGTGGTGCCTTCGTCGCACGGCACTCACCCTCAGGCAAGAGGGTTGGGCCAAATATCCCGCTCGTGTGGATTTTTGGTCACGATTTAGGGGGGTGTTTTCCGGGCACCGGGTCGTAGCCATCGCCGCCAAAAGGGTGACATCGACCCAAGCGCCGCAGGATCAAGGTGGAGCCTTTGAAGGCGCCGTGCTTTTCCAGCGCCTCAAGCGCATAGGCCGAGCAGGTCGGTTGATACCGGCAATTAAATCCCACCCAGGGGCTAAAAAATAGCCGGTAAAACCGCACGGGCAGGGCGAGGATATGGGCAAAGATCGTCATGGCTTGCCTTGCAACTTTCGCAAGGCAGCTAGGAGCTCGTCTTGCAGCGCGGTGAATTTGGTGGTGGCGGTGACATTGGCCCGGCCAATGAGCACATAATCATGGCCGGCCTGACCAAACCGCGGCAAAATCAGACGGGCGATTTCGCGCAGCCGGCGTTTTGCACGGTTGCGCGCCACCGCATTGCCGACTTTTTTGGAGCAGGTGAAGCCGACACGCAGCACCTGCGCATCGCCTCGATCACGGGCCTGAAGTACGAAGCTTGTGGAATGGACCCGTTTCGCATGGGCCAGCCGCAAAAAGTCTTTGCGTTGTTTCAAACTCTCCAACACCAATAAGTCCGACGACCCATGATCGCCGGACTTACTGTTGTTAAACTCAGACATCACTGGAAGGGCGCTTATGCGCTCAATGATTTCCGGCCACGGGCGCGGCGTGCATTCAAAATTTTGCGGCCAGCTTTTGTGGCCATGCGTGCACGGAAACCGTGGCGGCGTTTGCGAACAAGGTTCGATGGTTGGAATGTGCGTTTCATCGCGAAGTCTCCGGTTGGATCAGCTCAACTGCTAATCCATTTATTTCAGGACCCAGCCTTTAGGGCCTGATCGTCGGCGAGTCAAACAGACAATGCGTTATTTTCGGCAAATTTCTTTCAGAAAGTTTATAATCATTGAAACAATTTTGTGATTCTCATCAATGAAGCGTGAGGTGGGGTAGGAAAACTCTGTTTAGGCATGCATGTGTACGGGAAATATATAGGGAATTTGATAATGCAGGCATTCTTCACATCCGTTTTTCGTATATTGGTGCAATATCGCGCCGCGATCTTGTTGCTGGTGTTTGTGGCAACCGGCTCCTATTTTTTGCAAGGGTATTTGAGCTTCGACAGCCTGCGCGAGCATAGGGCTGTTTTGATTGAATTTCGCGATGCCAATTACCTAGCGGCGGTTCTGGTCTTCATTTTGGTCTATACGTTGTTTGTGGCGTTTTCCGTGCCGGGAGGTTTGATTCTGTCCCTGACGGGTGGATTTTTATTCGCGACCTTCCCAGGAGTTTTGTACAATATGTTAGGGGCAACATTGGGAGCCAGTGCTATTTTCTTGGCGGCGCGCTGGGGGTTTGGCGCAAAGCTTGCCGCCACTTTGGAAAACTCTCAAGGTTTGGTTAAAAAGATCAAAGACGGCGTGGATGAGAACCAATGGTCCATGTTATTTCTCATCCGTTTGATTCCGGGGGTGCCATTCTTTTTGGCCAATCTGGTACCAAGTTTTCTCGATGTGCCGCTGCGACGCTTTGTTATTTCAACTTTTTTGGGCATTTTTCCTGGGGCTTTGGTGTTCACCTCTATTGGCGCGGGGCTGGGCGATATCTTTGAGCGCGGGCAGACACCGGATCTCACCATCGTGTGGGAGCCGCAAATTATTTTGCCAATTTTGGGCCTATGCCTGCTCTCGGCCTTGCCGATCGTGCTTAAGGTCTTTCGCGGCAAGAAAGGGATTTGAGCATGGAGCGGATACAGACAGATGTTTTGGTGATTGGCGGCGGCTCGGGCGGCCTGTCTGTTGCGGCGGGTGCGGTGCAGATGGGCGCGCGTGTTGTATTGCTGGAGGGCCATAAAATGGGCGGTGATTGCCTCAATTATGGCTGTGTGCCGTCAAAAGCCCTTTTGGCCGCTGCCGCTGTGGCGCATGGGCAGGGAGGCAATGCCGCCATGGGTGTTGCGCCGGGCAAGAATACGGTCAGCTATGGGAAGGCCAAAGATTTTGTCGCCTCGGTCATTGACCAGATTGCGCCGCATGACAGCGTAGAGCGGTTTGACGGCCTTGGCGTGACGGTGATTGAGGATTATGGCCATTTTACCTCCCCCACAGAGGTCCAAGCAGGAGAGCGGGTGATCACCGCGCGCAGAATCGTAATCGCCACCGGCTCCAGCCCCTTCGTGCCGCCCATCCCTGGCCTGAGCGATGTGCCCTATTATACAAATGAAACAATATTCGATTTGCGCGCGCGGCCAGATCATCTCTTGATTATTGGCGGCGGTCCCATTGGCATGGAGATGGCGCAGGCGCACCGTCGACTTGGATCAAAAGTGACGGTGATCGAAGGACAACAGGTCTTTGCCAAGGATGATCCCGAATTGGCGGCGATCCTCGTGCAGAAGCTGCGCGATGAAGGCATTGAGATTGTCGAGGGGGCCTTGGCGCAAAGCGTGTCAGGCACGGGCGGTGATGTCACCGTGTCCACATCACGCGGCGAGTTTCATGGGACGCATCTTTTGATGGCCGTGGGCCGCAAGGTCAATATAGAGCGGCTCAATCTGGAAGCCGCTGGAATAGCCTTTGATCGAAGTGGGATAAAGGTGGACGCGGGGCTGCGCAGCAGCAACCGGCGGGTCTATGCGATTGGCGATGTGGCCGGTGGTCTGCAATTCACCCATGTGGCAGGGTATCATGCCGGGGTTGTGATCCGCTCCATGCTCTTTGGTCTGCCGGCCAAGGCGAAGAGTGATCACATTCCTTGGGCGACCTATACTGATCCCGAGCTGGCGCAAGTGGGGCTGACCGAAGCGCAGGCACGTGAAAAATATGGCGCACGTTTGGAGGTTGCTCGATTTGATTTTGGCGGCAGCGACCGGGCAATTGCCACCGGCAAGACCACGGGATTGATCAAAGTCATGGTGGTCAAAGGAAGGCCCGTTGGTGCCTCCATCGTCGGCGCTGGAGCCGGAGAGCTGATTGGGATCTGGGCTATGGCTCTGGCCAACAATCTCAAAATGTCTGCAATCGCTGCTATGGTCCTGCCTTATCCCACCATGGGCGAGATCAACAAAAGGGTCGCCGGCGCCTATTTTTCGCCGAAGCTGTTTGAAAGCCCGTTCATTCGGCGCGTGGTCGGCCTAGTGCAGCGATTTATTCCTTAAAGTCTCAGGTCACAATAGAATGTTTCAAACGCTTTCAGGACGGTTCTTTATCCTTACAGTGCTGTTTGTGGTGCTGGCGGAAGTTCTGATTCTGGTGCCATCTGTCGCGCGCTTTCGGCAAGACTATTTGAGCGCAAGCCTCGAGCGCGCCCAAATCGCATCCTTGGCGCTTGAGGCGGAAGATCGGATCTCTTCGGATCTGGAGGCGGAGCTCTTAGAAACAGCTGAAATCTATAACGTGGTGTTGCGGCGCAATGAGGTGCGCCAGCTGGTGCTGTCTTCACCTATTCCCGCGCCGATCGTCGCCTCTTTCGATTTGCGGCATCCCTCTGCTTATGACTTGGTGGTTGACGGTTTGGCCGCCCTGTTCGATTCCAGTGATCACGTCATTCGCGTGCTGGGAGATCCGGTACGCCGGGCCGGGCTTTTGATTGAGATTACCATGTCCACCCGCGGGCTGCATGAAGCGCTTGTGGCCTATGCTATTCAAGTGCTTTGGGTGTCAACGGCGATTTCGGCCCTAACAGCGGTGCTGCTGTTTTGGGCCGTGCGGCAGGCCTTGCTCTTACCGATGCGCCAAGTGGTTTCGCATATGCAGTCCTACGCCAACGCGCCGGAAGATGCCCGCAGCATCATTGCCCCCAATGCTCGGCTCCGCGAGCTGCGCGAAGCCCAAGATGCGATGAAATCCATGCAAGTTGAATTGACAGGTGCTTTGAAGCAAAAAGAGCGCTTGGCGCAATTGGGTGGCGCTGTGGCAAAAATCAGCCATGACCTGCGCAACATCCTCAGTTCGGCGCAATTGTTTACCGATCGCATCGAAGCGAGCGAAGACCCCACGGTTGCACGATTGGCACCAAAACTTGTTCGATCGATTTCACGGGCCATCCACCTGTGTGAGACGACACTGGCCTACGGGCGCGCCGAGGAGTCTGCCCCTCAGCTCGAATGGTTGAAGCTGTCGCGCCTGTTTGAGGATGTGGTGGAGGCAGAGCAATTGGCCAGCGAGGGCAAAATCACATTCACACGCACTGTGGCGGAAGATTTGCAACTGCGGGCCGATCCTGAGCAACTCTATCGGGTGATTTCAAATCTGTGCCGGAATGCCCGCCAGGCCTTGGAGGCCACGCCAGGGCAAGGGCAAATTGATTTGAGTGCTGCAGAGGCGCAGGGGCATTGGTGGATCAAAGTGCAAGACAACGGTCCGGGTCTGCCCGAGCGGGCAAAAAATAACCTGTTTACCGCCTTTCAAGGCGGCACAACCAAAGGTGGCTCTGGTCTGGGCCTGGCCATTAGTGCCGAGTTGATCCGCGGTCACGGCGGACGTTTGAGCCTGGAAAAATCAGATGCGTAGGGCAGTATATTTTCCATCGAGTTGCCAAAAGCAAACAACTGAAGTTTTCGAAATATTGCCCTTGCATCCGCGCCCACCTCCCGCTATCTCCCCGATCAGTGGACCGATAGCTCAGCTGGATAGAGTACCTGACTACGAATCAGGGGGTCGGGGGTTCGAATCCTCCTCGGTCCGCCATTCCCTGAAAATATGTAATTTTAAAACAATAATTTATCGATTTTGGTATATTTTAGCCCCCACATTAGCCCCCACAAATCTTTATGCTAATAATGCATTTCGCCTACAAAAGTACCATCAGCCCAGTAAATCCGAACGACGCTTCTTAATGATGGCTTCTTTACTTCTAACGCTCGTAATCGAATTTTAAGCCTGTGCATTTACAGTTTCCAATGCATGGAGCCGTTGCTCAATATCTGTGAGTTCCAGGGTGCGCCGATAGCTGTCTATGAGGCCCATAACTCGCGTACCTTCGATTGGTGTCAGGACTCCATCGCTTACTGCACTTAAAACGCTTCCTGCAGCATCTGAGGCGCCCATAGCGCCGTGCATTTGGGGAAGGGGAAAGACAACAGCCTTATCTTTCATTGGAGGCGCTATGCGATCCATACAAAGCCTCAGAGCAATGCTGTCGCCGTCCAACGCTTTTGATATCGCAGTCTGGGTTAAAGCCTCTGCTTGGCCCTCTAGTAGGTTTTCAATTGCAATAGTTGCTTTATTGCGAGAACCTTTGGGGCGTCCTGCGTTCCCATCTGAGAACTTACCATCCGTATTTCTACCGTTGTTCATAAGATAAAGCATAACATATTAAAGCTGGTTCGGTAATGTTTTAATGCTTTTGTATGGTGCTGTCAGACGAATGAGAACTCGCATCAGATTGCAGGCGCAGCCTGAACCTATGCGCTCAATAGTTGGCGCCACTCAGTAAGAGCGGCGGTTCGATTGATCTTGAAATTTTCTCGTGAGTAGAAGTGGCGCTCCTGATTGAAATGGTTGTGGACTAAAGAGTGGACGGCAGCGAACTTTTGCAGACATCGCATCTGTCGAAAGCGGAGCATAGCGCGTTCTCGTCGTCGAAACGGCAAGTGGGAATTCTCAGCCCGATTATTTACCCAGCGACCCGTTTCCTG
>Ga0255763_1002006_pt1 | contig 20055 bp, 28 predicted proteins | sample 041ome_2_FD_179963 | JGI IMG/M metagenome (GOLD analysis project Ga0255763, IMG submission 179963) | Coastal salt marsh microbial communities from the Groves Creek Marsh, Skidaway Island, Georgia - 041406US metaG (version 2) | ecosystem: Environmental > Aquatic > Marine > Intertidal zone > Salt...
TATTTGATTTGAAACAATGGACATCCAAGTTTCCAGATGTTTCAAAAATGATAATGACTTTTTTAAATGATCTGATTAATGGAATCAAAAGCAGATTTAATAAGTGGATTAATAACCTTGTTAGTCAAATTACATCATTCTTTCCAAAAATAGGTCGCTGGTTTAAAAATTTAGGACAATGGTTTTACAATTTTCTCAAACCAATAGTGACCAGTTTTTATACTCTCCCAAATGAAATTGCATCATGGTTAATCACAAAGTCTATGGATTATTTTCAATATTATATTTTAGGAACACTTATATTCATAGCACACGTTACTCGTGAACTGGTGGTTGCATTTTTCATGAAAGTAATTCTTTTGCCTGCCAATTTAGCGAAAGATGCTATAAATAGTGCATTTCCTAAGTGGGCTAAAGATGCGATTAATGGAATATCTGCCGGTGGGTATGACGCAGCTGTAAATGGAGCGTATAATACAGTTGTTAAAATTATGAATCCAGTGAAAGATGAACTTAAGAAAAGTATTCCAGATGTAGAATTTGACGACTTTTATTAAGGCTTCCATGCAAGGAACCACGGCAAGATCATCACCCCCAATGCCAAGATCACGAGGTCAATCTTAAGCACCTTGTTCTTGATATCGGGACACCAGTTCTTGTACTTCTGGATCTGCTCACTGTCCTTGGGCTTGGCCCACCAGTAGAAGAGTGCCAGATAGGTAGGTCCGAGGTTGCGCTGGCACTGATACCAGTGATCGTACCACGCCAACACGATATATGGGAAGTAAAGCAACCCCAAAAGCACCCACTTGTTCTTCGGTGGAAGATACCAGTATCCACCCGCCAACGCCAACGTGAACCAGATGCACTTCCAGTTCGCCACCGGTTGCGTCGTGTCACACCCCTTGTGATCTTTATCGTGTTCTGCCATTTATAATAGTTAAAGAAAAGAAACCATAGGTAAATACCAAAAACATGAATACCTTAGTTGTTCAGAAGATGCATTCTGATGCTATGTTACCGACCCGGGGCACAGAACTTTCCGCGGGCTACGATCTCTATGCCTGCTCGGACTGCGTGGTCCACGAGGGCAAGAGGTTCGTGGTCCCCACAGGAATCCGTGTGAAGATTCCAGAGGGATGCTATGGACGCATCGCCAGTCGCTCGGGCCTGACCGTAAAGCACGGCATCGAGGTGGGTGCCGGCGTCATCGATCGGGACTACGAGGGCGAACTCAGGGTCGTTCTGTTCAACCACGGAAACCGACCGTTTCATATTAAGCAGGGGTATCGCATCGCACAGTTGATCATGGAACGTTATGAACACTGTGACCTTATTGAGAACCCAGAACTTTATCCACAAATTCCCATTCAGGATCCTCCGGTGGCTCCTGAACCTTCAGAACTACCAGACCCTCAGTTGGCATCTAGGGGTGCCGGAGGCTTCGGTTCCACTGGGGTTTAACTTTGACTTAAAGAATAGGATATCCTGTACAGTACAGAAAATGTTCGCCGTACCGTACGAAAATAAACATCGTCTTTGTACACGAAACACCCAGCTTAAAAAAACTGAACAATTACTAAATTATATTGTGAAAAGACATATTGAAAACAAATTATATGAAAATAATGTTTTGGATATTGTTTTCGTAAATAATAGTTTACTCGAAGTGAATCAATTATATACTCGAATGAATAAAAAATTTATGGACAATGAGTTTGTAATTGATACACTTTCTAGTAATGATGATGAAGGTAATTATAAAAGTTGTACTCATTATTTATTGGATTTAATTGATCCAAGTATATCTAAAAATATTTTGATTGCTTGTAGTCATAAAAAAAGAATAAACGATGTTATTGCTATTCTCGATTACATTTCCAGATTTCCTTCTTTTAGATACCAGATACATATAACTTTTGATGAGGCTGACAAAAATCTATCATTAATAAGAGGATTCCTGAAAAATACAAAAAAATATATCGAATCGCCTTTGATTAGTGGGATACTTTATGTTACTGCTACTCCACTTGATAATTTTTGGAATATGTTGAACAAAGAAGGAATTCTATCACTTACAAACATGAACAAAAACTATTCTCAATACATTGCTGATTATGAAAATTATATGTCAATTATTGATCATGAAATAATTTACCAAGAAATAACTGATAATATCTCGTCACCACTTGATTATATGATAACTGCATTCTATAACAATTATATAGATGAAAGTGATAGAGTCGTGGTATTCGCACCAGGTGAAGTCCTTAAAGAAAGCCATGATGATATCAAAGGGTTTTTTCTCGGAAAGGGGTATGCTGTTTTTGTATTGAATTCTTCAAATAAAGGTTTTTTTTATCCAGATGACAGAGGGTTTGAAGATATTGAAGAATTTAAAGAAAAATACAATATAGATGGCGAACTTAGAGATGTTTTGAAAAAGTGGTATGAAATAAATACGTTGAATCTCGCTATAACCGGAAGACTGAATCTTGAACGAGGAATTACTTTCAACACCAACGGTTTCAATTTTACTCATGCTATTATTTTTCCAATTCTAAAACAAAACGATGAAATACAAATTATGGGTCGTTGTTGTGGTGATAAACAACATATACAAAAAATGAAAATAATTTGCACGGAGAATACTTTTGAACGAACTAAAAAATACCACGAACGAATGAATTTGGACATATGTTCACAAAGCATTGAATGTTTTAATAGTTCCGATTTCAATATGTCAAGTGATAGTTCAATTCCAGTAAAAATGACCATAATTGACATTGAATTATTGGAAATTATTAAGGAAAAGATAAATATACCAAAACTATATGTTCATCATAGAAATGAAGTTCATAATTTGTTGGTAAATGGTATCGAAAATGAAAAAATAGTTTTGGAAGATAGGAATAACACAAGAAAATTCAGCATTACAACGCGCAAACTCGCTTCAATTAGAAAATTCAAAGAAGGAAATAATAAAGACGCAAATCGTATAAAAAAGTTTAATGCTGCTTTTGAAAGACAACGCCAGACATCACAGGCTGGAAATAAAGATACGTATTCCATTGATTTTGCATACGATGACTTAAATGATGGCGTTTTTATTAATAAATCTTCGGTGGCATGGATAACTTTTAGAAATTAATTTTCATTCAGGTTTAAACAAAAAACACTATATTAGTTAAATGACGTTCTTTCCTGCACTTTATGGCAAAGATGCCAAAGGAAAGACTCGCATTTGGCAAGTCGAGGTCGTCAACGGAATGATTAGACGAACCACAGGTCTTATCGATGGAAAAAGATCCGTGACGGAACGCCCTCCAGATGCCAAACGCAAGACTCCGATCGATGAGCAAGCCGCGCAGATGTGGCGCAAGCAGGTCAAGTTGGGGTACATGGACAACGTACAATTGAGTTCCAAAATAGTCCTCAGACCCATGCTACTCTATTCATTTGGCGAGAGGTCCTACGGAATTGACGGAGATGTCTGCTTCCAGCCCAAGTTGGATGGTGTCAGAATGCTTGCTGGTTTTTCGGGCGGAGGTCTCTTATTACAGTCCAGGAACGAACAGAGAATTGAGCATTTGACCCACTTGGAGAAGGCACTGGAAGGAACGCTCGAAGAGGGCGAATTCTTGGACGGTGAACTTTTCTGCAAGGACATGGACTTCGAACAGATCACCAGTGCCGCCCGTGGTTCTGAAAGTCCCTACGCGCCCAAGTTGGAGTTCCACTGCTTCGACTACTTCCGTCTTCATAAACTGGATATGCCCTTCATGGAACGGTACGAGAGACTCAAAGAAACAATCAAGAAAATCAATCACCCAATGATCAAGATTGTTCAGGCGTTCCGCGGGACAGCCAAGGATGCCGACAAGTACCACGACAAATTTGTAGCCGAGGGTCACGAAGGGGTTGTGATGCGCGTGTCCGAAAGTCCATACCTCTTGAACCGAAGATCGTCCCAGTGCATCAAGTACAAGAAGATGATGACAGAAGAGTTTGAAATCGTGGGTGTAGAGGAAGCAGAGGGCAAGGATCGTGGGACGCCCATATGGATCTGCGAAACCGAAAACGGTGACACATTCAAGGCCCGACCCAAGGGAACCATGGAGAGCCGAAGGCAGTTGTGGAAGAATAGAGGGAAACTGATGGGGGAGATGCTCACCGTACAGTTCCAGGGACTCACACAAGACGGAGTACCCCGTTTTCCCGTGGCACTCGCCGTAAGAAATTATGAGTAACTAATATAAATGGTTTCATCCGAACAATTACATAGTCTGAGGTTGTCTCGTCCAAACTTGATGTTAATCCACGTGGGTTCTCAGACGCATTTTCAAAACTGCAGACTCCCAAATTCGATCAATTTTCCCATGACAGAGTTTGATAGGATAAACTCCATCCTCGCCGGTGAAAACGATCAGGAAAGAGTTGCCAAAAGATCTTACGAAGAAAGAGTACTTCGTGAACGTTCCGATCGTCTTCTATTGGCAAGGGGTAGGGTCATTGTCGCCACGGATGAAGCCAACAAGGCCAGGGTTGTAGAAAATGATGCTAGAATTGCACTAGAACGAGCGAGAACTCTGAAGAATATAGAACCAGAAGAGTTTGCAAAAAAATCGAATGAATATGATAAAGCGGCCAAACTAAAAATCATCAAAGAAACTGATTTAGAAAGGGCATTTCGCTTATATGACACCGAGGTAGCTAGGCAGAATGAACCCATCGTGATGCCAAAAACTGCCTCCGTTATAGTAGAAAAAAAGCCAGAGGAAGTCAAAAAGGTTACGTACATAGACGTCGAGAAACGAGGCGAGGGACTTTTTTCTGGCACGGGTCGAACGTTCCCTGGTTTTGACCAAGCCATCGTGCTATACGGAAACAATAAAGAGTCGTTGGTCGCCAATATGGCCAAGGTACATATGAATACGTATGGATTCACTAACATCTTTGTACTAGAGGATGGTCTAGAGGGATGGAAAGATAAGGGTCTTCCCACCGAGGGCAACTGTGACGTAATGTTAATTAGAGAATATATTAGATAGTAGAACAAATGACAGAAATTCGTGTTGAGAAACATGGTTTCGTACGTCTTGTCGATACAATGCCCAGGGAGGATCTTGACCACGCCATCGTTCAAGCCGCCCGAGTGTCGTATGGAGAAGGCACCAAGAGCGTCCGGAGCGACCGCGGACTGATTCGCTACCTGCTCCGTCACGCTCACACGACCCCCTTTGAGATGGTGGATTTCAAGTTTCACATCAAAATGCCCATCTTTCTGGCTCGGCAGCACATGCGTCACAGGACCGCCAGCATCAACGAGATTTCCGGAAGGTATTCACAACTTCCCGAGGAATTTCATGTTCCGACAGAGTTCCGTGGACAATCCAAGGTGAACCACCAGGGTTCCGAGGGGGTTTTGGAATCGTCAGAGTCTATGGTGCTTCTAAGGGACCAGAAGGCTTCGTGCGAACAGGCCTTTGATGTCTATCAGCGTCTACTCGACCACGGGATCGCCCGCGAGACTGCACGGGAACACTTGCCCTTGTCGACTTACACCGAGTTCTATTGGAAGATTAACCTGCATAACCTTCTTCACTATCTGCGTCTCAGGATGGACAGACATGCCCAACCGGAGATTCAGTTGTACGCCAATGCAATGTACGACCTGGTGAAGCCACTAATCCCAGCGGTCGCCGAGTCCTACGAGGACTACATTCTTGGTTCGATCACGCTTTCTAAAGTGGACCTCGCGAAAATAAAGCAAAATCTTCTTGATGGGAAACATGAACCCTACCCTTCACCGAGCGAGGAACAAGAGTTTTCAGCGAAGCTCCATGCTCTTGGGATTGTCTAGACTTGTTCGGTGGCTTGTATTTCTCGCCCGCCACGAGACTCCTTGGTTCATAGGTCTTCAGAGGAGGGATTGAGATACTAACGTGCGACTTTTTCTCAATCTTTTTGATTTTTTCAAGTTCTTCTTCATTTGAAGATGATACAATTCTTTGTATTCGTTCCCAATCTTCTTCACTAATTTCAGTTCCACCTATTTCGCTCTCTTTGAACCCAAACTCTAGATAAACTTCCACCCGTTCATCCAGAGTTTTGCCTTCGACTCTATTTAGTATTTCTTGATATTGTTTGTTTGTTAGTACGTGGTTCTTACATAGAGGCATTCCACACCCTTCCACGGGACACGGCGGATAATAACGACGAGTTGTCTTGCAACACAATACGTGACAAAATTCATCATCTTCGTTTATTCTTGCACTGGACACGTCGACAATTCTTCTTTTGCAGACTACACATTCGACTTTCGGGACTAGGCGCCGTAGACATTGATGATGTACATCGTGTCCGCATCGCGTGGATACTTTGCAAACAAAGGCAATTTCCTCGCCGCAGATGTGACACTCTGACATCTTTCTAAAAACTTAGTATATTTATTATTTAACGTTTCATCACGTGACCACATATCCTGCAGGTGATGAAGATGGTCATGGGCTCGTCGGCTGATCTGGTCTGCTTCTCTATATAGTGGGTCTTCATAGATTTGCACTTGCCACACTTGAACATGCCGTCGTCGTATTCTTCTGGCTTCTTCTCCTTGACCTCGACCTTGGGTTCGCTGTACCAGAGATCCCATATTTCCTTGGTGTCAAAGGTATTGGGCTTGAGTTCACCGGACTTGATTCTATCCAAGAAGCGCGACTTGTCGTTGTTGCGAATCGCGTATATCAAAGAACGCATTCTGCTCGTGTAGAGTGATCTGAATGCAGGATTTTTCCAATTGGCTCGCCTTTCGTCTTCATTTGGAATAATGGTAATGTTCTTGAATGGCTTGGGAGTTTCTATCATATAGTCTCCCAAGTTTGAAGACATGTGCTCGGAGAGTTTGATGTGTTCCGCCTTGAGTTCTTCGTTGGCGTGTTTCTTTTCCAGGAAAGACGTTCGTTCCGTTCTTTTCCAGCACTCGGGAGAGTTGATGAAGATTTCCCTCTGGATTTTGACAAGTTTTTCAAAGGTATTCTTGCGAACCTCTGTCAGTCGTTCTTTGATTTTTTCCATCTTTGTTGTGTGGCGTTCATTCAAGAGGTGGAGAAGGCGTTTGAGAATTCGCTTCTTCCTGGATATATTGGGAAGAGGGATATACTCGTCCTTCGTGCCAATGAAAATTTTCGGATTGTACGCAAGTCTGGGAATAAAATAGACTTCAAGTCTTTTGGTGATCCGCGAGATCCCTTTCATCTCGTTTTCAATGTTGTCTATGTCCCTCTTGATAGCCTCGTGAAACCTCTTCAACCTAGCCTGATCTAATAGGCGTTTGGATACTTTTTTGATCGGGGACACAAACGTCTCACCGATCATATGATTCTTGATGGCGAGAATACGTTCCTGTTTTAGCACCAGGGGTGTCTTGACCTTGACCAGTCCGTTATCCGTGTGGGCGAAACGGTAGTTGCACTTGGCAAGATAGTCCGTCCACAATTTTGAGGTACACTTTTGAATCTCTTTTTGGTTGAGTTCTGTATAGTGTGTTGATAGTTCTTGGATGCTCCAGTTCTTGGCTCCCTTGGAAAGATGAACCGCCAGTGTGTTAGCCTTGGCGCCGCTCACCAGACCAGAGGTGATGAGTGCGTTGGTCGCGAGAGCAATTGCTTTCTGCTCCATTTTTGTAATTACCTGATCGGGTATTGTTTTTATTCCTGAATAATTATTTCAACTTTTTCACTTGTAGGGTTTGGGCGTTCCTAGTTCGTTTTACTTCATTGGGATCTTGACCGGGCTTGGTGGAGCTTCCCGCCTTCTTGTATGTCTTCTGGTGGAGATTCCAAAACTGAGGTGAACCTACTCGGAAATTCTTGTGAATTTTGGCCTTGTACCAGAATACACAGTCCTCAATCCGATTGGACTTGCTGGTGTTATCCAATACCAGAACCTCATAGTTCTCAGTACACGCAGTCATCACCTGGTTGAACATATCAAAGTTGGGAAAGATACCGAAAAAGGACTTGTATAACTTTTCGCGATTCTGGATGACATTCTCGCGGGCTATGAATACGTAGTCCACGTTAGCGCGGAGGTCGGGACTCAGGTCCATGCAGTACTGCATCGTCAGCATAAAAAATATCTTCCAGTGGCGTCCGTTCATGAAACACTGGCGGATACACGAGTCCTTGAGGAACTTTCGGTCGTACATACAGTCGTCCATGAGGATGAATGCACCAATGTCCCGTGAAGTCAACTCTGGTTTTCCCAGTGGAGGCTTGAGGTTCACCATCTTTCGCTGCCTGTCAATCACCCTCTCGATAATGTCTCTGTCGTATTCACCATAGATGAACAGATCCGGAATGAACTGCTGATACCAGTGATTTCCCTCTTCGGTCGCCGACATAACCACGCCCGCCGGGAGATGCTTTTTGTGATATAGGATATCCGTGACCAATGTGGATTTTCCAGTCCCTCGCTTACCAATGAACACACAGACCTTGTCGTCACCCATTGAAGCGGGATTGAATTTTTTGAGTTGAACGTTCATATCTACTAGTCTACACGCATTTTTTGAAATCTTTTTTTAACACATCATATTAGAATGCGGCTTGCCGTCACAGGATACCAAGATATTTTTCTAACCGGAGATCCCCAACAATCTTTCTATCAAAAAGTATTTACGAAACGTGCTGGATACACAACAGAGAATATACGCCTGGCATTTAATTCAGATATTCGTTTTGGTAAAACATCAATATGCACAATTGACAATGATATCTGTGATATCATCAGCAGATTCATTTTAAATTTCACGTTTAGAGGAACTCAAGTCGTTCCGCAAGATGCTGGTCATGCATTCATCGAGCGCGCAGAACTGGCGGTTGGTGGACAGACTATTGTTAGTTTGACTGGTGAATACATGGCTGTAATATCGGACCTTACGGACACACAGCGCACGCGAAATAGCAATGACGCCATCCTTAAACGTAACGCGACTCCCACGAGTTATGGAACAACGTCCATCACAAATCAATTTCTTGTTGAAATACCATTTTTTGGAAAGGGAAATAAGAATGCATTCCCCCTTCTTGCACTAAACAGACACACGATTGAAGTAAAATTAACACTTAGAACACAATCGGAACTAGATAATCTTCCGGTCCCAGATGTCGTATTAGACTTGCAGGCTATATATCTAAATGAAGAGCACAGACAGTTCTTCCTTGGCAAACAACTTGATTATGTAATAAACCAGACACAACTTGCCAGAGTCACTTTGGGCGATCTCAATCAAATCCGTTTTAAAACATCATTTGAAAATCCAGTCAAGGAGTTCATTCTGGTCGTACAAAATGATTCTGGAACCAAAGGTTTTTTTGATTACAGTTCGGCGGTCTCGGACTACGCGAGTTATTCCAATGACCAGGTTACACGATGGCGAATGTTCTTGAACGGACAAGTCTATTTCGATCTAGATCAAATGACCATGAGAGCCATTCAACCTTACGAGTACTATGTTCAAACACCAAGCTACAAGGTGAACATATTCAACGTTGGCACTGACACGAGTCCAGTCCCTTCTGGGACCGTAAATATGAGTCGCATTTCAAGCCAGATTTTTGAACTAACTCTGGTAAATAATAGCATATCGCGTAAAGCAAGACTCTACGCGATAAACTTTAATGTCTTCCGCTGCCAGGGCGGACTTGGTGGTACTATATTTGTTTAATCAAGCCTGATCTCGCGACGCTTCTTGTCGGACGTTCGCATCTTGAAGAACAATCGAAGGACACCGTCGATGTAACTCGCCTTGTAACCCTCATCCGATACATCCACGTAACTGGGTAAATCGAATGAGGCACTTCGGTTATCTCCGTAAGCCACCGTCACCTCGTGATCATCTGACGAAATCGTGACGTGAATGTTGTCCTTGCCCACACCAGGCAAGTGCATCTCAATTTCGAAACCATCATCCGTGGTATGAGTGCGCTTGTGTATATATCTGTCAGCCAATTTAGTACTGAATTGCTTCTCCAGATTTGGAAGCTCATTCAGAACCTTGGACGTCGTGTCCAGAAGATCATAAAGATCACCGTGCCGAAGAAAAGGTAAAAAAGCCATTGTACTCTACTTTGGAAGCTTTTCTTTAATTACCTTCCATTCCTCACAGTTGGAGGATCTCGTATCAGCAACACATACCTCGGCGATCAATCTTTGTGGCGTGGGATAGACCGGCAATGCCTTTTCATGTGGATAGAACGAATATAGGTGACTCATATGGGGCGTGTGTTGAATCGTGAGATCTTCGACCTTACATTCCCACCCAGTCGCATGTAAGGGGTCAAATGCGTACTGCTTTCCAATAATACCGTAGGGTTTGAAATCCACCACGTCATAAAGATGCCCAAGATTGACGGGGTCTGGGACGTCTTCGTGATTGGTCGATATGGTGATATGGGGGATGTGCCTGAACTTGTAGACCTTGGTTAGAAGACGACGATTCAATGGCACAAGCCAGACAGAATATCCATACATTACTATATATGGAGGAACTTTCTTTAATACAAAAGATGAAGGTGGCACTCGCAGTTGCTCCTACCGTCTTTATGTTTGGACCCATCCCGATCATCCTGGCATCGGGTGGTTTCTTCTTCAAAATTATTGATAAAACAATTGTGAAAAAGTAATTTCTCTCTGTGTCGGGCTCGAACCGACGACCTCAAGATTAACAGTCTTGCGCTACTACCTACTGAGCTAACAGAGAGGTGTTTAATATTCAATTTATTTCTTTAATTACTTAATGAGGTACCGACGCCCAAGATAAAAGCCTGCAGCCACGATCAGCCCGCTGACAGCCAGACCCACCATACTACGAGACCCATCCTTGGCCATGAAGTTGGGGATGTATACAGCCAGTTTTGCCTGAACATCCGGGTAAAAGATCAGGGCGACCAGGACAGCCACGATCAGTGCCTCGTACTGCTCCTTGGTAATACCGAGAGGGTACTTATTCTCCTCGTAAACCGGAACGGGTACGGGCGAGGGCGCTTGAGGAGCGGCGGGAGGCTGCGGTGCCTGCTGAGCCTGCGGTGCCTGCTGAGCCATGAGCATTTCGTGGGGTGCCACCGTAGCCTGGGGAGGAATGATGGAATGCATGTCTGCTGACATATGGTTATTCATGGGCTCGTGATAATCGAGATCCTCAATCGGGGTGGAAAATGCCATACTACTCATCTGCATCGGTTTATCTTGTTGTTGAGTGTTATTATTTTTTCGCTCTAAAGCAGCCCTCTGAGACTCATAACCAGTGTCTCGCTCGGTATTTTTTGCCGGGACTGGAACATTGAGACCCGTTCCAGCACCGTTGTCCGGAACATTTGGACTGTAGGTCAGTGGTGTCCCACCACCCCCTCCGGAATTCAAATCGTACATTTCCATTTCTATTAATGAAAAACAATCATTTGAGACGACACTGACGCATCTTTTCTAAGGCACGCATCTCAAATCGTCTGACCTGCCACTTTGATAAATTTAACATCGCTGATACGTCGTCCAAACTCATCTGCTCCAAATACAATTGTGTGATTATTTCCCTTTCCCCGTGGTTAAGACAATCCATAAGGTAACTCGAGTCTTCTTTCTCTTCATCCACATGACACACTTCGGCAACCGGAAGATAATCCATTGCGGTCATCGTCTTCTTCACGTACCTGGACATGTAAGACCTTATCCACGGATAGGCGTAAGTGGAAAGCTTTGTCCCCTTGGCAGGGTCATATTTGATAATCGCCCTGTGCAGCCCGAGAGTACCCTCTTGGACGAGATCCTTTCTAGAAATACCAGTCCTTTGGTATCTGTAGGAAAGCTTATGAACCAACCCGAGGTTCTGATGAACAATCTCAGTAGTGGTCTTCATCTTTTCTAGTTTCCGCCCCTTAGCCTTAAGACGAGATGCAGAGTGGATTCCTTCTGAATGTTGTAATCGGAAAGAGTTCTCCCGTCCTCCAGCTGCTTCCCTGCGAAGATCAACCGCTGCTGATCTGGAGGGATTCCTTCCTTGTCTTGAATCTTTGACTTCACGTTCTCAATAGAGTCTGAAGAATCAACCTCCAGTGTAATAGTTTTTCCTGTAAGGGTCTTAACGAAGATCTGCATTCTTAATATTAATCTCCAGAATTATAAATGATTGGAATCGTCGCTTTAACCACCTTTTTGGTATTCTTCCTTGAAGGGCTCGTGCATTACAACATTGGTAAGAACAAGTTGACCAAGTTACAGTTCCCACAGGGCAAGGAGATTTTCCAGTGGATAGGAACCCTGCTGTTTTTCAGTCTGCTGAATGGTGTACTGGCCTCTAGTATGAGCTCCGCATGATCTTCCAAAGTATGATGATAAGTATTGTGATCGTAATCATATGAATGATTGCCGTACAAGTTAAATAGTAAGTCAGATGTAATCTAAGTGGTTTCCACAGACGCGTGTGTATGTCTGGGTGACTGAAAATCATTTCTAGCGCTTGAGTAGTTAAATCCCTTTCCTCTTCCTTGCTCATGGACAAGTTTCTTAAAACCAAAAAAGATAATATCTTTGGCAAATATGAATCGGGTAAATTATTTCTAATCAAGGGCTGGTCTACTGCACAAATTTGCCAAACGATTGGCGCGTCGGCGGTCTACGTCGGCACTGACACCCTGCGTTCTCAAAATGCCACCGAGAACTTTTTCGGTTTCATCGGATTCAGCAAGGCAGACATTGTCATGGACGATTCATCCATGATCAAAAATGAACTACCCGGATGGCGCTGGATTCAACAGAACAAAACAAAAATCAAATCGAGAATCTTTATACCCTGTGAAAACAACATTGACAATATTCAAATACAAGACAGTGTCATAGAACCAGAAAATATCAAAGAGGTCGTGGAAACTATTCACAAGAGGGACATTTTCAAAACAACCAAAGAGTTCATGGATGATATACTAACCACCAAGGGCAATTTCAAAATAGATAATGTTTTGGGAATGCACATGGATGAACCGGGTAATCGTATGGGAATTATTCAAGAGAACTATCTTCATGCAAATGGAATCACCATCAACGAAATATCAAAAATTGCAGATAATTTGGTAGAAGGGGATTACTGGGATACCATGATGTACTCGCCCTTTTATACTGAACAAATGCATGAACACTTTGTGATATCTGCAGTAATAAACCCGTCCAACATCATTAAAAATAGAATACCAGAAAAGAAGATGTCACCAGCAAAGGTTTGGACAAAAGACTTCAATATGCGACTAAAGAAGTCCCTAGAAAAATATTGGATCAGGTCGGATCCAGATACCATGCAAGTTTTACGTCTTAACCCAGGGCTTATACTAGAATATTGTACCAATTCGAGTGGAGTACATTTCATCAACCAGACATCCATGGGCATCAAGGTTAAAAACGATGTCATCAAGGTGTTGAAACTCAAGTTAAAGGAGAAAGAACAAGAGATTGTAGAACACAAACAATGAGGCGCCCCCATTTCAGAAATGACGAGTCTGATGACGGAAGTGACGTGGAGGTTGATGGCGATAACTATAACATCGACATTATAGGTAATGATATCCACTTCACCGGTGAAATATCCGACGAGTCCATGCATAACCTTGTTGTTCAGGTTAAAACATTGGAAAGGAAACTTCTTTCAATCAGGGAATACAAACCCAAGATTGTGCTTTATGTCAGGAGCGACGGTGGCGACTTCTTTGCCGGTCTCAGTTGCATGGATCACCTCAGGAGACTCAAAGTCAAGTTGATAACCGTTGCCGATGGATTTTGTGCCAGTGCAGCCACATTCGTTCTAATGGGTTCCGAGAATCGCAGGATCATGCCTCATGCCCACCTCCTTATCCACCAACTTTCCACAGGTGCCATGGGCAAGTATGAAGAACTCAAGGACGAAATCAAAAATTGTGACAAACTCATGGATACACTTCGAAAGATCTATACCCAGTATACACAAATCCCAGAAGATAAACTGAACAAGTTGCTAAAAAAGGACATCTATTTTACTGCCGAAGACTGTGACCGATGGGGGATTGCCAAAAATAATATGTGATAATTACAAATATGAAGATGAACATGAACATGCCCAAGCTGTCTCAGCAATCTATGATCGTTGGTGTCGCCGCCATGCTTCCGGTGCTGGTATCGGCCTATAATTTTCGCGTTCTGGATGCAGCCATCCTTACTCTGTCAGGCGCGCTTGCCGTATACAACGTCAACTGCCTCACCGCGGGCAGCTGCAACACATGGGCGACCATCGTGTCTGTCTCGTTCTTCATCATGACCATCCTGCAGCTCATGACGCCGCGCGAGGGTATGGAGGGTGAGGAGGCGATCGTCACCGATACCAAGGAGGTCACCGAGGTCCCGGTCAAGGTCGAGGAGATGCCCGCCGCACCCGCACCCACAGAGGCCAAGATGCCCGCGAAGTCCAAGCCCGAAAAGTCCATGGTAAAGACAGCCCCAATTATCACCAACGACGAGGAGTTCGAGATGCTCAAGGCTCAGTTGATGGGGGCGTAAAATTCACCGCAGCTTCATAGAGATCAATCCCGTGGTCAGAGACCGCACAGCAGGCTAACGATGACGCCTCGACCTGCTCGAGGTCAGGCTTGTAGCCGTAGGGACTCGTGACGAAACATCCCTTTACGTGTTTGAATCCCCAAGCACGCAAAGGAACCCGGGGGATGGGATCATTCACATCCACGAATCGGAAACTGTTGTCTATGACAGCATCGAAGAGACGACAGAAGTGACCTCCACCAACCCGCGGAGAACCGAACGTCACGCAGTAGGTCTCCACGTCACCCTCGACGTTCTGCTCCACATCCAGGGCACAGAGCGTTCCGAGTGCGCCGGCAAGCGAGTGACCGGTGCAGACCACCTTGGCGTCGTTGAAGTGCTTAATCGCGTCCATGATGAGCGTGCGACCACTCATGTACTGACCCAGGAAACCCGCATGAACCCTGCACTCATCGGGAAGGAATGGCGTCTTCACACGGAACGTCATTAAGTCCGTACAGATGTCGTTCAGTTTGTCCGTCTCGGTGCCGCGGAACACCACCCACGTGATTCCGTCTTCAGATTTGATGAAACAGTCCAGACCAGTCTCATCACTGCTGATGTACTGAAAACCATTGAGTACCATGACAGCCTTGTCGTAGGATTCCCTAGACAGGGTCGCACTTTGCTTGATGATCTTCCTCGCTTCCTCCTTCATTCTTTATACTTGGTTGGTATTTTCTTCGTCGGAGTCTGTCGTGGGTTCCTGCCGAAGTCCCTGAAGAGTCTCCGCAACCTGACGCTCCTCGAAGGTCGGTGGGAATGACTCGGGACCGAAGACGGGTGCGAAGGACACCTGCGAGTACCCTGGAGATGGAGGCGGGACGTCATAGTCTATATTCTTGGTGCTGAAGAACCGAGCCGCCGCCTTGCGAATCCTGTCGGCCGAACTCGAGTTCAACTTCTCGTGCACGTCTTCACTGTAGGGCGTGATCTCGCGGATGTCCAGAATCTCGGGACGGGCAAATTTGTGAGCCTCTTTGGGAAACTTCTTTTCAAACATCCGAAGAATGTCACCAGGAATCAACGGCGACTGCTCGATCAACCTATCCATGTCCAACTTGGTCATGTTGATGAACTCGTGTCCCGACATGGAACGCTCCTCTGGTGGCAAACTCAACTCCAGACGCATGTGACGCGACATCTTCCCGTAGGTCGCCGCACTTACCCGGTGAGCCTCCATCAGCTCGTTGACCTTGAGGAATTGCGCAAGCGTTGTAGCGATTGCCGCAACAAGATTTAACCCACCAATTATCAGGGGTACAGTGGATTGCATGCTCGCGGGAAATGTCCCTTGGGCGAAGTTTGCAGTTCCTGTTAACGTCGATATGATGATAATAGGAATTGTAAAGCGCATAGACATCTTTTTGTATTTATGATATGACATGAAGTGAAGGTAACGGTACGTCGCAGAGACCTCTCCCCAAATCTTTAGAATTCCGGCCTGCTGTGGATGCCAGTCAGCTTCACTTACCATGTTTCTTCTATCATAACAAACTAATTTCTTCTCATTTGATCCTCGCCTCGGTTAGTGGGTCTGTCGACCGTACCGTGACGCGAGTCAAGACAATTTTTGGCATAGGCTTCCCATCGCTCCGCCCACTTGTACTCACCCTGAGATCGCCAGTGGTTGGCAAACTTCTCGGCTTCCATCGCCTCCATCAACTTCTGTGGCGTCGGCGGTGTGTATCTTGTGACCGGTCTTCGCATTTGTCTTCTTTGTATCCACTTCCTTAAGTGCATGTTCAATGATGTTGTTCTGGATACACCACCGAACAAAGTTCAACTGCCCGATCGTAGTCTTGATCGTCTCGCCGTTTACCTTGAAATCTATCCGCTCCGTCCGACAAAACGGATCAAACAACTTTTTACTAAATCCTTCCAGCGTAGACTTGTATTCAATGTGAACCGAAAATACCCTACCAGATATCTCCTTTTTGTAACTCACGTTGTTCCTTTTTGCGTAGTTGGTCACGAACCACTCAATGGTCCTAAGTGAAATGCCGTTGATTCGGTGATTAATTACGTCCAGAAGTTTTGAACCGTTCTTGGGATCATCGTAAAAACGCGCAAGACTCTGAAGAAGAAGTTTAGAACGCCCTTCCATACTAGTATTTACATGCGTTTATTCTTTAACCCCCGAACGAAGGCATGACGCGGGCTTTCCCATGAGTCGCCCTAGCAGACACCATACTCTCGTAAGCCGTTGGCTGTGAATGTTTTTCGCAGTATCCACGAAGTACTGCCGGATTCATGCACTTTTTACCATTCTTTTCAACGTTACAACATGTGTATGTACACTGGTACTTTGCCATAGTCTTGTACATGTCTTCCTTGTAGAGACTAGGATTATCCATAGATAACGCTTTTATAGCATTCTCTATACATTTATCCGCGTAAATCTTCATTTTACGATCAACATTGCTCTGTAGGGCCGCAAACTCATTCACGAGATCCATTCTTTTTTCTTTTAGAGTTATTTTTTTAAATTGGGATGAGTTTCATATGACCACCGATCACTGACGGATCGCAATAAATTTCATACCCAGCCTCGCGGATCTGTATGCAAAAACCTACATCTTCGCTGGTGAAATCTTTCATGTGACCAATGTTCTTCCAGATAGGTCGAAACCATGGATATTCCAACGATTCTAAAACCTTCTTGCTCACCAAAAACAACCCCATACCACAGTAATCAATCTTGAACAACTCGGTCGGTCTGTCATCGTCCGACAAAAACCTGTAATGTTTGTGCTCCTTGAAATACTCGTCGTCCATTTCTCTGACCACAGTGAAATTCTTTCCGTCTATCATATGATATAATCCACATATCGCATCTTTCTTGTGCGAAACGAGACGCTCAATCATCTTGAAATTGAAACGAACGTCCGAGTCAATCCACAGTACGTAATCATAATCCAATGTTCCTCCAAATGGTTTCTGTTCAGGTCCACGTTCCACTCGGGCACCTAACAACTTGTTTCGAACGTAATAGACATTAGGGTCGTAGTCCATGGACAATACAACCTCCCACCCCGAATATCGAGATTCATCCAAAAAACGTATAATGTCTATAACAATTTCACGCGCAAAGGAGTTGCCTGGTATGCACAAAACAATTTTCATTTAAGGATTTGTCGAGTAGTATCTTTAAGACTATGGATAGAGCATGGGAACTATTCAACATGCTGGACAAAAGAGACAACTTTGTCCATATGACAAGCCCAGTGGAATGGGTCGAAAACAAAGACTACTGGGTGAAAACATGGCTCGAATACAAAAACAAAATTCCAGGACTTATGCGACCATTCATGTTCATGAATCCGTTTTCGTACTACATGGAATACTGCTATAGGATGGTTTCCGAGTCAAACGAAACTCTTCGAATGCCACTTGTACCTCTAGGCTCTGAGGTACTCTTTGACGGCTGCACCAAAAGTGAGCAAACAGAATCGCGTCCGATATGTCGTGCCATCGAGAACTCGTCGCGGGAATCTTCTCTGGATGACGGTGACGCGCCAGAGCAAGACTTCGTTCCTTTCGGCCCTCATAGTCCAGATGATTCATCGTAAAGTGCGCATGAACCGAATTAGGGCTCACCAGATGTGCCTTGCGACGATACTTAAACAAAAGCAGAGACTGTATTTCAAGAAGTCCACCAGGTGGCTGCCGTTCTATCAGGATTACATCAGATTTTTCAAATACTGGATGATACTCCTGCATAAAGTGAGCCACCAGGTCAGCCATCTCGTTCGTGTGTGGTATGTCGCACCTGTGAAAGTCCACCCGCTTGTGTGGAAGCATCGTCAAATCAACCTTGTGCCACTTGATTAGTTCAGGGTGATGCCTGGGATGTTCGTCCCACCAGAACTCAACCATACCAAGGTTTTTCAATCCAATATCGATGGATACAATGTTCATCGATATTCGGTTCTTTAATTTCTTAATTGATAATAGATGATAAAGGATTTTTTTGAGGAAAAGTTTGGGTTAACCCTCGGTGAACGGATAGGCACCAAGAGCAGCTACGGCGAAGCTTATGTCATGCCCACCAAGTCCAAGATTGTTAAAATTTTTCGCGCCAAGACACCTGAACGTGCAAATCGCGAAATTGCCATCACAACCATATTGGGGCGCGAAAGTGTGGGTCCAATGTTGTACAATGCTGGTCATCTGAAAGATCAGTATTACTATATGGTCATGGAACGCATCTCGGGTGACTTACTCACCATGCCAAGGTGGCTGCGCAAAAAATACGAGCCAGAAATTAATGCACAAATCCTCAAACTCATGAATAAGATGCAAAGTCTCGGATTCATTCACGGAGACCTAAAGTGGGACAATATCGGCTACAAGAACGTCAAACAGTCCGCACCAAAAATCTACATCATAGACTTTGGTCTCTCTATCAAGTTTCCGCGGAACATCCGAACGAATCTCAACGTCGTCGAGGGGATCGCACGCGCCTATCGCTCCATCGGAATAAGACCACGCGACTTCGTCACGACACCTCATCACCTCAACGGCGCACTGAAAAGCGCCGTCACCGAAACCACTCGAAGCGGCGTTACCAGAACCAAAGCACTCAACGTCGATAATATCATGACTGCCGCACTCAGTATAGTGAACAATAAACCCCTGAAAATCAACATTCCCAGGGGCATGCGCGTCCCATGTCTCAAATCCAGAAAGTACAACGAGTTTTTCAATCAAATGCCTAAAGCACCTCAGTGTCAACCGTCAAGAACCCCACCCGTGATTTTCGAACAACTCTCACCCGAGTTCGTTCCAAATCCCAATTACAAAAGAACCCCACCCGTTATCCGCTACCCGAAACTATTTGACCCCATGAGCCCTCCTTACTCCTATCATAGTATCGTCCCCAATGATCCCAAGAAAATCAAGACGACAACACCAAATCTAGACCCCAAGGTGAGAAATATGACAGTGCTTGTACCCATCGTGGAAAATATCCTCGCAGAAATCCCCGATAACGCGGTGACAGCCAAATCCCCAGAAGTACGCAAGGCCGCCAAGAAGTTGAATCTTTTCAATAGGGAGCCAGTGATCCGTTCCAATGCGGAACTGAAAAGAATGATGGACGAACTCGCGATGAATTATGTGGCACTGCTAAAACTTTCCTACATCAAGTCCCGCAAGGGCAATCTGTCCAAAAAGCAGATGGCGATCCGCGACGAACTTCGAAAAGGACGCAACAGCCTTCGGAAGATTATCAAACGCCGATTCAACAGGTACAACATCAGTAATGTTGAGATGCTCTAAAAAATCCTCGGACAATGATAAATGATTGCTCTGTTTAGTCATCCCAACCTCAAGGGAACCGTCGAGTTCTACGAAAAAGATAACAAAGTTGTCATTAAGGGAGATCTCAAATCAAACAAATACAAAAATAGCACGCACGGTATTCATATCCACGAAGCC
>Ga0255763_1002009_pt1 | contig 20053 bp, 9 predicted proteins | sample 041ome_2_FD_179963 | JGI IMG/M metagenome (GOLD analysis project Ga0255763, IMG submission 179963) | Coastal salt marsh microbial communities from the Groves Creek Marsh, Skidaway Island, Georgia - 041406US metaG (version 2) | ecosystem: Environmental > Aquatic > Marine > Intertidal zone > Salt...
GCGGTGGGCTCGGCGGTGGCGGTGGGCTCGGTGGCGGTGGGCTCGGCGGTGGCGGTGGGCTCGGTGGCGGCGGACTCGGCGGTGGCGGAGGGCTCGGCGGTGGTGAAGGTGAGGTGCAATCACCTTTGGTGTAAAAGTCCCAATTACTGTTAGAAGTCTGGGATCCCGTACTTGAGTGGAACGTACAATAATCGTAACTTGATAAATAGCTGAAGCCCTCGCAAGAGCTGCACTCGTTGCAAACAGCCTTGCAGTCGTCTAGTGAAGCAGAAGTCAAGTACTTATTGCCCGAATCAGTGCATGCTGATGTTTTACCATATTTTTTACGTTTATTACTCGTTTTAGAGTAATCGCAGTCCGTCCCCATGCTCGCGCCCAAAAACGCAGCAGCCGCGGCGAGAGGAGACGAAGCGCTCGATGAGGAAGTTTCGTCGTATTCGAGCGCAATCAAAACCGCTTCGGGCGATTTTATCGCGATTGTCGTTGAATCGTCGTCACTCCCATCTTCCATCGGTGTGAACACAGACGCGTCTACTGGATCGTACACGTCTGTCTTGAACGCATGCACTGCGACTTTGGCCTTTCTAGCCGAGACACCTGAAGATTCAAAAATCTCAATCTCGAAATTCCCGTCGTCGTCGCTGAATCCGTAGTACGGACACGCCATTTGTTGACCCGAAACGTCAATTTCTGACACGTCCACGCTTTCTCCAGCTGTGTTTAAAACCGTGACGTATTGTCCTGGAAACGCAGTGACGTCAGTGCCCGAACACGTGTACGTGTGCTCGGGATCTCCCGAGCTCGACGTGTCGTACGAGCTATAAATACACATCGAACCAGTATCTCCGGCATCGTCCGGATCGTCGAAATCGAGAATACGAACTACGGGCGCATCCTTACCAATGTCAGCTGACGTTTGCCGTATCTTGACTTCTGTGATTGATGCAAACACGTCCAAATTTACTTTCAGATAATCATTATCGTTTAGCGTCACCGTCGTCTGGTAATCATTGTCTGTGGCTTTATATGCGTCGCCGGTGAAACTCGAATCAGAGTGTGCCACGAAGCGATAGTCAGAGAGCGTCGAAACGATCGCATCGTCCACGAAACTTCCAAGTTCCGTCGAGTCCACAGTGGTACTTGTATTTAAGCGGGCGCATACGCGAACGTCTGGTACCCATACTTCACTATCGCCAGCCGTTACGACGCCTTCAAGCGTCCCATACCAAGGCGTCGTGAACTCGTACGCATCCGAATCGATATTGGCAGTACTGGTCGTGGAATACTTTGTTCTAATTTTGTAATCCCATACTTCTCCAGGAGTAGTGACAGATGAACTGTCGAAAAACGTGATTGAATCAAACGTCGTCGCACATCCACTCAATTCACTGTCAATTATCACAACTGTAGAGTATCCCTGCCCAATACCGTCGATTTTTTTTTGCCGCAACACTTCGAAACCTGTTTCGATCAATTCAGTATCTCGAAAGGTGAACATTGCCCCTTTCATGGACATGGATACTTTCAGATCGACAGCTAAACCATTGTAATAAAGTCCCGTAGCGCACGGCCGGTCAACGCCAGCTTGTAATCCACCTATAGTGAGCAAGAGACAGTACGTACGCCTCGACTGCGGTTTCGCATGCGCGAGATCAGAACACGTTTGACTTCGAGAGCATGAGTAAATTGCTTCGATGTGCTTCCCAGTTACGACACCTTTGTAGATGCGAAAATCATCGTAAATGAAGCTACGATCGCTAATCTTTGTCGACGTAAAGAGAATCTTCTCAGTTGCGGTCATGTCGGACGCATCAATGTCAGTTGCAACCCACGACACGGACCCAGTGTCAACAGAGGCTACTAAACTACCATCAAAGTAAAGGTCCACCGTCTGGCTACTTTGCTGGTTCAAAACCAAACCGACGTGGTGCCAAGTGTAACCATCCGTAGAACTAGAAGACGTTGAAGTTATGGTATGGGTGACAATCGTCTGTGTTCCTCCTCCCGGAGATTTGTACGTCATTTCCAAAACGTAACCCCGGAGCTGGAAGACGATTTCGTAGTTTCCGTTGCTAGATGTCGTTTTGTAGAGTATATCTGTAGCAGTGCTACCACTATCCATCACATACACCCAGGACATAATCGCACTGTTCGTCATTTCCGTCGCATCTTGCCATGCGTATCCTTGCGCACTGTTGCTCGATACACTGTTCAAACAGCTACCACCACTATCGTCACACGAGATGTACTCAAAATTAGTATCTGTGACAGCAGTGCTGTCGTCCTCGGCATCGTTTCTCAAATCTTCGTCAAACGTAAATTGCGCAATCATTTCGATGGCGTCATCTCCCGTACGCATCGACGGGCGAATATCCGAAAGAGTCGTAGGAAAGGAATCACTTGTTTGGTCGAGGGTATCTTTTCTGAACAGCTTGCCGTCGGCGTACACGCACACAAAATCATTCTCTCCTCTGTCTGTCTTGTGTTCCCATTCAGCGGTGAGTATCTCCGTCCCTCCTTCGCACGTGTACACATCGAGACACGAGGTGGAGCCGTCATCGCATTCGGTTCGAGTGTCACTCATCGAGTCCGGATAGTGGATTTTTGTGAACCTAATATTCGTAAAGTCGTCCGTATTCTGGCACACCAAAGGGAGAATTTCGCTGCTCATGACGTGTGAAAGCAAAATTTCGCTGTAACTACTTTCATAGTGCTCAAGGTGCGAAGTGTCAACGTCGTGCGTATCCAGTGCATTAAAAAATTCATCGTACGATAAGGAACCACTCACGTCTTCGTCGTATTCACGAAAAAGCGCCTCTTTTATCGCGTCAATGCTCTCAGAGCTTGTGCACGAAGTAGATGATATCTCGATGAAAGATGGCGCAGACAAAAGAAAAGTATCGGCGTGCGACACACCGCTCGTCGTCGGATGGAGCCACTCCGAACAATCTGCCGCCACGTTGAACGTGAAGTCACTCCTCGAGGTGGAAATGTCAGGAAATTCAACCCCGGTCAAAAATTTCCAACCGCACGTGTACTCGAGCGTGTATTCTCCCGTGACCAAGTCACCATTCGAGTCAGCAGTGGTGAGTGTTTTTTGGTACACCGCGGCTTTCGATTCATCGATGAAGTTTGGCCAAGAGAAGCACGGAAGCGAGTCGCCAAAATCGCTCGACGAGCAGGCTGAGTCTGAAATCTTCACGTCGCAATACAAGCCTTCTTCAGCTCTTTCGTTGGATGTCGTTTCGAGATTGCACTCTGACGACGCGCATATACTTGCTGTTACAGAAATCTCTAAGTCAATTTCAGCATCGTTGAACACATTTTGCGTTGTTGCAATTGCTACGGTAATTTGTCGAGGAGTGGTGAAAGCAGTCGCACCATCGAACATTTCCGTGGTCTGTGCAGACGTGCTTACTGACCAATCCGAAATGTCTTGATCGAAAGCCGTGGCATCCCGAAACAAGTATTCCATATTCTCAACGCTAGAAACGTCCCATTTCGAGATGTCTTGATTGAAAGCGTAAGCTTGATTAAACATCTGTTTCATATTCTTGACTTTAGAAACGTCCCAACCCGTGATGACTGCGTTGAAGCTCGTCGCTCCATTAAACATCTTTTTCATATTTTCGACGCTCGAAACGTCCCAACTTGAGAGATCCGCGTTGAAGGAAGTATAATCCTTGAACGCTTCCTCCATATCAGTCACCGCGGAGACGTCCCAATCCGGCATCATGCCGTACCCTGAAGAAATTGCGTACTCCGTGCACTCTCCGGTCATGGAAGATTCTGCAAGACAAGCGGTAATGGCACTCGAGATAGTAGCATCGGTCAAAGGAATGCGACATGAATTAGGAGGTCCATCGTTTGCGTCGTCGCACGAAAACGTCGTTTTGAAGTCGAATGCATAAAGGAACATATTCGTGGTTGATGCGGACGTAGGTGGATTCCAACTCCCAACGTATCCTTTGAAGTTGGTCGCTCCACGAAACATTTCCGTCATCGCATCGACCGAAGAGACGTCCCAGCCAGAGAGATCTTGATTAAAGTTTGGTGCATCTTTGAACATTCTGTACATTGTTGTTACCCTCGAGACATCCCAACTCGAAATGTCAGCGTTGAATGAAGATTTGCTCTTGAAAGCGTTGCTCATGCTCGTGACACCGGATACATCCCAATACTGCATCACGCCGAAATCAGACGACGCGCCGTACGTTGTGCATTCTCCCGTGGTTGCAGATTCTGCGAGGCAATTACTTACGGCATCACTGAAAGTACTATCAAGCAAAGCAACGCGACAAGAACTGGGAGGTCCGTCGTCGCCGCAAGATGAATACTTCGCGTTAAATGTCGTCGCGCCCGAAAACATGTCAGTGGTGAGCAAACTCGTACTTTCACTTCTCCAATTTCCGACGAATCCGGCAAAGTATGCAGCGCCGTAAAACATTTCTCGCATGTCTGTCACCGAGGAGACGTCCCAATTGATCAACCATTGCTGAAAGTTTGTGTTTTTGAACATTCGATACATATCGGTGACTTTTGAAACGTCCCAATTCGAGAGATCAGTGTTAAAAGAGGATTTTCCATAAAACGCTTGATTCATACTCGTGACTTCCGAAACGTCCCAGTGAGACATAGGACCAATATTATTGTTCCTACCGTAGGTATAACACATACCATCGACTGGGGATTCTTCCAAGCATCCGTCTACGTGCGTTTGAAAGTTATCGGTTGAAAGTGCATCGCAGTATTCGAAATTTCGATACGTCGTCCAATCGCTCCATCCTGTAAGGCAACCGTCCCCTGACGAACAGCCGGATGTGTAACGTATGTTGCTGCTGTCTTTGTAACTGACCGCGGTGCAACCGCTACATTCGGCACATTTGGCGATAGCTTCGTCCACGTCCAAACCGGATGTGTAGGCGCTTAGATCGATGCCGTTATCGCACGTCGGCGATAAGTCGTATCGAACTGCCCAATTTGTCGTAACATCCGGGCAGTATTTCAATCTCTCCAACGAAGTCGTATAATCAGAAGCCAATTTCAAGTGTACCTTTTGAATTCCCCAAGACTCGTCCGATGGTCCAGAATTCAAATTAGTTGTGATTTTAAGCGTAAGCGAAGAACTGGAGTGCGCAAACGTAAAGCTCGCAGGAATGACAAATTCGTTCCAGTTGTTCGAGCTGCTTCCGCATTCCTGCGTGCCCGTACTCTTAGAAATCCTGTGAGACGTATACACGAGGTCATTGTCGGCGTAGACGTAAAATCTTTCGCTATCCCACGAATCGATTTGAACGAAATCAAGATTTATGGTAACAATGGAATGCGTTGGGAGATCACTGAAGGCCTTACTCACAGAACTGCCCGTACCCAGCACTTGATAACCCCCTAAGAGTGATCCAATCGAGCCGCACGTCGTGCACTCGATCTGCGAACTTTCTTCGTCTTCCCAATCCGCTGCGGCGCGCTCTTCGCACATATCCGCGCTCTCGCCAAAATCAATTGTCATCTCACTCGTCGTTGACGATGACGATGACGACGACGTCTTCCATTCATCATAGTAAGCTACGATCGATGCATACAAATCAGTGACTGCGTCCACGAAGTCACTAACAATCCCTGGACTAAAAAATCCCAGGTCTGACGACGATGTCAAATTTTCCGAACGGTGCGCTGAGTGTCTCGGCCGTTTGGTCCGTGCAACTTTGGTGCCGAGACCGTTACCCTTCAGTGCACCACCACCCCCCAGGTTCGCCGCCGATGTCAAATTTTGCGAACGGCGCGCCGAGTGTCGCGCCGGTTCCGTCTTTGAAACTTTCGCGCCGAGACCGTTGCCCTTCGTTGCACCGTCGCACGCGCACGTCAACACGCCCAACACGAACAACAGTGCGAGAAGCGTATTCCTCTTCGCGCGTTTCGTGGTGGTCGTTAAAAAGTTCCTCGACGTCGTCATGTCGGACAACGAACGAACGCGCGCCTTTTTCCGGGTTTTCTCACTTTTTTAAAGTTTGCTGGTTTTTTTTTTTTTTTCTAAAAAGTGTTTTTGGACACCCCCCTTCCCCTGTGTGCGCGTTTGGGAAAACCAAAGAAGAAGAAGAAGAAGGAAAATTTTCCGAGCTCGTCAGTCAGCGAGTCGCGCGAGTCACGCGAGCGTGATCTTTTGAAGCAGTTCGGAGAGAGAGAGAGAGAAGAAGAAGAAGAAGAAAAAGAAGAAGAAGAAAAAGAGAAACGCGCGCGCGCGCGCGCGCGGTCGCACACGACCCCAATTTCGCGCCTTAAGATTAGAAAAAGGAACTTTTGTCTTTTCGCCTCTCTCTTACTCTCTCTCTCTCTCTCTGTTTCGCTCGCTCGCGCGCGCGACGAAGAACGACGACGAAGAACCCGCCGCCTCTCCGGCATCTCGCTATCTTCGCCAAAGTCGAGAAGAATTTGAAGATGCGCTTTTGGAGGAAAGGAAACGAAAAAGAGCGCAGAGAGTGTGAACAAACGCGCGAGGGAGAGAGTTTTTTTCTCTCTCTCTCTCTCTCTCTCTCTCGTCAAAGAGACAGACCACCCTCACACGCCGACGAGACGAAGAAAAGGAAAAGTTCTCGAAAGAGAGAGAGAGGGAGAGGGGCGGATTTCTCTCTCTCAAAACCAAACGCGCATCGAACGAACAATTCGATGTGGTCTCTCGCTCTCTCTTCTTTCTTCTTCACCACCTTTTTTCATCCATTGCTCTCTCTCTCTCTCTGTGTATCTAAAAAGTCAACCAATCTCTCCCCGCGATTGGAGAGAGAGAAATCCGCGTCTTGGGCAAGAACGTCCGCACGATTGATCGAGACACCTCCAATTTCCCATCTCTCGTCGATGTAACGATAAAAAAACAACGCGTTTACTCTCTATCTTCTTTCTTTTTTCATCGCGATGAATCATCATCGAGCGCAGGAAGGACAACAAACCTCCTTCCGCGGGCACGCCTTCTTCTTCTCCCTCCCCCCGCGCCCTCTACTTTCCAAAATCCGTCGCCCGCGGCAAAGAAAGAAAGAAAGAAAGAGAAAAAAAAGAGAGATACAAAAACAAAACGTAACGCGCACCTTTTCTTTTAAAAAGAACAAAAAGTTAACGACACGCGCTCTCGCGCTCTCTCTCTCGCTCGCTCTCTCGCTCTCGATAACGCGTGCGAGTCGGGAGGGGCCGTTGCGCTCCGTTTTTTTTTGTCGACGCGCCCATTCTTTCCGAGCTTAATTATTTTTTTTTCCCCACACGTTTAGGGTTTAATATGGTACGAAACCCTAAATAAACTACAGATTTGTATTTTTTTCGGAGGAGATTAATTGCCCAAAAACCCGGTGCTACAGCACTATTTAGGGTCTCGAGTTTTAGGGGAGAAATGCCAGAAAAACGCATCTTTGACGCTATCTAGATACATATAGTAAAGTCAATACAAAGAAGCGATACGCGCATCAGTGATCGTTATGGAAGATGTCTATCGAATGATGTCATTTATATTTGATTACGACTTGAATTGATACCTCGGGACGTCTTCAAAGTTGGCGAAGTGAGCGAAATGATTGTGTTTTCTGGAGATGTACAAATTTTGAAACGCATGTGGAGGAGAGAGAAAAGAGAGAAAAACAGCCTCCAAAAGGTAGAGGTAAAGTGGCGTTTGAGCGTGAAGATGTGAGAATTTCGATTTCGCGCATACGTTATTTAAATCGACCGAAAACGATGCGTGTGGAGTGGTTACGATGTTCTTGAAGCTTTAATCCACAAGGTTAGGTGCTTTTTATTGTCTCGTTGCACTATGCACCGTGGTACTTCCAATGTGAGCAAGTGTGGTAGTCATCACTCTTTCAAATCACATTTCTCTCTCCTACGCCTGATACTATCACCGCCGAAGTCACCTTCGGAAAGTTCCAAATTACCTCGCGCTTTTCTCATCATCGCGCGTACTCTTCATTCTTCTTTACGTTTAAACGAGTTATACGAAGTTGACGCGAGTGCGCAGATTGCGTCGATCGCGCGAGTGTTTCTCTTTTTGTTTCGTACAAAACCTCCAAGAGAGAGAGCGCGTGGAAGACGGGTGTGTGTAAAAGTTCTTCGCTTCTCCCCTTTTATATAAAATAGTGCGGAGAGGAAAACCACGATTGCGTACATTTTTCCCAAAACCGACCGCGATCGCGTACACTTTCTCGTACCACGCAAAAAGAGTAAACACCGATATACGAGTTGCTTCTTGCGTTCAAATACAAAACCCTAAAAGACCGTTTTTCTCTCTCTCTCTCTCGCGTTGTTGTTGTTGTTGTTGTTGTCATAAAAGAGAGAGTCGCCGCTGCTGCTGCTCCGAGAGAGAGAGAACAGAGAGAGAAAAAACGACGACGACGATGCTCTCTTCTTCTTCTTCTTCCGCGTCGTCGTCCGGAGCTGCTTTGAGTATTCCTTCTTCTTTTTCTTCATCCGGTCGTCGAGGCCGTACTCAAATTCGCAAAAATCATCATCCAATTCTTCTTCTTCGACGACGCAAAAAAGCGACGAAGAAGACACCCACCAACGCGTCGGTAATCCACCAAAACGGCGACGAAAACAAAGACGAAGAAGAAGCCAAGCGTCGGGATCTGCTGCTGTCGTCGTCGCAGAAGCAGCAGCACTACTACAAAGAGCAAGGCGTGACGAGTTCAAACACCAGAGCGCTGATCTGCTTCTTGGCGTGGTGCGCGTTCGCGGAAAAGACGGGGATTTTAGAACCGATTTTTGTGAATGAAACCCTAAACTATACGACGACGAAAAAAAAAAAGAAGAGCGAAAGGAAGGAAGAAAAAGCTTCGAGGAGCTCTTTTACGCGATGGAAAGACCACCGCCGCGCGTCGATGTTCGCGACGAGGAGGAGCGGAGAAACGACGAATACGAATAGGCGCGAGGATGATGGAGGAGTATTTTTATTCTCGAAAAGGATGCCGCGAGTGAGCTTTCAGAGAGGGAAGACGTACTTTACCGAGAAGCGGTTTAAGAAGTCGATCTCGGACGGGAAGGAGACGAAGTTTGACGCGAAAGGGGAAAAGTTGAAGGCGGAGATGCAGAAGCGCAAAAACGTGGAGATTTTGAAGAAAGAGCTTCGTCGGAAGAAGTTGGAAGAGGCGCGGCAGATTGAGCTGGAACGGGAAAAGACGCAGAAAGACGCCGAGATGAAGGCGCAAAAAGTGAAGGAAGAGCTCGAGTTGAAAGCGAAGAAGAAGATTGACTTGGAGAGGAAGAAACAAGAGCAAAAGGAAAAAGAAAAGGCGAAGCAAGCGCAACGACTGCATCAAAAAGCGATGAGAGAGTTGGAGAAGAAGATGGAAAAAACAACGACGAAATCTGCGGCGGCGTCGGCGAAAAAAACTACCATTCAGATGCCGAAAGTTTCCTTGCCCGCGGACGCGACGACGCGAGCGAGAGAATCCATCTCGAAAAGCGCGTCGTCGTTTGCGGAATTCTCGAAATCGGTGTCGGCGTCGGCGTTTGAAACTTCGAAATCGATTGGATCGTCCGTCGCGGATGTTTCCGTGAAAGCGAAAGATGCGACGGTTTCAGCGGTTGGGAAAACCGCGTCGACGGCGGCGGACGTCGCGACCAAGACGAAAAATTCTTTGCTTTCGATTGAATTGCCGAAGAGAAAAACAGAGAAAATTGAGACGAGAGCGAAGAAGAGAGAAGAAAAGAAGAAGAAAGAATCCAACGTCGAAAAACTGAAACCGGAACAGAAAAAGAAGAATAAAACGACGAAGACGAAAGCCTCGACCGCTGGAACTTCTTCTGCTTCTTCCTCCTCCTCTTTAGCTAAAGCGAGAACTTTGATCGGCGACAAAGTCACCTCGGCGGTTCAATTCGCGACGACAAACATCCGACCGCCGTCGTCCATCACCGCGCCAACCAACCTCTCCCCGGCCGCGATCCAACAATCCGCGCTCTACGTCTCCTCCTTCCTCTTGTTGGCCTTCACCTCCTCGCGCGTGCGCAAAAACCGCCGCGAACGCGCGCAAAAGCGAGCCGAACGAGAAATCCGCCTCGCCGCCGACCGCGAGCGACAAAAGCAACGCTGGACGAAAGCCATCGCGCAAAACCCAGACTCCTCGCAACTTCTCGGCAACCGCACCTCCAAAACCGCGAAAACAATCACCAAAGATGCCACCTCGAAGCGCGTATCCGCCGCCTCGCAAGACGACGAGTTCGACGAGGTGCGCAAAAGGAACCGCGAGAACAAAGCCAACAACGAATCCGGCTGGGACGAAAAAGAGTACGAGAAGATGAACAAAGAGTACCAAAAGTTTTTGAAAGACAGCCGCTTGCCGAAAGGAAGGAAGTGAGAGTTGTGCGCGCGTGTGTGTGTAGTAGAGTAAATTCGAAAACAAGAGATACACGCGCGCGTAAGTTTGCGCGCTCGCGTACCGAGAGAGTATTATATAAATATATATGCCATTATTAAATTATTTTTGCTTTTTATCAAAGAAAAGATGAAGACAAACGACTGCTGCACGCGCGAATAACGAACGCCGAATAACGAGAAGAAGAAACCCACGCGTATAACGCGTCGAGCGAACGCGCGTAACCTACTACGCTTTTTTAGCCTTTTCCTTTGGTCCAAAAGGAATAAAATTCTCAAACCCTAAACAACAAAAAAAAGCAAACGGAATATCCAAAACATCACGCGTACGTCATACTTTCTCTTCGTCGTCCATCGACGTCACAGAAAGAAGAAGAGTCATCAGATTTGAGAGAACGAGAGCACCAAACGCACGCAAAGATGAAGAAGACGACGTCGAACAACAAGCGGAGCAACACCGAAGAAGATTTATACGCGCAAACGCGCTCGAAATTCCAGAAGTTCCACACGAACGGATTGAACGTCTTCTTGCACCTGATAACGACGCCGCTGGCGATCGTTTCGGTGGTTATTTTGACGCGATTCGCGTTGGAGAGGCACGCATCTGTTCTTCTTCTCGATGACGACAAAAAAAACGGTGCCGTGTGGACGTGTCGAAGCCTTTTGTTCGCGTACGCGATGAGTTTACTGACGACGATTGGCGTGAAAGCTGGAGAGTTTAGGGTTGCAACACTGGCGTGCTCGTGGGCGGCGACGGCGGCGATCGCGTTCGCGAGCGAACGCCTCGTCGAAGACGGGTACGTGAGAGATATGAAGCAGGCTGTGATTCTTTTCGCGTGTAGCTACGTCGGTCAGGAGCTCGCGCATTTGATCACTTTCGAAAAGACGTACCAGCAAAGCTACATGTCGAAGAAGTCGTCGTCGGAAGCGAGCGGCGGTTGGCTGTCGCTGTTGTGCGAACACACGTATTTTTTGTTGCCTTTGTGCTTCGACGCGTTGTGGCGGACGCGAGACGTTCCCGTGTTGAGTTGGATCGTCGCGCATAACTATTTGTTGCGATGTAAACTGACGGGCGAGAAAGAGAAGAACGCGTTGGGAGATATTTACGATTTCGTGACGAAGGAAAATCCGGCGAGGGATCGAACGGCGCATTGGTGGTTTGAGAAGTTGCGAGGGAAAACGAAGCGGGCGTTTCAAAACGTGATCGATAGCGAGACGATCGCGGAAATGTTTGCAAAGAAGTTTCGCTCGGACGCGTGGGCGGTTGAGCCTATTTATTCCATGAATGAAATCTACGTCGCGAGTTCGCACCATAATTTCAACAGCGACACGGTGTTTTACATGGAACACTGCGACGGACCGTGGTCGGTTTATCCGTGGTGCTTCGTGTACAGGTGCATGGTTGCCGTCAACGAAAATAAACAGGTGGAAACCGTATTTCCGATGGAAGGAAGCGGGTCGTGCTTATCCGACGGCGACGTGGTTGGTTTCGATTACCACCGCGAAATTCACATCATTCGCGATTTGCCGACGAAAAACACCGATCGACGAGTCACCATGAAGTTACACTACGTCGTCTACCCGAGATGCTTTGGATTCGTGGGTAGGTTTTTAGCGAAATTGGCGTCGTTTTATAACTGGGCGGCGAGAAACTTGTTCTTGAACACAATCGCGCCGTCGAATTGGTTTTGGAAATTCATGGCGTTCATGGTCTTGTTCGTCACGAGGTCGGTGTTTGAGTTGGAGAAAAGAGCCGGGTTGAACTCTATCGTCGCCGTCGTCGCGGCGTACTACGTCGGGAAAAACTTCATTCACGAGCACTTCTTTTTAGCGTTCACCTCGTACACGCACTATTGCATGTACATCGCGACGTACCAAATTCGAGAAGGGATCAATTTTGGGACGTTTAAGCGAAACGTCGTGTTTTTCAAAACCATCGCGTTGTTTCATTTGGGGTACAATTACTTCATCAAGTATTTTGAATACGACTTGATTTCATTAGCGATGATTCTCGGCGGATATTCGTTATCCTTTTCCGCGGCGTACGCTTTAGGCGTGGACCAAACGTACTTTGGCGTCGAGCTCGGCGAGTGCGCGCCGAACTTTGTCGACGGGTTTCCGTACAATCTAGGCATCCCGCACCCGATGATCGTCGGTAGCATCGTCGGGTTGCTCGGGTTTCACAAGAACGAATTATTTAGAGAACATCTGCCGTATTTAGTTCCGGTCCATTGCTTGTTCTACTTGGTGCACATGGTTCAAGAACACGTGTACGACATTTACAAGCACCGCGACGGCGTCACAATCAAAGCGGGTAGCGGTGTCGTTACAAAACGAAGAAATAGTATTAGCAACGGTAATACCAACGGCGCGACGACGCGACGACGCTCCTCTCGCCTTTCGCCGACGAACGATAGATCGCCCGCCTGGGCGCGCGATTACTGACAGAAAGTGAGAGATGAAAAAGAAAAAAGGCGCGTGTGCATCGTGTCGTTCGATATTATTGATCGCGATATATACTAGGTATGTATAAATGGTGTTGCTACGATGTTTTCTCCTTCTTTTTTCGTAAAATTACACGGGTATATTATTATTATAATACTCTTTAACTTCTCTAGCGGTTATATATATATGAATTCAATTCTCTCGTACTGGTATGCTATGTGTGCGTATGTGCGTGACTTTCTCTTCTGAAAGAAAAAAATCATTTCTTCCCGCCGCCTCCAGCTAACACGCTCTTCGTCCTCGGATCGATTTTCTTAAACATCGGCGCATTTTTCAACATGTCCGGCACGATGACCATCCGGATTTTCGATCCGCGCAAGTAACAATTTTCCATAGACGAGTGTTTGCCTATTCGTAATATAAAAAACACGCGCGGGTCAGAGATATAATACTAATAACAACAACAAGAGTCGCCAATACGAGAAGAGAGAAAAGAAAAGCGACGAAGACAAGGAAACGAAGAATGCGATGAGAACAATAACACTCAAAACGCCGCTTCGCTTCGCGCGGGAACGAACGCCCCCGCCGGCACACTACTTTTCGAATAAAAAGAGAAACGAAGGGTGAAAATGCGCACCGTCTCGCGCCGTGTGCGACACGTTCGTCAACTGACAGTTCCAGTTGTCCTCGGCTTCCACCAGCGTCCCTCGGTACAGTTCGCCGGATTTCAATTCAACCTGATAATAATAACGAGAAGAAGAAGAAGAAGAAGAAAAAAGGTGGTCAGTGTGCAATTTTATGCGGGCCGCATTCCCCTCAAAAACACTCTCTCGGAAGAAGAAGAAGACACGGAGAAGAAAACGGTATCCCCAACGTCAAAAAGAGACCGTCTCCTTCCCCTGCCTTCGCTCTTCCTCTCTTTCCTTCGCGTCTCTTTTCGAGAGAACAAGAAGAAGAACAAGAACAAGAACAAGAAGAAGAGCGACGACGACGAGAGAAAATTCAGAAGAGATCCCTCTCTCTTTTACACGAATGAATAGAGTAGCGTACCGTGATCACGTGCCCTTCGCTCTCGTGCATCAGCTTCACCGGAATCCCGACGCCTTTGCCTAATCCTATCGACATTTTTCTTTTTGTTTTAGTAGTGCTCTGTTTATGTGATAGTGGTGAAGTGTGTTCTGAAAGAGAGCAAGAGAGGTAAATTTTCTGCCGCAATTTTCAAAGAACAGAAGACGGAAAAAAGGTGGAAAATACGCAAAGAAAAGAAGCTCTTCTTCTTCGACGCGCGCGTGTCTCTCTCTCTCTCTCTCTCCACGCTCTAAACACTCCGCTTCGTCCTTCTTTCTCTCTTCCTTGAAAGAGAAAGAGAGGTGTTCTTCCCGCGACGGGTGTGTTCTTCTTCTTGGTCTCTCTCCGTCGTGAAACGTACCACGCGCTCTCGCGCGAGCGGCGTAGTACCCCCGCGCGCGCGTGTACGCGCGTGTGTACACGCGAGGAAAAAAAAGCGACGGAAGCCGCGAAGAAAAAGGGTTTATCTTTCTCTCTCTCTCTCAAACGGAAGGAGAAGAAGAAGAAGAAGAAGAAGAGGAACACACAGAAAGAGAGAGAGAGAGATGTGTGTTTGCATCCGCGAGCTTCTTCGACCTTCTTCTCGTGCGTATTTTTGAAATTTTCTTCGCTTTTTTCTTCAAAAAAAAAATTGGAAAGACGCCAAAAACAAGAATAAATGGGCGCCAAGAAATCAGCGGGCAAAGACAGAGGCTACATCACCGCCACCGAGTGGAAACTGGACGGCGGCGGGAAGAAAGCTGGCAACTCTAACAACGACTTTTCGCGAAAAAAACTCCCGTTTAACTGCTGCGCGCTGTCGTTTCTTCCGTTTGAAACGCCGGTTTTTTCCATCGCGAATGGCGGCATTTACGATTTGGAGAACGTGCTGCCGTACGTGATGAAACACAAGAGAGATCCGATGACTGGGAAAGAGACGACTATTTCGGAGTTTAAAGAGTTGAAGCTGAAAAAAGTGAAAGGGAGAGAGGACGAGGGCAGGTACGAGTGTCCGATACTCGGGAGCGAGTTTACGGATTCGACGAAAATTGTCGTCGTGAAAAGTTCGGGGTACGCGTACAGTTACAAAGCGATCGAGGAGTTGGTGATAAAGCCGAAACGATGGCGCGATTTGATCACGGACGAGAAGATCACGAGGCAAGATTTGTTAATCGTGCAAGATCCGATGGCGACGAGAGGGGGAAGCGGAGGAGGAGGAGGAGGAGGAGCGGACGGCGACGGCAAAGGAGACGACGCGAATTCGAGAAGAATGTTGGATAAAATGGACCACGTGATCACGAAGAAAGGCGCGAGCTTTGTTGGGACGAAAGGCGGCGTGAAGAGGGAAGGTGGGACGGTCAACGTGAACGCGATGTCGGAAGACGTGAAGAGAACGTTGGACGCGTTGAAAACGAACGAAGCGAAGGAGGCTTTCAGAGGCGGCGGCGGAGGAAAAGTCGCGGAGATGGAGATGAAGAAAGCGAACGATGACACGGGAAGAAATAATACCGAAGAAGCAGATTTGAAGAGGCTTCACCAGTACGCGGACAAACCGCACGCGTCCGACGTGGTCCAATTCAAACCCGGCGCGGCGACGTTTTCGAGCGCGGAACCCGTCGATTACTCGAAAAAAGGCGTCAGCGATCGCGATTACTTCTTGAAACGACCTTTGGAGGAAGAACGCCAACGTTTCTTAAACTCAATGAAACGATTTCTCAAACCTCGAAGGTACGAGGAAAATCAATCTCGCTCGGACGGTAAACAAGCCATGGGCTTCACGTCCACGATCGGCGGCGCGGGATTGAAAGGCGGCAAAGAGAAGAAACCGGTGTATTTAAATCCCAAGAAAGGCGAGAAAGGCTACGTCAGTCTCGACATTCAACGGTTTGGATCGCTCAATCTCGAGCTTCACTGCGATCTCGCGCCGAGAACGTGCGAAAACTTTCTCTACTTGTGCGAGAAAGGTTTCTACGACGGCGTGAAATTCCATCGCAACGTCCCGAACTTTATGATTCAAGGCGGCGACCCGACGGGAACCGGTAAGAAAGGCTTCTCCATATACGGCGAAACGTTTAAAGACGAATGCGGCATGCAAAAAGGCGCGCTGAGTCACAAAGAACGAGGCGTCGTCTCCATGGCGAATAAAGGTAAAGACACGAACAATTCACAATTTTTCATCACGTACGGGAAGAATTTGACGCACTTGGACGGAAAACACACAATCTTTGGCAGAGTCGTCGGAGGTTTGAAAGTATTAGATCAGTTGGAAGATGTAGAAGCAGACGAAAAAGATCCAGAGAAACCGCGCGAGGATGTTGTCATCGAAAAGACGACGGTGCACCAAAATCCATGGATAAAGTTGGAGAAGGAGTACGAAGCCTCGCTATCGGGCGTTTGCGCCGCCGCCGCCGCCGAGAAGACTGCCGCGGTCAAAACAAACACGGAGAAAAAAATGGAAGAAGAGGAAGAGAAGAAGAGGAAGATGGGTCCTAAAATAGTCGGCTCTGGAATCGGGCGATTCGTGACGGGATCGACCGCCAACGCGAGCGCCAAATTTAACAACACCAACGATGCTTCTCCTCGCCCCCGGGACGAAGAAGATGAACAACAACAATACAAAAAAGCGAAAGTTACGTCTGTAAAGAAAGGAGGCTTTGGTAATTTCGATAGCTGGTAGAGTATTAGTAGTAGTAGTAGTAGTAGTAGTAGTAATGATAATAGGAATAGATACGCGATACGTGGTAGCGGCGTTTAGTACAGCAAATAATGACAGAGAGAGAGAAAAAGATTTTCAATATCCGTCATCGGACCATTGCGCATTCGCGATATTCAAAGTTTTCTGAATAATTTCCATCGTCTTTTTGTTGCACCCGGGAGTTCGCCCAAAAGTCATCGAGTATCCGTACACGTTCACATCGGATCGCACCGGATCGTACTCTATTCGTCCACCACCAATCACCCTCGCTTTGACGCTATTGCTGCTAAAATTGCTATCGTTCTGTATTTCTCGCATCGCGACTCGGTAGTTATCCGCGTGGTACCCGCAATTCGCGTACGAGCGCACGATCAATTTCCTCTCGTTTCTCTCGTTATACACGTCCATCAGCACGTATTTATGTCTCCCGGCCGCTATTTTCACCGTCTCGATCCATTTCATCGATTGGACGTCGTCTCCGTCTCCGTCGCCTTCCTCTCGTAAGGTGTTCAACGGCCCATCTTTCGTCGCTTCTCTCACCAACCGAAACGCCGCTTCGTTCAAAGCTTCGCCGGTATCGTCCGAGAAAAGCGCGACTTGTTGTTCTCCCGAGGAACCGTTGTCGTTGTCGTCTGAGGTTTGTTTTTTAAACGTCATTCCGTCGAGAAATCGAAAGAAGCGAGAGAGTTGTTAAATACAAAGCGGTTAGTTTCACGCGCGCGCACGCGCCCGAAAGAGAGAAAAACGAAACGACCCGCGTCTCGGACGATGAAAATATTTGCGACGTGCACAAAACGAACGCTTTTCGTCGTCTTAGCAAAACTAAGAACGCCAACGCTTCGCGCGTAAACTAGTTACCTCGGTCCATTTTGCTTAGGGTTTTGAACTCTCTCCGTCTGTTGTTGTTGTTGTTCACACCGCGACGCAACCCAACACCACCACCGCGAGGCGCGTTCCGGAGTGCGTCCGCAATAATAGGCACTCTCTCCTTCTCGCGCGCGCCGCTGTTGTTGCCGCTGAAAATAAAATGACTTCCACTGCGAGCGCACCACCACCGCCGCGCCAAGAGCATGAATTTGCAAAAGCGTCAAAACTCTGAGGAAATTGAAAAGAAAAGGAAGACAAAAAAGCGCGCATACGCATATAGTAGTATTCGGAGAATATATCAATTACACGCACACGCGCGGCAAATAAATAGTACAAACGTCTTTTTTAAATGAGTTCTCGTCTTCCTCTTCTCTACCACGCCATTTCGCAGGCGTCTTCGCACGCCTCGCCGTCGGACCACATGTTGTCGTCCTCCGGGAACACGACTTGGTCGAATTGCGTCCACGTCCGCTCGGCGGCCATCATCGATTCGACTTTGGTTTTCCAGTTTTGCGAGTGCGCGGTCGTGGCGTGGAACTTTTGCGCCTTAGCGTCCCGGAAGACTTCCGCGAATAAGTATTCCGCCGGGGTGTCCGCGTTATCGTCGTCGTCTAAAATTCTTCTGAAGATGTCAAATCGTAAACACCCGCCGTCCTCTTCGAGTTTCGAGGAAATTGCATTTTCGATTGAAACCTTCTCGAACGCGGCGCAGTCTTTTTTGTGTACCTTAATCGTCACGTGACACGCGACGGACGTCCCGGACCCTTCCGCGACTTCAATCTTTTGCCCGTTTTCGTCGATTTGCAGCGGCGTATTCACTGCGTTCCAGTCGTCGTTGGTCGGGAACACCGGCCGATAACTTCTCTTCGACCGAGGTTTAGACATGATCGACTCCACGTTTTTGTTCCAGTTTTTGTAGTGCGGTTCGCCTTTGTGCTCCTCGATCGCTTCTTTCCCTTTGAATATTTCCACCAAGACGAATTGGTCGTTCGATCGCAACACGTCCTAAAGAAGAGTGATAAAAAAAGAGCCGAGCGCGAGAGGAAAATGTCAGTCATATCGCGCAAACAACAAACGCGCGCTATACGAAACGCGAGAGAATAACGCCAAAAACAAACAAAATACGCGAAGAAAGAAGACAAACAAACAGACGACAAAAAGACGACGACGACCAGATTCCTCCAGGAATCCATATTTCCCTCTCTCTCGTTCGAAAAACAAAAAGAAAATGTACTCGGCGTTCGCGAAAAGATATTTCTCACTCACAAATCTCGCATTCTCTAGCTCCATGATCGATTCCTCCGCGTTCTTCCTCGTCTCCGACGTCATCTTCCCGACGTCCGAGGTGAAACAATCCACCAGGGTCACTTGTATTTCTTTATTTTCTTCGTCAGAAGACGATGCTTTGACGGAGAAGGACGACAAAGACGATTGTCTCGTTGAGTTTCTCGTTCGTAAAACAGTTACGCGCGATGGAAGAAAAGATCTCGGGGAGGAAGAGAAGGGCGTTTTCGCCGTCGCTCTGGTGGCGTTCTTCTTCCTCGAGGAAGAAGAGGAGGAGGAAAGAGAAAGTAACGGCGACGAAAGCGCGCGCATGTTGAGGCGCATCGCGTTTAGGTTTTGTCGTGCTTTTTGCTTTTGCGCTCGCTCGTTGTTTGGAAGTTCCGCGCGCTGCGTGTTTTTGAAAGATAGATTGTTATGTTTAGGGTACGTGTAAGTGTTTTCAAGGAGGTGCGCTACGTTGATGATGATTCTGAATCTGATTCTGATTCTGAATCTGATGAATATAATGGATATAACTCTCCGCGCTCGTATCGCCAACCTTCTGGTAACGGGCAGTCGTTGTCGAGGAGGTATTGTAAACAGTCTGGGTGGTTGTACCGGTGGACTGACCGTACGGCGGCTCCATTCCAAGGCGCTTTGGCTTCTTCGTGTAAGTACTTCAAACAGTCTAAGTGACCATTCAAGGCCGCAGTTAAACACGCATTTTCGTTATATTCATCGTATTCACGCTCAACGAGATATTCGAGGATGTGGAGATGACCATTTTCAGCCGCCCAGAAGGCAGTTCTCGAATCCCAAGGCGCTTTGGCGACTTCGTGTAAGTACTTCAAGCAGTCTAAGTGACCATTCTCGGCCGCATACCCACACGCAAATTCGTTATATTCATCGTATTCACGCTCGACGAGATATTCGAGGATGTGGAGATGACCATTTTCAGCCGCCCTGGAGGCAGTCTTCCAATCCCACGGCGTTTTGGCTTCTTCGTGTAAGTATTTGAGGCACTCGAGATGACCATTTCTGGCAGCATTACGACACGAAAACGCATCAATAGGACACCGATTTGCAACGCAATACTTTATCATTTCCATGTTACCTCTATTTGCGGCCACGGCACTCGTCTCTTCATCCCACGCACACTTTTTCTCTTCTCGTATCCACTGAAGCAACTCGAGTTTATTCGTTCGAGCAACTTGCGCGCAGAAACATTTTTCGTCCCATTTACTAGGCCACAACGATCGATTTTCCAACGCAAACTCCAAAGTCGATATCGACGACATCTCTTCAATCTTAAACTTCTCCGCCAACTTCATTCCAGAACGCGTCGCTGTCGCTCTCTTAATCAACTCTCTCGTTTCACTATTCACGTCGTAAAA
>Ga0255763_1002026_pt1 | contig 19924 bp, 8 predicted proteins | sample 041ome_2_FD_179963 | JGI IMG/M metagenome (GOLD analysis project Ga0255763, IMG submission 179963) | Coastal salt marsh microbial communities from the Groves Creek Marsh, Skidaway Island, Georgia - 041406US metaG (version 2) | ecosystem: Environmental > Aquatic > Marine > Intertidal zone > Salt...
TCCTCTAGAATTTCTCTCTCCTCTTCCTTCTCCTCGGCAATCTCCTGCTGTATTTCCTCCTCCGTCTCCTCCTCCGATTTTTCTTCCTCCTCCTCTTCCGAAGACGACGCCGCGGACTCTTCCTCCTCCGCGGATGACGACGCCTCTTCGCCGTTGTAATCCTCCTCCTGCAACAGCTGTCTCAGCGGCGTGTCTCTCTCCCCTTTGTTATTCGGAGCGTACACGACTCGATCGAATCGCATCCCGCCCACGCGTCGTCCGCGCGGCGGCAACGGACGCCGCTCCTCGACGACTTCTTCTTCTTCGAGAAGGTGCCTCCTCGTTGGTCGCAAACCCTCCTCCTTTGCCTCCTCGGGGGACAACCCCGTAGCAGCGACGACAGAACCATTTTCCGACGACGACATCATCCTCCTCGCGCTCCCGCTGCTCACCCCGAGCACCGCGAGGATGGCCACCACGAAGATCAGCGTCGAAGCCGAACGTCGTCCTTTCGTCGCGAAGTTGCCGTCGTCCTTCGGGATAACATCATCGAGCAACGTCTCGTTTTCCTCCTCCTCCCTCGTCGCCTCGTCCAAAGGTGTCAAAGTTGCGCCGTACTGTTGTTTCATATCGCAGCACGTGTAAACAGAACAACAACAAAAACAGATCTCTCTTTTCGAGAATAAAACGGGGTTTAGATGCGTTTTACCTCTCGCGCGCGCGTTCTTTCTCGCTCTCTCTTCTCTCTCTTTCTGGCGAATTTCCCCAACAACGGAAACGTTTAGGGTTCTAAACCCTAAACCCTAAACCGAAGAGCGTTGTTCTCGAATTTTGGCGGCAGAGAGAGAGAGAGAGATCGACGCGCATTCTCCTCCTCGCCGGTTCGTAGTACACGAGCGTCGAGAGAGAGAGAGAGAGAGAGAGAGAGAGAGGCTCCGGGGCCATCTTCTCGTCGAAAGAATCTTCTTTTTAATAAAAGAGAGAAGAGAGAGAACAGACACAGAGAGAGAGAAATCCGCGTTGTTTAAATAACAACATGGGCGTCCTCGAGGACGACGAAAAGAATGTTGGCGCAGCCGAACGAGCGGCTCGGTACCGGCAGTACGAATACAAAGCGAACGCGTCTTTGGTTTTACAGGCGGATAAGACGGAACGACGGATGCACGAACCGAGCGGGATGCCGGAGAGTTTATGGGGGAGGATTGATGCCAAGGCGTTCGGCGATCGAGCCGGCAACGACAAGAAGAAGGATGATTCGACGAAGAAAGGACGGAGCGAGGACGAGGAGGCTTTGAGAAGGACGAAGAAGAAGAAGAAGAAAACGATGGATTTGGAGTCAGATTTTGACGACGTTTTCGGTAATTCGAAGAGAAGAAAGAGAGACGCGGTTGGGGGGCAGTCGAGCAACGCGGCGGCGCGGCGAGACGTGCTCTCCGCGGAGACAAACTTTAACGTCGGATATAAGCCGAAGACGAGAGAAACGAAAGCGGCGTACGAGGTTTTGTTGAAATCGATGACGGAACAGTTCGGGGAGCAGCCGTCTGATGTTTTGCGAGGCGCCGCGGAGGAAGTGCTGGAGACGTTGAAAGATGATTCCATGAACGAGAAGAGACGAAAGGAAGAGGTGGAGAGTTTGGTTGGGGAGTTGTCGGAGGAGAAGTTTGCCAAGTTGGTCGCGGTTGGAAAGATGATTACGGATTTTACGCCCGTTGGCGGAGAGGAGGAGAATCCTGACGCAAACGGAGAGAATGAAGAGATGGACGACGACGCGGGGGTTGCTGTAGAGTTTGAAGAGAGCGACGAGGACGATTCAGACGATTCGGACGACGATGAAGGTGGTGGGAACAGAGCGGAGTTGAGAGAGTTGAGGTCGGAGTCAGACGAAGACGATTCGGACGAATCGGACGACGACGAAGGCGACGGAAAAGCGATGGAAGATTCTGACGCTTCCGACTCTGACGAACCGAAAAAACGCCACAAGAAACAACACGTGATAGTTCGCCCGTCAGAGATTGACGCGTATTATTTGCAGCGGCTCATTTCCAACGCTTTCTCCGGTTCGTCCACCGCGGCCTCGGAAGAAGAAAAAGAAAACGATCAGACGAAAATGTCCGAAATCGCCGAGAAGGCTTTGCAAGCGCTGGAGGCACCGGACGATCGATCGCGAGAGAACGAACTCGTTCGACTTCTCGAGTACGACAAATTCGATTTGGTGAAAACGTTGATGCAAAATAGAGACGCCATCGTGTGGTGCACGAAACTCGCCAGAGCGCAATCGGACACCGAGAAGAAAGACATTGAAAATTTAATGAGCAACGATTCTAAAGGCGCGGTAATCTTGTCCGAAATGAAAGCGACGAGGGCATCCGCGCGAGAGCGACAAGAAAACGTGGAGAACAAAATCCGCGAAGAAGCGAAAAAGTTACGATTAGACGCGCAAAAGAGAAGAGAAAAAGAGCTCGGCGCGAGCGCGCACCGGAAAGTCTTAGAACTGGACGCGCTGGCGTTTCATCAAGGGAGTCGCTTGATGGCCAACGCAAAGTGCGAACTTCCGGAAGGCTCGTTTCGAACGCAAAAGAAAGGATACGAGGAAGTGCACGTCCCTGCGATGAAAGCGCCGCCGTTTGCGGATAACGAAAAGTTACGACCAATCGAGGAAATTCCAGAGTGGGCCAGGCCGGCGTTTAAAGGCATGAAGAGTTTGAACAGAGTCCAATCGAGAGTGTACGAAACGGCCTTGCTATCGCCAGAAAACATGCTACTCTGCGCACCGACTGGGGCGGGGAAAACAAACGTTGCCGTACTCACCATATGCCACGAAATAGGAAAACATCGCGATCCAGACACCGGCGAGATTGATTTGACCAAGTTCAAAATAGTTTACGTCGCTCCGATGAAAGCGCTCGTCGCGGAAGTGGTTGGTAACTTGAGCGAACGATTGAAAGATTTTGGCGTAAACGTCCGCGAATTAACCGGTGACGTTTCCATGTCTAAAGCAGAAATTGAAGACACGCAAATCATTGTCAGTACTCCAGAAAAGTGGGATATTATCACGCGAAAGTCAGGCGACCGCGCATACACGCAATCTGTGTCGTTGTTGATAGTCGACGAGGTGCACTTGTTGCACGACGGTCGCGGCCCAGTCTTGGAATCCATCATTGCGCGTACGATTCGACAAGTCGAAGAGACTCGTAAACACGTGCGATTCGTTGGATTATCTGCCACGCTGCCAAACTACGACGACGTCGCCGCGTTCGCTCGCGTCGATCACGGAAAAGGGTTGTTCGTCTTTGATAACTCCTACAGACCGTGCCCGTTGCAATCGCAATTCGTCGGCATCACGGTGAAAAAACCGTTGCAGCGGTTTCAGTTGATGAACGAAATATGCTACGAAAAAGTCGACGAACAAGCTGGTCAAACGCAAGTGATGGTGTTCGTGCACTCGAGAAAGGAAACGTTCAAGACAGCGAAAGCTTTGCGGGACATGGCGATAGAAAACGAAACAATCGGGAAGTACGTTGGAAGCGACACGGCGACGGCGGAAATTTTACGACAAGAATCCGAAAACGTTAAATCGAACGAGTTGAAAGAGTTATTGAGATACGGTTTTGCCATCCATCACGCCGGAATGGTTCGAGCCGATAGAACGTTAGTCGAAGAGTTGTTTGCTGACGGGCACATTCAAGTGCTCGTATCGACGGCAACCTTAGCGTGGGGCGTAAACTTGCCCGCGCACACGGTCATCATCAAAGGGACGCAAGTGTACAATCCCGAAAAAGGCGGGTGGGACGAGTTATCTTTCCAGGACGTCATGCAAATGATGGGCAGAGCTGGTCGTCCTCAGTTCGACACGTTCGGAGAAGGGATCATCATCACTCAGCACACGGAACTGCAGTATTATTTATCTTTATTCAACCAACAGTTACCGATAGAAAGTCAATTCGTGGCGAAACTAGCGGATTCGCTCAACGCGGAGATTGTTTTAGGCTCCATAGCCTCAGTAGACGATGCCGTCAAATGGCTCGGATATACATACTTATTCGTTAGAATGCTGAGAAACCCAGTCTTGTATGGTGTGCCGCGATCGGCCGTGGAAGACGATCCGACGTTATCCAGTCGAAGAGCGGATTTAGTGCACTCGGCGGCGTTGTCGTTGGACAAAGCGGGATTGATACGATACGATAAAAGAGGCGGAGGTTTACAAGCTACGGATCTGGGTCGAATCGCCAGTCAATATTACGTCTCTCACGGCACAGTGAGAGCGTTCCACGAACACTTAAAACCGCAGATGGGTGACATTGAGCTGTGTCGCTTATTCTCGTTAGCCGAGGAGTTCAAATTCGTCTCGGTGCGTCAAGAGGAGAAAATTGAGTTGGCGACGTTAGCGGAAAGAGTACCGATTCCGGTGAAAGAATCGATAGAAGAGTCGACGGCAAAGATAAACATTTTGCTCCAAGCGTACATTTCAAACATGAGTTTAGAAGGCTTTTCGTTATCGGCGGATATGGTATATATTACTCAATCCGCGGGTAGATTGTTGCGATGCATCTTTGAAATCGTCTTGAAACGGGGTTGGGCGCAACTCTGCGAAAAATCGCTCAACTTGTGCAAAATGGCTGGAAAGAAAACTTGGTCGTCGCAAACGCCTTTGAGACAGTTTAAAGCGATCCCAAACGATATTTTGATGAAAATTGAACGCAAAGATGTCAGTTGGGAACAGTACTTTGAATTGACGTCGCAGGAAATTGGCGAGTTGATTCGATTTCCGAAAATGGGTAAAGCGATACACAAGTTCGTCCATCAGTTCCCTCGGATGGATATCCAAGCGCACGTGCAACCAATCACGCGTTCTACGTTGAAAGTGGACGTCATTTTGACCCCTGATTTTGTTTGGGACCAACGGTTTCACTCATTCGCGCAAGGCTTTTGGATCATGGTCGAAGACAACGACGGGGAGAAGATTTTGCACTCGGAATATTTCACTTTGAAGTACCAAAACAAAGATGAGGAACATTCGGTAAGTTTTACGGTGCCGTTGTTAGATCCGATTCCTCCTCAATATTTCATCCGAGTCACTTCGGACGCGTGGTTAGGCGGAGATACCGTCATCCCAGTCTCGTTTAAGCACTTGTTGTTGCCTGAAAAATTCGCCGCGCCGACGGAATTGTTGGATTTACAACCTATTCCCACTCGTGAGGCAAAGTTTGGGTTTCCGAAGATGTATTCAAAGCTTCCTCAAGGTGGTGGTTTCAGAATGTTGAACCCAATTCAAACGCAAACGTATCAAGCGTTGACGGACTCCGACGAAAGCGTGTACGTGTCCGCTCCAGCTGGCTCAGGAAAATCCGTCTGTGCCGAGTTGGCCATCTTGCGCGCGATGGAAACGCACGGTGTGGAAAATGCTAGATGTGTATATTGCGCACCCATCGACGACATCGCCGAAGCGCGATACGCGGATTGGAAAGAGAAGTTTGAAAACACAATGGGCATTCCGACGTGCTTATTAACCGGTGACGTGGCGACTGATTTGAAGTTGCTCGAACGCTCTCGAGTCATCGTCTCGAGCGCGAAGAATTGGGACATTTTATCGAGAAGATGGAAACAACGAAAGAACGTGCAAAAAATCAAACTGTTCATCGCGGACGCGCTCCATTTGATTGGCGGCGCGCACGGAGCAACGATTGAAGTCGCGTGCTCGAGAATGCGTTACGTCTCCGTACAAAAGCAACGCGAAGAAGAAGAAGAAGAAGAGGACGGTGGAGCGAAAAAGGACGGTAAAAAATCACCGCCGCCGATTCGCATTCTCGGCTTATCCGCCTCCGTCGCGAACGCGAAAGATTTAGCCGAGTGGCTCGGCGTAAACTCCAAAAGACAATTTAATTTCGCACCGTCTGCGCGTCCAACGCCTTTGCGATTGTTTGTTCGCGGATTCGACGTAGTCAATTATGAATCTCGCGTCCAAGCGATGTCGCGTCCGACGTACAGAGCTATCAAGACGCATTGCGGAAACAAAGAACCGGCGATCGTTTTCGCGCCGACTAGGAAACATGCGAAACAACGCGCGTTAGAGTTACTCTCTTACGCTCTCAATGATAACGACGAAGGGTACTTTCGAAACGTCTCCGCGGAGGACGAAAACGTCTTGGAACAACTCTCCGAGAAGATTGAATCCGACGCCGGCGTGAAACACGCGATGACTTTTGGCATCGCTGTCATTCACGAAGGTTTATCAAAAGTTGAAAAGGAAGCGTTGTTCTTGGCGTTTGAGTGTAACGCGTGTTCGCTGATGATTTGCGAAGCTGCGTCGGTGTGGACTTTACGACAGAAAGCGAAACTTGTCGTCGTTTCTGGGACGCAACTCTACGACGCCGGAGGCTCCTCCGCGGCGGATTACCCCGTCGTGGACGTGTTGCAAATGACCGCCAAGTGCGGGCGTCCGGGCATCGACGAACACGGCACGTGCGTGTTGATGTGCTCGCAAGCTAAGAAGGCGTATTATTCCAAGTTCCTTCACGAACCGTTCCCGGTTGAATCGCACTTGGATCACTTCTTACACGATCATTTCAACGCGGAAATTGTCACGAGAACCATCGAAACCAAACAAGATGCCGTGGACTATCTCACCTGGACGTACTATTATCGACGATTAACGAGAAATCCAAACTATTACAATTTGACCGGAACGTCTCACAGACACGTCTCGGACGCGTTGAGTGAACTCGTCGAGAGCACGTTATCCGACTTGGAGGTTTCCAAGTGCGCGCAAATCGAAGAAGACGACGAGACTGGCGAGAATGAAATTTCACCTTTGAACCTCGGTATGATTGCGAGTTATTATTACTCGCAATACACCACGGTCGAGTTATTCGCGGCATCCTTAACCGCGAAAACAAAGCTGAAAGGTATCTTGGAAATTGTTTCCGGCGCGAGCGAATTTGATTCGGTGCCGATCCGCCCAGGCGAGGCGGAAATCATTCGTCGCATCTTGAACCACTCGCCCATTGCGATGACGAATAGGAAAACGAACGATCCGCACGTCAAGACGTGCGCGTTGCTTCAAGCTCATTTAAGCCGCGTTGCGTTACCGGGTGATCTCGCGAGAGATTTAGAGTCCATCTTACCGACCGCGTTGCGTTTACTCTTAGCCATGGTAGATGTGATTTCCAGCAACGGCTGGTTATCGCCGGCGATGTGCGCCATGGAATTGTCGCAAATGTTAACGCAAGCCATGTGGGATAAAGACGCCGGCGTGTTGCAGTTACCGCACGTGACGAAATCCATAGCGCTAAAAGCGAAAGACAAAGACGTGGAATCCGTGTACGAGTTATTAGATGCGGAAGATTCCGTGCGAGAGGACATTTTGAGCGACTTGTCCAAGCGACAACTCTCGGACGTCGCGAAGGCTGCCAACCGGTACCCGAACGTCGATTGCGAACACAAAGTCACCAACGCCTCGGAAATCTCCACGAGCTCAACCATCGACGTCGAAGTCAACGTCTCTCGCGAATGGGAATTCGGCGATTCCGTATCGCTTTTACCTCCCGTCAATTGCAGTCGTTATCCAATACCGCGCGAAGAGAGTTGGTGGGTCGTCGTCGGCGACGAAAAAGAAAACCGCTTGTGCGCCATCAAAAGAGTCAACTTGGTAAAAACTTCCAAGGTCAAGTTAAGTTTCGCCTCGCCGTCCGAGGAAGGCAAGCGCAAATACGCGTTGTACTTCATGTGCGATTCGTACCTCGGAGCAGATTTAGAGTTTGAATTTGACGTCTCCGTCGCCAAAGGCGACGACGACGACGACTCGGAGGAAGAAGAAGAAGAAGAAAGCAGCTCCGAAGAAATCAGAGACGAAGAAATGAAAGACTAAAAAAAATAATTGTAAAACCCTAAACATATACGTATTGCCATCTCAAAAGTCGAAACTCTCGCGCGGACGGCAGAACAAAGCGGCGTTAATCTCCACGGCCAGAGATAAAAAACAACAACGCGTGCATTTATATATACAAATATACAGATCAGATATAGTCCTTTTCGCGCGCGCACACACACACGTTGGGTAGAAAGAGAACGAGAGAGAGAACGAGTACAAAAATCTCGGGAAAAATCTTTTAGTGTTGAGAGAGAGATCGAATAAACCAATCGATATGCGCGGCACCGATGCGACGTCGTCTTTACTGCCGTCGTCGGAAAAGACGACGACGACGACGAGAAACGTTCACGGACTCGCGAAAGTAGCCGGCGTTTCAATCTTCTTGGCGTGCTCTGCTGCCGCTGCCGTCGCGATTCGGGGTCCGAGTGGCACCAACAACGCGGCTCATTTAGGGGCTGAACAACAACAACGAACTTTATCACGTCCTCTCGGCGCGGCGACGCCGGAGGCGGAAGAGTGGCACCGGTTGCACCCGGGCTTTTGCGACAATATGACGTGGTCTGTTGTCGCACCCGCCGCCGCGGAAGAGGGAGAAGAAGAAGTTTACGGGAGGAGCGGCGATGAGTTGACGGAAACGCCGTTTGTTCGCAGAGCGAAAGCCAACGCCAAGTGGCGCGTGTACGACAACTTCCGGAAGAAGTTTGCTACGGCTGAGAAAGGGACGGAGAAAGGAGATGCTTTGTTAGGAGATGACGATGAGATACCGTGGGAAGATTCTCCGGCGCGCGTTTACTCGGCGGATATCGTCGTCATCGTGCAAAGAAACGACGCCGAGGATCACGAGAATTTCAACAGAATCAAAAAGACGTTGCCGGATGCGAGGAGCGACGTCGGCGTGACGCCGACGGAATGGCCGGAAAATATCGGTGACGCGGAATGGGCGATCGAACCTATTCGAAAGTTGAACAAGGAGTTCTTCAACAGAGGATGGAAGCACCCAGACCCGGTGAGAAACGGAGATAACTTGAAGAACTTACCGTGGCTGGGTGTCATCGACGAACGAAACGACGCGGGAGGCATGACGGAAGAGCAATACGGCGGCGCGCATCACATCGGGTGTTTATTTGCGCACATGCACGCCTGGCGCACGGTTTTAGAATCCAACTCCGGGAAAAAGTTTTCTTTAATCATGGAAGCGGATGGTTTGAACTGGCAGATGAAGCATTTAGATGCGATCGTCGCCAACGTCCCCGAGGACGCCGATTTCGTGTTGTTGACCAACTTTTACGAAGCCGCGTGCGCGCAACCCGACGAAGCAGGATTTTGCGATAAACAAGGCAACACGTACCCAATCTTAGCCGAAGACGGGCCGAAAAAAGGCCAACAATTGACTGGGAACTTTTACTATTGGCCAAAAGATCGCTCGGGAGCGGGATTTACCAGGTACTTGATTGGCCCGAAGTTCCAAGAGAAGGTGTATAAATACATGGCGCGATTCGGCGCGGATATGATCGACGCGTTCACGTTTGGCCACTTGTGCCAAGACGATTACGCGAATGCGAAGATGCGGGACGAAGGTTTTGCCATGCCGGACGGATCCGATCCGTTTCAAAAGAGAGAGACCAGTCGAGACGAGAAGAACTACGGATTGAAGGTTTTGAATTGCTACTTGACCGATATGCATCAAGACATGATTTACAATTAATTATAAGAACGAGAAAGACAGAGAAAAGAGATGAAAAAAGAGATTACGTTACGTCACTTGCTGCTATGGTGATACCCACTGGGTACCGAAAACATACGCACCATATATATATTTATATTCTTTAGCGCCGTTATCAACGCATCGGTTGTATTTATAAAACTACTTTATACTGTGGTACATTTTTCCACTAAAAACCCCTAGAAGACGAACGCGCTTCGATGATGCGCACCAACACCGAGACCATTTCCTCTACTCGGTCTATTTCTATTCCTACGACTAACTGCAAAAGTGCGACAATAACCTCTCGGTGTTGCTACAGAAGACAACGATGGTACGAGTTCAACGATGTTTTTCCTTCTCTTGATGGTATGATTGTTACGATAGTCAAAAGTAACCACGGTCTTCGCTCCTCTTCTTCTCGTCAAAGCGTTGGTGGAAACGAACCGCTTCTTCCCGTCGCCGATATCTCTGATTTCAAACGGCTCGTCGTTTCTACCTTCTGAATATTCGGATGAAGATTCTAACGCTTTTTTATTCATAAAAATACCCAATCCCACGAAAAGAGTTCCGAGCGACGCGAACAAGGACATTAAACTTCTCCGTTTCGTCTCGAAATCCGCCCCGGCGAGGAGCAAAATAGCGACGAAGGACACCGCGTTACTCGCATTCACTGCCGTAGCCGCCGGTCCTGAGTTCAACCCAAACTGTTTCGAATATCGAATGGAAATCAACGGTACGGGAGCGGTCAGAGCTAACGTCAATACCGCCAAACCGCTGGAGCCTATGAATTGGTACATGTTCAACGCGATTGCCGTAGCGGCGATGATTAATCCGCTTCCGTATCGAATTAATAACAGCGTCACCACGTCTCCAATTTCGCTCTTAGACATCTTCGGCTCAAACAATATTCCGAGCGACAGCAATGCTAGCGGTTTTGCCGCTACCGCCAACGAGCCTAAAAACTGATCCACAACGTACGGAATCGACGCGTTCGGAATGGCTTTCAGCGCGATTGAAAGGTACAACGCGAGTAAACACGGCGTGAACATTTGCGTCTTGATTGCTTTCAAAACGACATCTTTCGTTTTCTCACCTCCCGCGCCATCATTGCTTCTCTTACTCAGCGCAAACAACGCGTAACTCGCGACTAAAATGGACACTTGATTAAAAAAATCGAACACGACGGCTCTTCGCAACCCAATCTCGCCAAACACCGCGAACACGAGCGGGTAGGCGAACGTCCCGAGATTGACCCCGACCGTCGAACCGGCTAAATGTTCGCCTCCTCCTTTTTTACGATTGCGGAAAAGCAAAAAGCCTAAAGCCGTGCCCGCGAGACACTGCGCGACGGAATACGCGAAGAACACCGCGTAGTCCGCGCTCGCCGCGATCGAAGCGAACGTCTGTTGTCACGTGTAAACACGAATAAATACGCTCGAGGGGTCAGCGTGCGAACTCTTTTGTCCTCCCGATAAAAACGACACACGAAAAAAAAAGGATCACACAGAGACGCGAGAACGACGACGACGAAGAAGAAGAAGAACGACCAACGCAAAGCGAGCGGCGCGTTCCTCCCGAGCGCGCGCCAGGGGATAAGGTTTCCGTGTGCCCAAATTCATCGCGTACCTGTATCAACAAACTCGGCAACAAAATACCGAACACGACCGCCAAAAGCGATTCGCCGTTTTCTCTCGTGACGACGCGGGTAACTCTCAGAGCGCATCCGGTTAAAATCGTCGCCGTCGCGAGGGTGAGTTTGAGCGAGACGTCCGGGTTTAGTAACATATGGTTGGTACTCAAAGCGCGCAGTAGGAAAAAAGGTGCGCGTTGTTTCCCCAAAAGGAGAAAACGCAATCTTTTATTTAGGGTTTAGGGTTTAGTAATTGACACCCTAAACATCTTTCGCAAATCCATCCAAAACGCCTCTCTCTCTCTTTCTCTTTCTCAGAAGCCGCGCGCGCGAGAGAGAGAGGAACGAAGGAACGCGACGACCGCGACGACGCACGAACGGACGATACACGAAGATGTTTTGGTTCAAAGAAGAAGAAGGAGAAGAAGAAGAACAAGAAGTTTTATTGTTGGGAAGAAGAAAAGAAAAGGTTTCCGACGATTTGAGCACCACCAGCGACAAAAGAATACGTATAAAAGGGATGACGACGACGATGCTCGGCGCCGTCGCCGTATTGTGCGTCTTCGTTGTTATCAGTGGTGGCGTTCTTCGAGGAGGTGGATTTGAGAATCGCGCTGCTGGGTTAACCGCGACGGTGGGAAGTGGAAGAGAAGAAAGCGAAATGGAAAGGAGCGATGACGATGCGCGGCCTTTTGCTGCTCCGCAGCAGCGCGAGTCGATGTCCTCCACTGGCACCGCCACCACCACCTCCCTGGGCGTCAACGACGGAGCGTCGTCGTCGTCGTCGTCGTCGTTCACGAGTTTGGGAAATGGTGCGAAAGAAGAAGAGCGGTCGGTGTTCGTCGCCGTTCGGGACTTGTTCAAGTACGAATCGAGGATTCTGGTCAACTCCACCGCCTCTTCCTCCTCCTCGGTCGACGCTTCGGCGACGGCGGCGAAGAGAAACTACGAGCTCGACGACGGCGCGTTGTTCGGCGCCAGTCGCCAGTGGGGGTCGATACGAGCGAAGTTACATTTAGCAGTCAACGAAACCAGCAGCTCGAGAGAAAACGGACGGAAGTTGTTCTTGTTCGTTCGACACGGCGAAGCGACGCATAACGCGTGGGGCGAACGACGGACGGGCGAAGCACCGTTGCCGAACGAACAGGTGCCGTGTACGGACGAAGTGACGGGGAAGTCGTTGCTCGATCCGAGTTTGACGCAAGTGGGTTTGCACGAGGCCACGGAGAGTGGTAAGGCGTTGGGGACGTACTTAGAGAAGGCTTTCAAGGAGAGCGAAGAGGAGGAAGCAAAAAAAATTGCGTTTTTCACCTCGCCGCAGGCGCGGGCGATCGAAACCTCCCGAGTAGCGGTGTTGCACACGTCTAGCGTAAAGAAGTACCAAAGTGCGAGTGAAAAATCCATCAGAGTGTCCGATTTGCTTCGGAACAAGATCGATTTGACCGTGCCCTTTGAAGTTCGTCGACCGTATAGCTTTGAAGATGACGTGACGGGAGATCCGATTCGTTACGGCGGTTTGTCTCGAGCGTTGGCAAAGAGAGAGGAGAAGTATTTAGAAGGGTGTGAATTTACAAAGACGCTGGAAGATATCACGTCAATACACGAAAACGACGACTATGAGATTGTCAGAGAAGACGTCACGCGAGAAACAAAATGTAGACTGGGAGAAGCGACGAGCGATTCCGTCTTTACATGCGCAGACGAACTCGGTTTACTTGTCAACAGCGACGGCGAGTTAAGATATGAATCGAACGAATTGACCATACAATCCGTACGCGATCGAATGCGCGTCTGGTTTGCGAACGTGTTCGAGGAGGAGCGCGACGCGAAAGTTATCGTCGCGTTTGTTCACAGCGACGTCATCGAAGGCGCGCTGAAGGAATTATTCGGAGAGGATATGAAATCGGAGTACAACGCGTTGAACGGTGATGTGGTGCCCGTTTTAGTCAAAGACGTTCGTCCGAAGGAGTATTTAAACTTCTGGAACGAAACGGATTATTAGAATAGAAAAATAGCAAGAGTTTTAAAATAGATGTAGTTTATCGTGGACTTCGTGCGTTTAAAAAAAATGCACTACAAACAATCTCAATCCTTCTTCGCTTGATCGACCAACCTTTTCAACTCTTCCATGACTTGCTTTTCCTTCGCCGCTTTCTCCTCGTAGTTTATCATCGCCAAAGCCGCTTGCTCTTCTGCGGAGTACACTTGATTCTCTTTTCTCAATCGCACGGCGTTCATGCGCGCGTGTCGACTGCCACTCATGACGTACCCCATCTTCTCGAAGTTTTCAATTTGTTCGCTCGAATACCCGACTTCGCCTCGTCGCGGGATTCTTTGCCCGGATTGTACGAACTGCGCCATGGCCGAGCCTTCGCCCGGTAAGAGTTGACCGCCGTATCCTGGTTTGCGTATTCCCGCAGCAACGTCGAGAGTAGTTTCGTTTTCCGGAGGCGGTGCCGCTGGGCCGAAGTCGACCGCAACTTGAGTTCCTCCTCCTCCTCCTTCCGCACCATTTCGTAATAAACTCTCTTCTCTCTTCTTCCGTTCTTCTGATGCTGCGACGGCGACGAGTTTCTCTTTTCTCTCTCTCTCTTCTCGCTCTAAAAATCGCAAGAACCGCTCGGGTTGTTCCTTCTCGTCGTCATTACCTTTCCCACTCACGCCATCAAAGTCTGGTATCAACTCGCCCTCGTCGATATCGTCGTCTTCGCTACTACTACTGTCGCTATCACTGCTACTGTCGCTATCGCTACTTCCTCCTTTGCGCTTGCGCCGCGAGGAAGATTTTCGACTCTTCTTCTTCTTACTTTTCTTCTTATCTTTGCTCGAACGCTTTTTCTTCTTCGCCTTCTTTCTCCGCTTTTTGTCGTCGTCCTCTTCGTCGTCGTCTTCTTGCGCTCTCGGCAGAGTTGGTCCGGCCATTTTCTTCGCGCCTTTCGCCTTCGGATTCAAAATATTCTCGATCCTCTCGTCCTCGTCCGTCTCCGACCATAGCACCGGACTCCCCATGTTCGCTACCGATTCGTACAGCTTTCGATGATACTCGGGATCTTCAATAGTCCATAATTTATACCGTTTCAAACGTCTGTAATCCAAGTGATCGATCGCTTGCTCGTACAACTCTTGGTCCGAATACGTTCCGTCCGCGCGTTCCGGGTTGCGAAAGTGCGAAGATTTTTGTTGCTCCTTGGCGTGGAAGACGGACTTTCTCGCTCTTTTCTGTTGTTGTTGTTGTTGCTGCTCGTGGCCACCAAATCGCGGCGGATTATTGCGATCGTTATCGCGATGATTAAAATCATCTCTCTCCCTTTTCGACGAAGGGAATGAACCCGTCAGGCCTCGTTCGCGCGATGCGCGCGCGTTTCGCGCGTAAGAAGAAGAAGAAGGTTCGTTCCCTTTCGCCTCGTTTCTTCCGTCAAATCGATTGGACGAATGCTTTTGCGCGTCCAGTGCTGGCGGCGAACGAGATCGAGACGCGCGACGGGTGCTGCCTCGAGTTTCTCTCATGCCCGTGGTATTCCGATTCTTCTTCTTCTCTCGATGCGATGGTTTGAAAACGTAAACGCAGGCGCGGTCGTGTTTGTTTGAATTGCGTTCAGTTTTATGAGGTTTCCCTCTTCTATACGTACACCGCGGGTTTCGAAAACGCGTCGCGGAAAGTTGCGTCTACGTGTCAATGGTATAATGATACAGATTTACAGGTGCACACTATTACTACTGCTGCGTTGTTGTTATTCTTATTATCCCGTCGTTGTTATGTTTTCTTCTTGTTTCACGCGTCGCTTCGCCCGTTCTTCCTTGCACGCCTCTTTGTGCACTTCAATCATTCGAACGAGAATATCGCCCATCTTTGGTCGCCGTTCCGGAAGCTTGAACCAACAGTCGCGCAAGATGGACTGTAACGGAGGACTGAATTCGCCGTCGTTCATTTTCAAGTGTTGCTCACACGCCGCGTATTCGGTATCGGGATTGTCCAAAGCCGAACTCATGCGATAAACTATTTGATATTCAGTCAAACCGTCCCAGGGAATGTTCCTACTGACGATTTCCCAAATGGTGACGCCGTACGAAAAGACATCGGATGACTCTGTGAATTGGTTTCCGACGATAACTTCTGGTGCGGCGTAGGATACCGTACCGGTGACGCCGGTTTGCCTCGTCGCTTTGCTGTGTTGCTTGACTTTGGATAAACCGAAATCAGTGACTTTTACGGCGCCGTCGCGATTCACGAGAACGTTGTTGCAATTCAAATCGCAATGGATAATCGGGTTTGGCTTATGAGTGTGCAGGTACGCCATTGCTTTTGCAATTGAGATGGACCAGCGAATACGCGTAGATAAGGTCAGGACCGCTTCTGTGCGATGCAACACGTCGTGTAAAGAACCTCTGTCCATGTACTCGAGAATGATGGCGGTGTTTGGCGAGACAGTGCACGCGCCAAGCCATAAGACAATTGATGGATGTCGCAAGGTTGACAAGACTGAAACCTCGCGCTTGAATTCGTCCAATCCCTTACCGACGGGAGATTCAAACAGTCGTTTTACCGCGACGAGTGACCCGTTGTATCGACCTAAAAACACTTCACCAAAGCCACCTCTACCGATTCGGTTCGAAGAAGACGCCTCGCCGGTTGAAAATTCAATGTCGTCGTATCGAATCTCGCACTCTTCGGCGAGCTCCATCACCGAAGACACGTGTCGTAAATGGTGCACATTCGATGGAGACGCGCTTCTGGAGGACGTTTCCATCTCTAAAGAAGTCCCACTCCCAATGAACGATTGCGCCTTGGCGTTCAACTGCGGTGGCGGAGTAGTAGACGCCCCTTCACTTCCCATCAAACTATTCGCCGCCGCGTGATTCTCGAGATCTTCCTCTTCTTCTTCTTCTTTCAAAAGTAAATGCAAAGCGATCAAGTTCTTTTGCAACTGTTGCACGTCCAACGTCTTCGGATCGTCAAACAATCCCAACTCCTTCGACCATCCTTTGACTGTTTCTAAGCTTTCTTTAATTCTACTTTTTCTATTTGTCTTTGTCGTTGACGACCTGTTGGTAACTTCTGGTATATCCAACTCTGCTTTAATCGCCGAGACGCAATACACGCTGATCTGTGCGGCGATTGTATCACGCTTTGATCCAACGTCCACGTTGAATCGTTCTATGACTTCATCTACAACGTGAGAAAGCCATCCGCTCAGTACGGCTAATCTCCGCATAGGTAGGACAAACTGTAACCAAGAAACGTCCGCTTCCAACAAATCTACCGGAGTGTTGAACGAACTATTATTCGCCGTTGTACCGTCTTGACTGCCGTTCAACTTATCTCGCGTTTCCTTCTCGAGCGATCTAGTTTTTTCCTCGAACGGAACGCGCGAAGCTTTCAAAGCGTCGATGTTTCGAAACAATCTCAATCGTTCCACGTGAGAGGTCACCCGTAAATCTTTCAAAACGTCTTGATCGGTAAGCCTCAACAACACGTACCCATCCACGGAGGAGTTGGTAAATCTCGAGGCTAAAAAACCAAGCTGGTTAGATTCTAACCAAGTCGCGACATCCTTAACCGTCCACGCGTTTGGATCCGCTGGCGTTTGCTTGTTCAAGTTCTTTCTACTGCTATCTCCCTTTCGGTAATCGCTATATTCTTCGTCGTTATCGTTTTCATCGTCATCGTTGTCGTTATTGCTCTCTAAATCTAAATTTCGGAACATGTTGCTCGTCGCGGTGTTGTTCGGGTACGTGAACCTTCTCCTGGTGCCGAACCCGTCTTTCTTTTTACTCGGGCTAGAACTACTCAACATCCCCGCCGCGCGATTTTGCGGGTTGCGTCTTGCTTCCCCCAAATCCTCCTCCTCGCCGCTGCTTTCCGTCCCTTTCACCGCTAAAATCTTCCTCATCAAATCGGGCTTAAATTCAACTCTCTCGATTGTCACCTTCGTCTCGTTCTCATCGCACTCGAAAAACTCGAGCGACCTCGTAAATTTCACCGGCGGTCGGCGTAAACTCGAGCGGAACGTGATTTTGATCAAAACGTCAACCCCTGACAACGCCGTTGAGAACGAAGCCGAGAACGGCGAGCTCGCGATTTCTATTGTCCCTAAATCCTCATTGCCAAACGTAAAATCGACGCGTTTAATGACTTTGTTCCCCAAATGTCGCGCTTCCAGAGGCTCCTCGAGAGAGACGAACATCTCGCCCCGGTTTTTCGCCGACGACTTCTCCGCGACTTTAAACCCGATTCTAAAATCTATCAAACCATTGTTCGCGTTGTTCTCGTGCATCAATCCGAACGAGGCAGAATCGTACACCGGCGGCCTCTTTTCCACCGTCGAGACTTTATTACTCGCCGCGCTACCACCAAAACCACCACCACCGCCACCACCGTCAGTCGTCGCGCCGTTGTTGTTATTGTTCTTATTATTATTGTTAGACATCGTCCTCTTCTTCTCGACGTCGGGGTCTTCCGACAATAAAATCCCGCTCGAATGTTTCGGCATCGGCGTTTGTTTGAAGAACTCTTGCAGAGACATTTTCGTCCTCCCGCCGGAAGAGGAGTCCTTCTTCTTCTTCCCCATGACCGATGACACGCGAATGAAGAGAGAGAGAGAGAGAGCGTGTGTCGTTCAACGCTTAATACGATAAAAGAGAATTGCTTTTGTTTCGCGCGCGCGTGTCTCGTGTCTCGCGCGCCACCACCGCCGTTTTTGTTTTTACTCTCTCTCTCTCTCTTTCTCTTTGCCCGTGCGCGCGAGTGCGTGTGAGTGCGCGTGTAAGTGTGTGTTTAAGTGTGTAAGTGTATCTGGAGTTGTCGTTCTTTTCGCGCCGGCACGTTTTTTAATGAAGAGAATTGGAACACGAAGAAGTTTCCCCAGAAAGAAGTTCAAAAAGCTTTGCGCGAGAAGATATATATATATATACATACACACACGCACGCACGCGCGCGCGCACGTCCGAAAAGGGACCGGGTTCGTTCTGCACTTCTTCGTCTTTTTGTTCTGGGCGCTCGCGCGTGGGAGAGAGAGAGAGAGAGAGAGAGAAGGAAGTACATTTGGGGGATTTCTCTTATTCGAGTGTAATACGTATTAAACACAAATAAGAGAGAAGCGTCGCGGGGCGATGGTGAATCCGGTGGATAAACTCCGAAAGGAGCAACAAAAGAAGCTCTTGCTGAAGCAGAAGAAAGCGCGTCAAGAGCGGAACAAGACAAAGTTTCAAAAGCAGAGCAGAGATGATGTGGAATCGGAATTGGAGAAGTTGAGGAGGAAGCCAAAGTCGATGGTCAATCCGAAAGACGAGCAAAAGATGAAGAGCTTAGAGAAGATGTTGGAGGAAAAGCGAGAGGAGTGGGATAAGAATGTGAGCGCGGTTGGACCTAACGCGAAAGGGCCGAAAGATGTCGGGGTAGGAGTGAACTACGATGATTTCGTCGGCGACCGCGCGCGGGACGTAAAGGATAGCGTGTATTATCATCCGACGCTCAATCCGCTCGGGAAACCGCCGCCAGGAAAGCCGCAAAAGTACGTGCAGAGGAAAAGCGCTGCGAAAGTGAACGTGGGGATGGCATTGCCAGCACCGGAGAAGAAAAAGAAGAGGAAGAGAGAAGGAGATGAGGAGGAGGGGAGTAGCGATAGTAGTAGTAGCAGCGATAGCAGTAGCGAGGAAGAGGAAGGTGGAAACATTTTCACCAAAAACAACAACGAGAGCGTAAAGAGGGAAAAAGTGCCAGGCCCGCCGAAAGGTCCCCCACCGCCGTTGTCGAGAGAAGAAGAAGATGATGATGATGAAGACGGGGAGAAATACGCGGGCGTCGTGATTCCGGCTCCAATATGGCCGCCGCCGGGATGGACGCCACCTGCGCCGAGCGGATCGCCGCCGACGTCGGACGACGAAGGAGAGGGTGAAGAGATAGAAGAAGAGATAGTTATAGACGGCATAGTTGTTCCGCCACCACCTCCGGACGATACCGACGAAGAGGACGAGGAAGAAAAAGAAGAAAAAGTAGAAACGGCGCCTCCGCCTCCGCCTTTGCCGGTTGGTATCACTACCACCGCCACAATCAACGCGCAGAAGTTTGGTCACACGCTGGAAATGAAGGCCCAGTCGCACATGGCGTCTCTTCCTCGACAACCACCTCCTTCTCACCTACCCATGCGCGCTACCAACATCTACCAACGCCCGCCGCCGATACATTCGGCGAACAACCCTCGCGGTCCGCCTCCTCCGCAACACTTCTTCTCTCCTGCACCACCGATGGCCGTCAGAAAGAAGTCTCACGAGCAAGCCACGATAAGCGGTAAAGCGACTACCATCGCCGCGCCATCGCAAAATCCAGCTTTACAAAAGCTCGTTCCGGCGCACTTGCGCGTGCAAAGACACCAGCAAGCGACAAAGAAAAAAGTCAATCCGGCGCCCAACGCGACAAAGAAGGACGCGAAGAAGGACGATAACAACAACAAAGACGATCAATACTTGAACTTTTTAGACGACGTGGCTTCGTTAGGCGCGTTCCAAGAGTAGCGGCGAGTTCGTTTGTAAAAGGATTCTGCGTGCGATGATCGTCGCGGGTGTGCCGCCAGATGTCGGAGCGAATATTAGATTTTCACCTATAATAAGTACTAGGTAACTGTAGATTCCCCACACAAGAAGAAGAGAGGAGAAACTTAAACACGCGCCGGCGCAAACCACAGAGAAACGCGGCGCGCGAATCCGGACCCAAGGCGTCGCAGTTATCCTCGTCGTCGTCGTCGCG
>Ga0255763_1002031_pt1 | contig 19893 bp, 18 predicted proteins | sample 041ome_2_FD_179963 | JGI IMG/M metagenome (GOLD analysis project Ga0255763, IMG submission 179963) | Coastal salt marsh microbial communities from the Groves Creek Marsh, Skidaway Island, Georgia - 041406US metaG (version 2) | ecosystem: Environmental > Aquatic > Marine > Intertidal zone > Salt...
CAGCCGTCTGGGGCAACCGTTGGCGAGATGATGAGCCGTGTGCTGATGTCGTTCGCCATCAGTCGGCCGTGTCGGGTGAGCACCCACCTGTCGTTCACAAGTTCAACCAACCCGTCAAGCACGTCTCCATTCAGGGCGGTACGCGGCACACCTTCTCTGAGGCGAAGTTGAAGTTCGAGACGCTCAAATGCTCGAGTTTCAGCATCAAGTTCCTCTGAAGCCGCCTCGACAGCCGCACCTTCGCCAACCATCGCGATGTAGCGATCAGGCGTCCGCACATTCCACCAGCGCCGCCCGTTCTCATGAGAGTGCGCAGCGCACCCGAAGCCTCGGTAATTTCCCTGCTGCCAATACAGCAGGTTGTGTTGACATTCATGTCCCGGTCGCGCCCAATTCGATACCTCGTAATTCGACAAGCCCGCCGCGGACAACATCTCGTCCGCAATCACATATTTGTCGGCCTGATCGTCGTCATCAGGATGACGGTCGTGTTGATCTGAGAGCGGGGTACCCGGCTCAACCGTCAAGGCATACGCAGAAATATGCGGTGGGTCATACGACAGCAATTCGCCCAAACACTCTCGCCACTCCTCAACCGATTCGCCCGCGGTGCCATAAATAAGGTCAAGGTTGAATGACCGAATGCCCGCTGAGCGAATGCAGTCGACTGCGGTCTGGACATTCTCAACGTCATGTGTTCGATCAAGCGAAGCCAACACATGCGGAATAGTTGACTGAACCCCAAGACTGATGCGATTCACCCCCGCTCGGCAAAATTCGTCAAGCAGTTCTGCACTCACATCATCGGGATTGCACTCAACGGTGATTTCGGCGCCCTCATGACGCGGCACCGATGCGATGACTGCAGCGAGTCGATCGGGAGACACCAAACTTGGTGTCCCACCTCCAACGAAGATGCTTGATACCTGCGGCATTCCTGCCGCCACGGCTCGACCGATATCGACCCGTAAAGCATCAAGGTAATCAGCTTCGAGGTGATGCCGATCACTCCATGTCGCAAAAGCGCAATAGCCGCACCGATGAACACAGAACGGAATGTGGATGTACGCACCGTACGCGGACGAAGTCATGATCAACCTCGGTGGGCAGCCATCAATGTTGCAGCGACGACGGCGGCAGTCTCAACGCGCAGCACCTGCGGCGACAACGAAATCGACTCAGGCGCTATCGATATTTCATCATCAGCCCAACCGCCTTCTGGGCCAATTGCAATAGATCGATCAGAATCGCACATACTGCGACCGCCCGGCTCAGCAATTGGGACGTTCACCAGGAAGTCTCTTGCTGGAACCGGCCCCACAATTTCACAGCTCCACACGCGTCGTGATTGCTCGATTGCCGACTCAACGACTCGCTGCAATCGCTCCAAATGCTTTTGAGTTCGCTGTGCATCCCATCGCACAACCGAACGCTCAGAGGTCAGCAACTGAATTCGATCGACACCGATCTCAACGAGCTTTTGCACCATCCACTCCAGCCGGTCACCTTTCGGTATCGCAACAGCCACTTCAAGTTGACTTCTCTCAGCACTCATCTGAACTTCGCCTGAAATCTCCACGCCCGAACCGGTCCAGCGACACTCTCGCCAACTTCCACGACCATTCGTGACAGTTACCAGTTCACCCTCGCGAAGCCGAAGAACCCGATGCAAGTGATGAGTTACCTCATCGCTCAACATGGGGAGATCCACTTCGGTCGTCAGCACATGTGCAGCGGAACGACGAAGCGCCTCATCCATCACAGCATCTACTCAAGAAAATGCAGACTTAATCCGCGAGAACAACCCGCCACCCGATGACCCGGTAATCTCGCCACGACCCTCTGCGAACTGCCGAAGCAGTTGCTCTTCGGAATCGGACAGCTTTGTTGGGACCTCGACATCAATGACGACTCGCAGATCACCCCGCCCGCGTCCACGTAACCGAGGAACTCCACGCCCTTTCAACACGAACTGATGATGAGGCTGAGTTCCTGCCGGAATCGATAACTCTTCATCGCCATCAAGTGTTGCCAGTGTGAGTTCAGTGCCTAAGGCCGCCTGCGCTATCGAAATCGGCACCCGCGTCACGAGATCATTGTCATCGCGCTCGTAGCGATCGTGCGGCGCAACACGTATGTGAACGTACAGGTCACCCGGAGCACCACCGCGTGGACCGGCAGCCCCACGCTGGCTCAACCGAAGGGTCGCACCAGAATCAACTCCTGCCGGCACCTCCACTTGGTAGGTGCGCTCAACTGTCGTACGGCCCTCACCACGACACGCCGAGCACGGCGTTGCAATGACCTCTCCCAAACCAGAGCATCGAGGGCACGCAGTTGTGGTCATCATCTGGCCAAGAACGCTTTGCCGTACCCGTCGAACCTGCCCAGCACCATTGCAGTCGGCACAGGTGACAGGTTGCGTTCCCTCACCCGCTCCCGACCCGTTGCACTCGTCACAACGCTGTGGAAGTCTCAGATCAACAGAGACCTCGGCGCCAAATACGGCCTGTTCAAATTCGAGGTCGAGAACAACCTCCATATCTTGACCCCGCGGCGGTCCTGAAGGCCCGCTGCGGCCGCCTCCTCCACCAAACGGACTCGATCCACCAAAAAACGCATCAAAAATGTCGCCTAAGCCACCGCCACCGAACATATCTTCCGCTGACGGCCCACCAGATCCACCGACACCCGCCTCACCAAATCGGTCGTACCGAGCACGCTGATCAGCATCAGATAACACCTGATACGCAACTGCAAGTTCTTTGAATCTGTCTTCTGCTTGAGGATCATCAGGGTTTGCATCAGGATGCAGATCACGAGCTCTTCGGCGATAGGCCTTCTTGATCTCATCCGCGCTCGCCGAACGATCAACTCCTAACAACTCGTAGTAATCAGCCATTTCTTAGGAACTTTCTCCTAAGCGGTCACCGAGTCGCTCACTCACTAGACCCACCGTAGCGAGAGCCTGCGGATAATTCATTCGGGTTGGGCCAAGAACCCCGACCGAACCGACATGCTCACCTTCGACGACAACTGGAGCAACGACGATTGAGCACGCGGCGAGCGGCTCAACCCCATGCTCACCCCCAATCGCAACGGACATGCCCCGGTCAAGAACATCGCGAACGAGTGAGACCACCACGAACTGCTGTTCAAGGGTGTGGAGAATGTTTCGAACAACCTCAACCGCATCAAATGACGCCGCAACCGAGGACGTGCCGCCGACATACACATGATCATCGGACGACACTTGAAACACCGCGTCACGCGCCATTACCGCTAACGCTGAAACGAGATCATTTTCGACGCCCTCAATCGTTGGAACTTCGGAAAGCTTTTTACCCACCAGGTTTTTTGCAAGTACGGTCGCTGCCTCGGAAAGAAGCTCATCATCGCATCCCTCGAGGAGTTCCAAGGTTGAACTCTCGACCGCACCATTGGAGAACACCACAACAACTGTCGCGTGAGTTGTGCTTAATGGAACGAGTTGCACGCTTCGCACTTCAATTTCAGCCGGCGTTGGCCCCAACACCAGCGACGCCGAATTGGTGAGATTCGCGAGCAGGTCAGAGGTCTGGTGCAACATCTCTTCGATGCGTCCGTGTGCGGCCGTAAAGAAATCACCAATTTGAGCCGTTTGAACTGAATCGAGTGGACCTGGAGTCGTGAGGTTGTCGACGAAATATCGATAGCCCTTGTCAGTTGGTATCCGCCCAGCCGATGTATGGGGCTGCACCAAAAACCCTTCTTGCTCAAGATGAGCAAGTTCATTTCGCACAGTCGCCGACGACACACCAACCCCGGGCGCGTCAACGACGTGGGATGAACCCACTGGCTGCGCAGTCGCGATGTACTCCTGCACGACAGCACTGAGAATTGCGGTCTTACGTTCGTCGAGCATCTGGCACTCAACGATACCGACTGCTAGCGAGAGCGTGCGGCCTCGTAGCGGCGCAAAGCTTCCTTGCGCTCTTCCCCGTGGTCAACCATTGGAGCCGGGTAATTGTCGCTTCCGAGTTCAGGAATCCACTGGTTCTGATACTCCCCCGACGGATCCCAACGATCTCCTTGAGTAGTGGGGTTGAAGACCCGAAAATAGGGAGCCGCATCAGTTCCCGTGCCAGCGGCCCATTGCCACCCGTGATTGTTTGACGCGAGATCCCCATCCACGAGGTGATCCATGAACCACTTCGCCCCCCATTGCCAAGGAAGATGTAGGTCCTTGACGAGAAAGCTCGCAACGATCATCCGAACCCTGTTGTGCATCCAACCGGTTGCAGCAAGTTGACGCATGCCAGCATCAACAATCGGAAAGCCGGTCATCCCCTGAGCCCACACATCAAATTTCTGACGGGCCGTTGCATCGGTGTCGACAACGATGCCATTCAACTTTGAGTCGAGATTTGCCCAAGCAGAGTCGGGGCGACGTGCAAGCACATCGGCATAGAAATCTCTCCACGCCAACTCACTTTCGAATGTGTCGTGGTGCGCAGATGCCGGATCGAGATCATTCATCAGCCGAGCAGGGTGAACAGCACCGAATCGAAGAGCCGTCGAAAGGCGGCTCGTGCCGTCAACTGCCGGAATGTCTCGAAGATCGGCGTACTCGTGCAGAGCGCCTTGCGAAAAACTTTGCCAACGATGCAGGACAGCATCAACACTCAGATTTACCAACCGATCGTCCGCAAGGCCACTTTCAGGCCGCAACAGCGCCTCGCCACCCGAATCGAGCGTCACCCAATTCGGGTCAACTGGAGCGTCGAGCAACAGGGATTCACTCGCAGAAAGCACCGACTTCCAGCGGCGGCGAAATGGCGTGAAGACTGCATAGGGCGTTCCGTCATCTTTCAACACGCCGCCTGGGGGAACCAGATAGTTCGAACCAGTACCGATCAGCCGACAGCCAATCTCGCGCAACGCTGCCGCAACCTCAGCATCTCGAGCATGCCCATACGGGCCATAGTCACGAGAGACGTGAACTTCCTTCGCTCCCAGCGAACCTGCGATCTCAACCAGCACCTGCGCAGGCTTTCCGCGCCGAATGGCAAGAGCACCATCGGTTGCCGTTCGAAGTCCCTCAAGCGCCGAAAACAATGCGGCCTGCCGAGGGCCACCGGCACCTTGAAACGCAGGGTCGACGATAAACAATGGAAGTACCGACCCAGACGACAGCGCCCGGTGTAACGCCGGATGGTCGGTGAGCCGCAGATCGCGGCGGAACCACAGAATGACCGGAGAATTACTCACATCGACAGTGTTGACGGCATTGGCTCTTGCCGCACGGTCGAGCGAGGAATCACTGTAAATCTCAACCACATTGCACAGCCAAGCACGATGACAGCCCCGTACAACAGCGACCATGTCAACCCGATTGAGTCGCCAATCACACCAGTGATCGGACCACCGATCGGGTAGGACCCGAGAAATGCAACGGCGGTAAACGCGAGAACCCGGCCACGCATCTCAGGAGGGCACATGTCCTGACTCCAGGAGTTCATCGATGCAATAAACCCTGCCCCTCCCAGACCAAGCGGGATAGCGACAACCATTGCAACTGGGCCGGATGTTGAAAATGCAAGCGCAATGCCGGAACATCCGAGCACGAACGCATTCGCTGTCATCCACCTCAGCGATACTCTCGCCCGCCCAGCAGTCAACAGCGACCCAATCAAACTGCCGAGACTTGTCGCTGTCATGACCCAGCCAAACCACAACCGATTTCCCCACGCCGCATCCGCAATACGTGGCAACGCAACATTGTGGTTGTATCCGAAGGTCGAGACGATGGTGTACACGATGAAGACGGGGCCGAACAACGGCGTACGCGCGATGAACCTCACCGCCTCTCGAATGGGCTGACCACCCTTAGGAACTCGAGGCGGCTTTGTTACCTGTGACTGGTCGATCGTCACGATGGAAAAAATGATTGCGCCTGATGTCACCGCATTGATAACAAACATCCATCCAACGCCAAGAGGGCTGATCAGCAACGCTGCAATCGCAGGACCAAAAATCCGCGAACCTGTCATCGTTGCGGTGTTCAGCGACATCACATTTGAAATCTCATCTTGATGGACCAATTCGGTGAGAAACCCTCGGCGCGAGGGATTATCCAGAGCAGACACAACGCCCAACATCAATGTTGCGGCGTACACCACCCCAAGCGACAACGAACCCGTGACATGAGCCAACACAAGAAGCGCAGCCTGCAATGCCATCAGAGACTGCGTAATAAGAACCACACGGTGCCGGTTCACCCGGTCAGATAACGACCCTGCCCAGGCTCCGATCACCAACAGCGGACCAAACTGCAACGCCGTGAGAATTCCGATTGCCGTTGTCGATTCCGTCAGGCGGTCAACGACAACTGCAACAGTCGTGAACTGGACCCACGCTCCCACTTGCGAAACTGCCAAGCCACCCAGATACCGACGAACGTTGGAATGACGTAACGACCGGAACGTCGTTGACTCAGCGAGCGACACGACTTAGTCGTCCAACTTCAATGCCGAGATAAACACGTCGCCAGGCACCTCGACACGCCCGATCGCTTTCATCTTCTTCTTGCCCTCTTTTTGACGTTCAAGAAGTTTGCGCTTACGGGTGATGTCTCCGCCGTAGCACTTCGCCAACACGTCTTTCCGCTTCGCTTTGACCGTTTCTCGAGAAATCACCTTCCCGCCAATCGCAGCCTGAATCGGAACGTCAAACATTTGCCGAGGAATGAGTTCTTTCAACTTCTCGCACATGCGACGGCCGTAGAACTCGGCGTTATCGCGATGAACAATCGTTGAAAACGCGTCAGCAGGAATGCCGTTCAGCAGAAGGTCAACTCGAACAAGGTTCGACGGGTGATAGCCCGCCAGTTCGTAATCAAGACTTGCGTACCCTTGGCTTCGGCTTTTCAACTGGTCAAAGAAATCGACAACAACCTCAGCGAGCGGAATTTCATAGACCAGTTCGACGCGCTCTGGAGAGAGATATTCCATCCGCTTCATTTCGCCGCGCCGTGACTGGCAGAGCTCCATCAACGACCCGGTGTACTCAGTTGGGGTGATGATCGACACCTTGAACACCGGCTCTTCAATGAAATCGACCTGTTGAGGCGGTGGTAGCTCGGCCGGGTTATCAACAATGGATATCCCGCCATCGGTACGAGTCACTCGGTACTCAACCGAAGGAGCAGTCGCAATGAGCGCAAGACCGAATTCACGCTCAAGACGCTCCTTCACAATCTCCATATGCAATAAGCCGAGAAACCCGCAGCGGAATCCAAATCCGAGAGCGCCGGAAGACTCAGGCGTGTAGGTGATCGATGCGTCATTCAACTTCAACTTCCCTAACGCATCACGCAGGTCTTCAAAGTCATCGCCATCAATCGGAAACAGCCCCGAGAACACCATCGGTTTGGGGTCCCGGTATCCGGCAAGAGCTTGACTCGCGCCATTCGATGAGGTCGTCACCGTCTCACCGGAGCGAGCGTCTCCAACATCTTTAATGCCGGCGATGAGGTAACCAACTTCACCGGGACCAAGTTCGGAGACCGGCACTGTTGCCGGACGCCGCACTCCAATCTCAAGGGCCTCATGCAGCGCCCCGGCCTGCATGAACGACAACTTCGCCCCACTTTGGAGCTTCCCGTTCATCACTCGCACGGAAGAGACCACCCCTCGGTATTGGTCAAACTGTGAATCAAAAATGAGTGCCTGTAGCGGTTCGTCCGGGCTTCCGCTTGGCGCAGGAATCCGCTCGGCGATTGCGTCCAACAATTCAGGGACGCCCTCCCCCGATTTGGCAGAGATTCGGAGAATCTCCTCAGCCGGGATACCAAGTACCGTTTCGATCTCCATCGCGTACCGGTCAGGATCAGCGGCGGGAAGATCAATCTTGTTGAGACAAGCAACAATCTCGAGATCGTTCTCGAGTGCGAGGTAGCAGTTCGCAAGCGTCTGGGCCTCAATGCCTTGAGCAGCATCAACAACCAGAACAACTCCCTCACATGCGGCGAGAGAACGCGACACCTCGTATCCAAAGTCGACGTGACCAGGAGTGTCGATGAGATGGAACACGTGATTGTTCCACTCGACCCGAACATTCTGAGCCTTGATGGTGATTCCACGCTCACGCTCGAGGTCCATTGAGTCGAGGTACTGGGCTTTCATATCTCGAGACTGAACAGCACCAGTAATTTCAAGAATGCGATCAGACAACGTCGATTTGCCGTGGTCAATATGGGCAATAATCGAGAAGTTGCGGATGCGGGAAAGTCCCGAAGAGGCGTCCATGGATACCTCTACGCTATCGCCCGGCGTTGGGAGAGTTCTGATAGAGCCGATAGTCTCCAGACGCTGATGTAAAAGTATTGACTTCAGTCAACTTCGACATCAAAAACTTTCGAATGGTGCATGCGCCATCCAAGACACTTGAGGTAACCGTGGCGAATATCAAGAGCCAGAAAAAGCGAATTCTTACAAATGCGAAAGCTGCAGACCGCAACCGCGCCGTCCGCAGCGAGTTGAAGACCCGCGTGAAGACAGCAACAGCAAGCATTGGGAGCGACGATGACTCATCGGTTCGTCTCGCGATGAGCAAGATCGACCGCGCAGTTGCGAAAGGCGTCCTTCACAAAAACACAGCCGCTCGCAAGAAGAGCCGCTTGATGCAAAAAATCAACGCCGGCTCGTAATTACATCCGGATCATCTTGCAGCCCGAGCCTCTCAGCTCGGGCTGTTTCGCGCCCAGAAGCACATCGACGATCGTTTACCGCTATCGCCTACGTGATGGCGCCAGCCGGGCGAGCCGAGCCACAAGCACCTCGGTCACGACAACTTCGTCAAGCCCCGTTCGACCTCGCACATCAAGATCGGCATCAGCAAGTAATCCAATCGCTCGACGAAGCCCATCTCGGCCGAGCCGCTGCGAACCTTCGAGCGCTTTTTTCGCCGGAAAACCACTTTTGATTCCAAGCACCTGGGCGGCCGAATCTTGGTCAAAGGCATTACTCCCGTCGAGTTTGGCCATCTTCCCGTAATGCCCGTGCAAAATTGCCATCACTTGAAGTGGATGTCGGCTGCCGCCGTGCACCATGCGATGCAACAACTCGATTGCTTTGCTCGCGTCCCCTCGATCGATTGCATCAGTGAGATCCCACGGGGGAACCCCGCCAGCCTCTCCTAGTAACGGTTCAACCTCTTCGAGTCGAACTCGAGCGGCACTGGTATGCGAACTAGCAATCGTGTCAAGTACGCCATCGAGAGCACCTGCGCTCTCCCCCAGCCAGTCGACCAAACGGGCAACAACTCGGTCATCGAGGTCAATACCCTTTGCAGCAGCCCTTGATCGCACCCACAGCGCCCTGTCTTTGGCGCGGGGAGCGACCGTGGTGCTTCGCACCTCGCCACCACACGCCTTTACGGCATCGGTGAGCTTTTTGGGTACCGCTCCACCTCCGCCAACCAACACCAGATCAGTGGATTCGAGTGGGTCTTCAAGGAACGCAAGGATCGGCTCGATATCGGCAGTGTTAAAGCGCCCGACATTCCGAGCGACAACAACCCGGCGCTCAGTAAGAAACGGTGGCGTATGTGCCGAATCGGCGACCGCTTGCATTGTGAACTCTGCGTCATCAAACTCATCGACCATCATCGACACGTCGTTGTCGCCAACCAATTGGTGGAGCAGTTCGCGAACAGTCGTTCTCAACACCGCTTCGTCATCGCCACTGAGTAAATAGGTCGCCATCTCAGCCCTCGTGTTTAGCACGAAGACGGGTTATCTGCCGAGAAACCGCAACGCCAATGACGATGACGGACACGACAAGCGAGGCCACAATGCCCGGAACTGGGGATGCTGGTTCAATACGTTGGGCAAGTCGAGCAACGATGTCAACCCACCAGACACCAAGTTCGATCGGAGGCAACATGATGTGTGCCAGAGGTGGAAACAGCGACGCAACGATGGCAACTGGCAATCCCACCATCATCACAATTCCGGCCACAGGTACAGCAAGAAGGTTCGCCGGCAGTGCAACCAGTGGTGCTCGCTGAAATACCGCAAGGGCAGGAATAAGGACGCCAACTTGAGCACCCAAGGTGACACCAATCGGGACGCTGATCATCTTCGGCAAAGGAATTATGGAGGTCACCAATGGGCCAATAGAAATGACACCGAACGTGGCACCGACTGACAGATGGAAACCAACTGACGCCGCCAGGAGTGGATCAACCATCATTAAGCCAATGACCGCAATCGACAACACTCGCACAGGCTCCACCCTGCGACCCCTCGATGATGCGACAGCGGCGATTGCAGCCATCAACCCTGCTCTCAGAATCGACGGCTCAGAGCGTGTGATGAGAACAAACCACCCGATAATGAGCAACGTGGAAACAACCTGCGCTCTGGGCGTAAGTTTCCGGATCAGTGGTGTGGCAACCCCAAGAATCAACGCAACGTTTTGACCAGAAACAGCGGTGAGGTGACTTAACCCTCCCGACCGAAATCGTTGAAGCATCTCGACTGGTTGATCTCGGTCGTCCCCGATCACGAGACCACGAAATAGCGCCCCGCGTTCTCCGCCAATGACGTTTCCTGCGTCGGTCACAAGTTGACGCACGCGATTTGATGCCCGCGACATGGCAGAACCATCTGTGAGATCGCCGAGCCACTCAGCTTGAAATTCGCAGACCACGTGTTGCCATCGGACTCTCAAATATCGATCTTCTGCCAGCGGTACGATCTCTCCGCTCACGGTTACGTATTGACCGGCGCTGACTGATTCGAGTCGAGCACGCACCGAGTGCCGACGCGCCCACAACTCGCAACGATCACCATCGACCTCGATGATGAGCCGAGTAGAGGCACCATAGGGTTGCGGATCATCAACAACGCGCACTGAGCCGATGAACAACATGTTCACTACGTCGCCGGCGGCTGCATGGGCTACTCGGCTTTGCCCAGAAATGACACCAAGCACGAATGTAATCAGCAGGCACGCAAGAAGATTCGAGCGAAACGCTTGTCGGGGAAACGGTCTGACGATCCAGAAGACTGATGAGACCACGGCAAGGTGAGCCACCTCTGGATGCAGCGCACACCACCAAGCTCCGCCAGCCGCAAGCATCAGCCAGCCGGTTCGAAGGGCCGGCGACCCGTCGGCAGAATTATCCACCTCAAAGTGCCCGCTCGCAGATTGAAAGTCATCGTAGGATGCGTTCATGGCGCAACAATCCACGGGCGAAACAGGTGCAACATCTGCACCTGTTGCTGGCGGCCCGCGCTGGTATCGAGCGCGGATCCTCTTCGGAGGACCGTTCGCAGCGCTTGTCCCGCCATCGGTGATCGGCTTGTTGTCATTACTCGTCATGGTGTTGGGAGGAGGCAGACAAACTGCGATCGCCGGACTGGTCGGCACGGTTGTCTCTGCGCCAGGACTTCTCGTAATGGGTGCGCCGATTGCAGACTCGAGCACCTACCCCGCCGCAATCCTCGTCAGCGCAATCTTTTGGACGGCCATTGGTTTCATCGCTGCATGGAGAGCAACCCGGCGCCCGATCGCCGGTTGGCCAGACTTCTGGCGCGAGTACCTGATGCTGTGGCTCGCCACGGCCATTGGAGCAGGACTCGGAATTGGAATTGCCGCTGCCCGCATCGGAGGAACTCTCCTCTAGCAACCCGGTTTTGGTAACACCTGCGTTATGTCGATGCGACATCTCTCAGTTTTTCAACCGTTGCCGGACCGATGCCTGATACTCGTGTGAGGTCGTCAATCGAAGAAAACGGGCCATTTGCCTCTCGTTCTCGGATGATTTGATCTGCCGTGGCTGGACCGACACCGGGCAATGATTCAAGCTCAATTGCTGACGCTTTATTGACGTTGATTGGCGAACCAACGCCTTGGCCAAGATCGACGAACGGATCACTAACCAACGCTTGACCGGACGGTACATATAACCGATCTCCATCTGCGACAAATGCAGCGAGATTGAGGGCGTCAAGTTCCGCGTCGTCAGTTGGGCCATCAGCTGCGTTAATTGCGTCGATGACTCTGCTTCCCACAGGCATTTGATGAACGCCAGGAGAGGTCACTTCGCCAGCAACATGAACAGAGAGGGATACCTCGGTATCAAGCCAGAGGACTGCGGTGGCTGGTGGAGAGGTCGTTACCTCAGCGTTCGCAGATGAGAGGCTGTCCTCAACACGATCTGCCGGCGGAGAAAATAACCACACGGCAACAAGAACCGCTATGACGACAGTTACTGCCGACGCCACTAGTTGAGCAGTACGACGGTTGAACACGCGTGCTCTCAACTCGGAGCGAACGCGCTCCCTCCACACAGAAAATTCCATCGGTCAGCCTTTCAACGTGACTCACCGGGAAGGTCGGAGCGCTGACCCTACCGACCGGCTCGCCGGTAACCGAGCAATTTTCGTTTCAGAACAGACGGGCCGTTAACTGTTTGCGATAAGCCGCGGTACGAGGGTCATGCGGACCCATCAATTCAAGGATGTCAACAAACCGTTGACGAGCCTCGTCATCGCCCTTCACCCGTTCAAGTAACGATTGGAGTTCGCTATCGAAGTCATCCTCTGGCCCAACTGATCCGATGCGGGCCGCGGCCTTTACACGTCGCACCTCGTCGTTTTCTGGAATTCGCTCAAGAAGAGCAAGCGCCTCCTCGGTTGCATCTCGCTCAACAAGAATGTCCGCTAAGGCAATGATGGCTGCTTCATTCGCAGGATCAGTTTCGAGCACTGCACGAAGACCGAGTTCATCGCGGCGCTCAATCAGACCGTTCACCATCTCGGCCACGGGGTCGGAGCCAAGGCGCCCTATGAACGCATCGATTTCTGGTCTCCCCTGAGCACCAACGAACCCGTCGATGACCTGGCCGTCACGAATGGCGTACACCGCCGGGATCGATTGGACTTGGAACATCTGCGATATCGCAGGGTTCTCGTCAACATTGACCTTTGCAAGAACAACTTCGCCTCCGGTTGCGGCAACAGCTTCCTCGAGCATTGGACCAAGCGTCTTACAAGGCCCACACCAAGGGGCCCACAGGTCGACCACAACTGCTTGGCGTCGTGACCGCTCAAGCACCTGCACCTCGAAATCTGCATCACCGACATCGAAAACTGACCCTTGAAAACCTGAAATGTCGTTCACGTCAACCACCCTACCGACGCGCCGAGAGCATGACCTATACGTCGCCATCAGTACGATCAGAGAAATGGACGCACCCGCGGGAATCTCTGAATCTTCCGTCACCGAGTGGCTGAACTCATCAATTGATCGAGCAGCAGGTCCATACGAGTGGGAGATGATCGCAGGGGGACATTCGAACCTGACATTCCTCGTCACCGACGCCAACGGACGCCGACTAGTGCTTCGACGACCGCCACTTGCTCACGGCCTTGCAAGTGCCCATGACATGGCCCGAGAACACCGAATCATTACAGCGCTACATCGTTCCGCAGTGCCGGTACCAATGACTCTTGGACTTTGTGAGGACTCCGACATCAACGGTGCCCCGTTCTATGTCATGGATTACGTCGCTGGTCACGTGCTGAGAGATGTTGCATCTGCTGAGCAACTTCTCACCGAGCAATCAAGAGCGCGAGCGAGCGAATCACTTGCTGACACTCTTGCGGCCATCCATCACGTTGATCTTGACGCCGTAGGACTCAGCGACCTCGGTCGACACGAGGACTACGTAGCCCGGCAACTTCGGCGGTGGTATGGACAGTGGGAACAACAACGGACTCGTGATCTCGATCTCATCGACAACGTTCACCACGAACTCGTGGCGAACCTTCCCGAGCAGGGACCGGCGACAATCGTTCACGGTGACTACCGCCTCGACAACACGATGGTTGACGATGACGGTAATGTCTGCGCTGTTCTCGACTGGGAAATCTGCACTCTCGGAGACCCTCTCGCTGACATCGCCATGCTCGCTGTGTATTGGACCGGCCCGACCGATGAGCAAAGTGCGTGGGAATCAGGAGCCACGACAGCCACCGGATTCTGGAACCGTCATCAACTCATTGAGCGATACGCAGCCACCTCAAATCGAGACCTCGGCGACTTTGATGTGTACCTAGCTTTTGCGAACTGGAAACTTGCCTGCATCCTCGAAGGCGTGTACGCCAGGTATCTCGGCGGCGCACTCGGTGAGCGAGATACCGCGGAACTCGAACCCTTCAAGCGACAGGTCGACGCTGCCGCCACAGCCGCTGCGACACTTCTCAACTTGATCTAACGACATGACCATCACTTGGAACGACAAGCCTCCGGTACTGACCGACCCCGTTCTTATCGTCTACCTCAGCGGGTGGATCGACTCAGGAGGCGCAGCACAACTCGCGATTGATGCGCTGCTCGAAGAGTGTGAAGCAGAGCCGATAGCGGTCTTCGATGACGACACCTACCTCGATTTTCGGGCTCGCAGGCCCACAATGAAACTGGTTGACGGCCGCAACACCATTCTTGATTGGCAACACATCACCCTCTCGCATGGCAAGGATCGAATCGGTCGCGACATCATTATTGCCCACGGGCCAGAACCAGACTTGGCGTGGCACCGGTTTGTTGCTGAACTCACGAACGCCGCAGAACAACTGGGCGTGCGTACATGCGCCCATCTGGGGGCGTACCCGTTCTCGTGCCCGCACACCAGACCATCCCAGCTATCAATGACAACCGCGTCAGAAGATCTCCTTGCGACACTGCCATTCCTTCGGAGCACCCTTGACGTGCCAGGAGGGATCGGATCAGCCCTCGAGCACTCGCTTCACGGCAATGACATTCCAACACTCGGACTCTGGGCTCAAGTCCCGCACTACGCAGCAACGATGCCCTACCCAGCGGCAGGCGTTGCCCTGCTCGACGGACTAAAGACCTCGTTCGACCTCGTCATCGATGGAACCGATCTCCGTTCGTCGATGGTTGAGCATCGTGAGCGCCTCGACAAGTTGGTGCGTGACAACCCCGAACACGCAATGATGTTGCGCAACTTAGAAGAAGCACACGACGCGCAACTTGCCGACAACCCTCATATCGAATCCTCACCTCCGACGATTGGCGAAATTTCAGCCGACGAACTCAGCGAGCAAGTTGAACGATTTCTTCGTGGCCAAGACTGAGTCGCCAGATCTTGTTAGCCCGAATTAGGGTCGAGATATGAAAATCGACGCAACCCTGATGGGCGGACTCGCCGAAGCAGCCGCTTCCGCAAAAGACCTTGAGGCCGCTGGATACGACGGAGCATGGACCGCTGAGACAGCCCACGATCCATTCCTCCCCCTCGTTCAAGCCGCAGCGGACACAAGCACCATCGAACTTGGAACATCTATTGCCGTTGCGTTTGCTCGAAACCCGATGCTGCTTGCAAACCTCGGCTGGGACCTTCAAGCATTTTCAAAAGGCCGCTTCATCCTAGGCTTGGGTTCTCAGATTAAGCCGCACATCACAAAACGGTTCTCGATGGATTGGAGTCATCCGGCTCCACGAATGCGTGAGATGATCAACGCAATTCGCGCGATCTGGGATACATGGGAAAACGGAACAAAACTCGATTTTCGCGGCGACTTTTATCAACACACATTGATGACTCCGTTCTTCACCCCAAATGCAGCAGATCTCGCCGGGTTCGGCGTTCCAAAGATCTATATTGCGGCGGTTGGAAACCTGATGACAGAGGTTGCGGGTGAAACCTGTGATGGGGTCATCGTTCATGGTTTCACCACCGAGCGCTATATCCGTGAGGTGACTATCCCAGCCCTTGCCAAGGGTCGCGAGAAGGCCGGCAAGACAATGGAGGGCTTCCAGATCTCAGGTCCACTCTTCGTTGTCACCGGCAACAACGAAGAAGAAATACAGCAAGCAGCCCAAGCGACGAAGCAGCAAATTGCGTTCTATGGTTCAACACCGGCATACCGACCAGTCCTTGAACTTCACGGCTGGGGCGAAATGCAAGAAGAACTCAACCGCCTCTCAAAGGGAGGCGACTGGGTGAAAATGGGCGAGGTGATTGACGATGAGATTCTCAACACCTTCGCTGTGGTCGGAGAACCAGAGCAGATCGCTCCAGAGTTGAAGCGTCGCTACGGCGACATCGTTGATCGCCTTGGCTTTTACGCTCCATATCGCTCAGACCCAGAGCGCTGGAAGCCTGTGCTCGAAGAACTACGCAAGTAACTCGCAAGACCTACAGCCTCGGAAACGTCACTACGGCGTCAATTCCGCCGTTCGGAGTCGCCCTCAGTTCCGCTGACCCGCCCGAACTCTCAGCGAGTTGACGAACAATTGCGAGACCAAGGCCGGTTCCACCTGGGTTCGCTCCCTTCGCACGCCAGAAGCGTTCGAACGCCTGCTCACGATCAAGTTCGCTCATTCCTGGGCCGCTGTCGATGACATGAATTTCGCCGACGCCGGGAGTTCGCGCCACTTTGATGACGATGCGTGATCCATTCTCAACAACATCGAGAGCGTTATCAATGAAGTTGTCGATGCACTGCTCGGCCGCTGTCGGCACGGCCAGAACATCAACGGTGTCTGCATCGCACATGAAGTCGAGTTGAATATCCCGCTCGGCGAGCAACGGTCCCCAGTATTCGCAACGTTTCTGAGATACCGAGCGAAGTTCAACGAGTTCTCGCTTGACCTGTTGCCCTTCAGAACGTGACAGAAGAAGTAGGCCCTCAATGATTCTGCTCAGCCGATCGGTCTCGGCCACGGCGGCCTCAAGATGCTCATCCCGATCTTGATCTTTAGCTACCGCCGCTGATTCCAGCCGAAGCCGCAGGGCTGTCAATGGGGTTCGCAATTGATGAGATGCCGCTCCGGCGAATCCGCGCTGGCGTTCAAGCATCCCCTCTAAACGGTCGACCATCGTGTTGTACGACCTCGCCAACACTCGCACCTCCCGAGAACCTTTTCGTTCATCGGCGCGATCTCCCAGATCACCCTTCGCAAGTCGCTCAGAGGTCTCCGTCAACTGTTTGATCGGACGTGTGAACGCTCCAGCAAGTGCGAATGCTGCGATCACCGCAATGAATATCGAGATCGCAGCAACCGCAAGCAGTCCCACAAGCCGGGCATTGACCGCACCAGAGATCTTTGATGCTGGTGCTGTGATCCGTACCGCTCCCACCGTTGTCTCTCCAGAAATCACAGGCACCGAAACAAAGAACAACTCTGAGCCGAGTGTCGTTGACTCGCGTTGCCCGGTGACAGGGTTGCCTAATAAGGCGCCGGTGATCTCTGGGCGGTTATTGAAATCTGAGCCAACATCAAAGGTGGGTCCTATTACTGCTTCTCCGGTGCTATCAACGACGACGACTCGGACGTCGGTTGACAATTCATACGCCTCGATGAGAGCGCTGAGCGATGCGGTCTCGGCGACGGCACCATCTTCAAGTACTTCTTCAACTCGCCCAGCAAGAACGAACGCATCGCGCTCAAGTTGCGTCACAAGCCGATCGCGTTCGACCGATTGAAGATGAAAAGCGAGAGGGATGTCTTGCACCGCAAGGACGAGGACAACAACCCCGACAAGAACTGCGACAAGACGAAGCTTCATTAGTTCCGATCGCCAGGTGCTGCGAGTCGGAACCCAACTCCTCGGACAGATTCAATCCAACCGTGATCGCCGAGCTTCTTTCGAAGTCCTGCAACGTGAGCGTCAACTGTCTTTGTCGGCCCAAACCAGTTTGCATCCCAGACATGTTCGATGATGTCGGTTCGCGTCCGCACAGCACCAGCGTCGCCAGCAAGAAACGCAAGCAATTCAAATTCCTTCGGTGTGAGCGCAACAAGTTCATCGTCGAGTTGAACCCGGTAGGTGCGGAGGTCAATCGAAAGCGGCCCGACCACGATGTGATCAGATCCAACCTGATCGGACGAAGTTCCCGACGAACGCCTCAGTACCGCTCGCATTCGAGCTATCAACTCGCGAGATCCAAGCGGCTTCACCATGTAGTCATCTGCCCCAAGCTCCAGGCCGAGTACTCGGTCAAACTCGTCGCTACGAGCCGTCACCACGATGATCGGCGTGGAAGATTCGGATCGAATGACCCTGCAGACGTCGTAGCCATCCATATCGGGAAGCCCAAGGTCTAAAAGAATGATGTCATAGCTACCTGAGCGCGCCCTTGCGAGCGCAACTTCACCAGTTTCAGCACGATCAATCGTGAAACCGGATGCGGCAAGAGGAGCATCAAGTGATGCAGCAACTGCGTCATCATCTTCGACAAGCAACACTCTCACAACGATCATTCTTGTCTCTCACGACACAGAATCACGAGGTTCTGGCGATCCATTGCGAGTTCTTGGATGTTTCTTGGATATTCCCCGGACCCTTGCTGGGATCGGCCACGTACGGTGATCTCAACAAATTGGCATACGCCACCGACAACATCTCGTCACCGAGGAGTCACTATGAAAAGTTCACTCATTACCGCACTATCACTCGTTGGAGTGATCGGCGCCGGCAGCGCCGCCGCCCTCGTAAACACATCAATTTTCGATTCAGCCCCGCAATCTGAACAAGCAGCATTCGTCCCTGGCGCCGCAGTGGTTGAGCTCACCTTGCCCGCCACTCCAGACCCCGCGCCGGTTGCAAACGCGAATGGCATGTCGCTCGAGCAACTGACTGGGGGCTCACAAGAGACGCCCGCAGCACAAACGGATGCTGTTGCGGTAGGCCAAGCCACAACAATTCCATCGACAACGATGGGTGCAGCGACATCTGCTGGAGTCTCATCAGCCGGAAGCCTGTCGCTGAAGCAAGTAACGACAACCGTCGCACCAACACCAACCACCACCGCACCCCCAACTAACACACCGTCGTTCCTCACCCGCTACGACGTCGGTGAAGCTGGATCAGTAACGGTTGACGTAATTGACGGAAAGATTGCATTGATAGATACGACCGTTGGAGCCGGCTGGAGATTGGTGCCATCGGGTGAGAGCACTGGATCGAACGCTGTGAATGTCCAGTTCACTGATGACCAGATCAACGTGTATTTCACCGCAACATTCGCTAACGGAACGATCACACCGTCCATTCGCTCAGAGGAGGTCCCGACGAGCGGCGGTTACTACGACGATGACGATGATGACCACTACGAGCACGACGACGACGAACACGACGACGATGACGATCACGACGATGACGACCACTACGAAGACGACGACGACTGAGCACGACATGACGCAAGAACCCTCCACCGAAGAACGATTGGCCGCCCTTCGCCAACGCCGACAGGAACGACCCGATCAAACTTCTCCACTCGATCCACCAACACCCGGCCCTCAAGCCCGACAATCGCAATCGCGTCGTTCTCCAGCAGCAACTGCCAGGTACGTAACCGTCGGTGCATCCGCCACTGCCGTCGTCGGACTTATGGGAGCCTTCACCGGAATTGCTGCGAGCGCAGACACCACTCCCACTCAAAACGACCCCGTCGGCCCAAGTGCTGACTGGTCAGCAACTGGAGGTGGATCGGGATCAATTGCGGTTGATGCAGACTCTGCTGTTGTGGTCGTCGTTGTCGATAGCAACGGGCTGCCAGTTGAACTGCAATCGATCGACTCGGCTCAACACCTCGCCGCCCTTCTCAGCTCGGGACAGCCAATTATCGAGCCCAGATGGCAGGCTCCACACAATGAAACTGGGGTCGAAGTCCCGACCAGCACAGGTGCTCCGCTTGCACCAACGGCTGCATCCCCAGCGCCTCAGCCCGTCCAAACAGCAACGTCGTCGAGTGCTGGGACAAGTGTTGAGATGCAATCCTCTGAGTCGCAAACTCGAGTTTCAGCGCCGACCGCGGCACCACAATTGACACCAGAACCCACTGTTGCACCAGCACCGGTGCCAGCACCA
>Ga0255763_1002059_pt1 | contig 19742 bp, 26 predicted proteins | sample 041ome_2_FD_179963 | JGI IMG/M metagenome (GOLD analysis project Ga0255763, IMG submission 179963) | Coastal salt marsh microbial communities from the Groves Creek Marsh, Skidaway Island, Georgia - 041406US metaG (version 2) | ecosystem: Environmental > Aquatic > Marine > Intertidal zone > Salt...
TAACTGACAATATTGGATTAACATTTGATAATTGGACTACTGATACTGTTTTTCCTTTTACTCTTGCTGGCACAAAAGATATTCAAATCTTTAATAGTGCGGATCAAACTGCAAATAATTTTGGTGCTGATGCCACAGATGTTCAAAGTGCAAGAGATTTCTTAGGTTTTCAAATACTTGCAGGGTCACCTGCACTATCAGGTGATATTACAGGTGGTAATGGAACTACCACAAGTTGGAATTACAAAGACACAGGCACCAACTTAGGTATTCCAGCAAAATTAGGTTGGTATTCACCTATCAATAATGTGTATATTGTTATCACAAAAATAGCTTAATATTATCCTATAACATTGTAAAATTGCAAATACAATAAATAATACTGTTATAACAAACGCAATAAAAACCTTATAAGGAGACAACAATGAGTGACGCGAGCACCTATACAGAGAATAGAACACTTGACTTTTGGTTAAAAGCTAACAGTCTAACAACAACAGCACCAGCAACAGTTTATCTTGCATTATTTGTAGGATCTGCAGATTCAGCAGGACAAGCGGCAAATACAGCGGCTAACCTAGAAGAAGGTGTATTAACAGATGAAGTTTCAACTTCAGGCACAGCATATGCTAGACAAACAGTAGCATTTGGAACAATCACTGACGGTAGTGTTGCAACTAGTGGCACAGTAACATTTCCAACAGCAACAGCAGACTTTGGCACAGTAAGTCATGTGGCAATTATGGATGGTGCAACAGCAGGTGCAGGAAACGTAATTTTTTACGGAGATTTAACTTCTGCAAAAACTATTGAAAGTGGTGACACTTTTCAAATCACAGCGGGATCACTGACTATTACATTAGCGTAATATTGTCATTAGGAGGGTTTCTTAGTGACTCAGTATGTTGAAACCGCCAGCTATATTGCTGACGATTTTGTTGCTACAGATTATGTAGGAACAGCAAACGATGAATATGTAGTTTCAGGCTATGTAAGCGGCATTACCCTTGGTGAAGCTTCGCTTACTGCTACAGCTACGGTTTCAGCATCTGCACTAAATGTAACATTTGGCGCCGCAGATCTAACAAGTTCTGCAACACTAACAGCAACAGCAACTAGAATACAAACAGGCAGTTTAGGCTTATCAAGTGACTCTACACTAACAGCATCAGGTGGCACAACCAAAACAGGTTCTGCATCAATAGATAGTAATGTTGGTGGAACAGTATGGAACAATGCAGGCACTTGGCAACAACCAAGACAACCCCTATGGGATAGTTTTTATGTTGAAGCACAAAAAATCAAAGGCGGCACAGCAACCTTATCAAGTAACTTTACACTATCAGCAACTGCCAATGCTACAATAGGATCAACAGGGATTCTTGCTTCATTAGGCACACTAACAGCAACATCTAACAAAATTGTAACAACTACAGCAGACCTATCAGCACTTGCTTCAACGGTCCAAGTAGCAGGAGCAATACGCACAGATGGCGCTAGTCTTTCAAGTGCATTTGTATTAACAGCAGACTCACAAGTTGTAATGACAGGTTCAAGCAATCTGTTAAGTTCAGCAACACTAACAGCGTCAGGAGGCACTACCAAACAAGGTGTGGCAATTACTGCAAGTCTTGGATCAATGACTGTAGATGGTGTTAGAGTAAGAACTAGTTCTAGTCAAATAGATAGTGTTGCAACACTAACAGCAACAGCAACCATTGATGGTTCAGCAATTATTGCAAGTCTTGGAACACTAACAGCAACAGGCACAGTTCAAGTTAATGGTGACGCAAACCTAACAGCAACAACAACACAAACAGCTAATGGTGGTGTATTGTTTAGCGGACAAGCAGATCTAACAGCATTTGCAACAACACTTGGCACATTATCAATCTACACAATTGATCCTTATAGAGTTTATACTGTTCCATCAGAGACTAGATTACTTCAAATCGTGCAAGAAACTCGCAAATTTGACGTAAATTCTGAGAATCGTGTAAATACTATTGAAAACGAAATTCGTAATTTTGTAATAAAAAGCGAAACAAGAAATTTAAAAGTCCAAACTCTTGCGTTGACTGATGTTTATGCAACTCCTTTGGATATAAGGAAATAGGATAATGCCAAATTTAACAGGATTTAAAGAAGACAGAGTTGGGGTATACATTGAAAAAGACCCTTATGCTATTTTGGATTACACATTGGATTTTCAACAATGGTTGCCAAGTGGCGATACTATTGCTTCTATTACTGTTACCGCAGAAACTATTTCAGGCGATAGCACACCTTTAGCAATAGACAGTTCAACAAACACAACAACACTAGTAACAGCAAACATCTCAGCAGGCACAGCAGGCAATATCTATAATGTAGAATATAAAATTATTACAACAAATGGCCTAAGAGATTCTAGAAATTTTAGAATCAAAGTCGTAGAGAGACAAGCATAATGGAAGAAAATAAAACAACAAATGTCAAACATAAGACTATAGACAGAGACTTAGTTTATAAACTTGCTTGTATTCAATGCACTCCAGAAGAAATTGCTGAAGTAGTTGGAATTGGTCTTGGCACGTTGAAAAAGAAATTTGGTCCTTTAATTGAAAAGGGCAAACAAGCAGGTAAAAAAAGTTTAAGAAGAGCCATGTGGGAAAAAGCGGTAAACGGTGACACACGAGTTCAAATCTTTTTATCAAAGCAATATCTTGGAATGAAAGATTCTCCAGAAGATACATCAAACAGCACACCGTTGCCTTGGGAGGATTAATATATGGCAAATTTAGACCAATTACAACATAATTTTAGTATACCTTTCGGTGTAGGTGTAAAAAGAGGAATATATCCAAAATTAACAGGTATAAACAAATTTGGATTCAAAGCAAGTGTGGGTGCATCATTTGAAACCATTTGGGATGTTGACGGCAACTATGTATATCCAAGTGCCGCAGACTATGTTGATGTAGTGTGTGCAGATGGCACTGAAGATGTAGTTGGTGGAACTGGTGCTCAAACTGTAGAACTACAAGGACTTGATGCAGATTATAATTTGCAAAGTGAAATTGTAACATTAAACAATCCAGATAGTGCTGGCGTTGAAGGACGTAGTGTAAATCAATATATTAGATTGTTTAGATGCATTGTTGTTAGTTCAGGTTCAGCAAAAGTTAACCAAGGTAATATTGATTTTAACATTGGTGCGATCACCGCGGCTAGGATTTCAGCAGAAGCAGGACAAACACTAATGGCAGTATATACTGTTCCAGCAGGCAAACGTGCATATCTAATGAGTTTTAATTTTGGTGAAGAAAAAGCAAAAGAAACTTTAGCTAGAGTAATGGTAGGCGTATTTGGCAATGGTCTTACAGTTAAAGATCAAATGGGGACATCAGGACCACCTGTTATTAGAAATTATAGTTTACCAATTGTAATTAATGAAAAAAGTGACATTGAAATTAGAGCACTTGCAGGTGCTATAACTGGCGTCAATGCAAGTTTTGAGTTGCTGTTGGAGGACAAATAGTGCCATTAAGCCCTGCACAAGAAACTATTGTTAAAGACGACAGCCGTTTTCGTGTAGCTGTGACTGGTAGACGTTTTGGTAAAACTCACGTAGCAATGAGAGAACTTGCCAAACACGCATCAAAACCAAATCAACAAGTTTGGTATGTTTCTCCAAGTTATAGAATGAGTAAGGGCATAGTTTGGGATCAGTTTAAAGCAAAATTAAAAGACTTGCGTTGGATTGAACAAAGCAATGAAGCAGAATTAAAAATTCGTTTAAAAAACCAAAGTGTTATACATCTTAAAGGTGCAGACAATCCAGACAGCCTAAGAGGCGTTGGACTTGACTTTATTATCTTAGATGAATTCCAAGACATTGATAAAAGAACTTGGACTGAAGTTTTAAGACCTACACTATCAGACAAAGGTGGTAAGGCCATGTTTATGGGCACACCCAGAGGTGTAGGCAGTTTTTCACATGAAATGTTTTCAATGGCACAAACAACAGAAGGTTGGGGTGCTCATACATACACAACACTTGATGGCGGCAATGTTCCTGAAAAAGAAATAGAAGACGCAAAACGTGACATGGATGAAAAAACATTTCAACAAGAATACCTTGCTACGTTTAACACTTATTCAGGTGTGGTATACTATAACTTTAGTAGAGATTATAGTGTTATACCATGCACAGGTAAGGACACAAGAGAAATATTTGTTGGACAAGATTTTAACGTAGGCGCTTTGGCAAGTGCTATTGCTGTGATTGAAAATAACACAATTTATTTTGTTGATGAACTATTATTAAATGGATCAAGCACAGAAGATGTTTGCGATGAATTAAAACGTAGATATCCAAATACAAAAATTAATGTTTTTCCAGATCCTGCTGGTAGACAACGCAGAACAAGTGCAGGCGGTAAAACTGATATCAGTATTTTACAAAATGCAGGATTTAATGTGTTAGTTAGAAATAGCCATACACCAATTAGAGATAGAGTAAATGCTGTTAATGCTAAATTAAAAAATACCAGAGGTGAGATGAATATGTTTATTGATCCAAAATGCAAAAATGTCATTAACAGTTTAGAACGCATGGTATACAAACCAGGGACTTCGATTGTGGAAAAAGACGGAGTATATGATCACATGGCTGACGCTGTTGGCTATCTAGTTGATTATTTGTATCCGCTAAGAACAGATCATGGCGATACTACACCACAAAGATGGGCATTTTCTGGAAACAATAACAACGCAAGGAGATGGAACTAATGCCCGTAATTAGAGATAGAGTAATTAAAGGTGACAGCGTATTTGCTGTTGATTATATAACAGAATCACATGATGCTTACAAGTATTATATTAATAGATGGAATTTTTTAGGTGATAGTTTCAATGGTGGCTATGACTTTTATGCTGGCCGTTACTTAGAGCCTTATTACTATGAATCAAAAGATGATTATGAAAAACGTCTAAGACAAATTGCGTTAGATAACCATGTTAAAAGTGTTGTTGGCATTTACAACAGTTTCCTATTTAGAAAAGAAATCAAACGTGACTTTGGATCAATTGAAACTGATCAAGGCCTAGCTCCATTCTTGCAAGATGCAGATTTAGATGGTAGATCATTCCAAGCATTTATTAGAGAAATGAGTGCTCATACAATGGTTTATGGAAATGTTTGGATTATTGTAGACAAGCCTAATTCAGATGCTAACACAAGAGCAGATGAATTAAATCAAGGCATACGTCCTTATGTTTCAATGTTTACTCCAGACAATGTTTTAGATTGGACTTATGAGCGTCAAGCAAATGGTCTATATGAATTAACATATCTAAAAGTAAAAGAAGAAGTTGTTCAAAACAAACAATACATTAGAGAATATACCAAAGAAGAAGTTAATGTTTATTTGATTGATGGCAATGATAAAACAGGTTCATTACATGAAACAATACCAAACGCATTAGGTAAAATTCCTGCGGTATGTATATACGCACAAAGATCAAACATTAGAGGTGTTGGTGTAAGTGCTATTGGTGATATTGCAGATGTGCAAAGAGAATTATATGAATTTAATTCAGAAATTGAACAGATTATTAGATTAACTAACCATCCAAGTTTGGTTAAAGAAGTTGGTGTTCAAGCAAGTGCTGGTGCAGGTTCAATTATTGAAATTCCGCAAGGCAGTGACCCCGGAAATCGTCCTTACCTACTACAGCCTAATGGCGCAAGTATTGAAAGCGTTTTAAATGCTATTCAACGCAAAGTAGATTCAATTGATAGAATGGCATCACTTGGTGGTATACGTTCAATTGAAAGTAGACGTTTATCAGGTGTAGGATTACAAACTGAGTTTCAAATGCTCAACTCCCGTATTAGTGATTTTGCAATGAACTTAGAACACGCTGAAGAACAAATTTGGCGTATATGGGCTCAATATCAAAACAACGTATGGGATGGAATAATTGAATATCCAAGAACTTTCTCAATACAAGACAAAGCAAATGATGTGGTAATGTTAAAAATGGCCAAAGAAGCAGGCATTACTGATCCAGCAATCAACAAAGAAATAGACAAACGCATCTATGAAACTATTACAGAAGAGCCATACGAAGATATAGAACCAATGGAACATCCTGTAACAACTGCACAAAACAGAACACAACATATTCAAGAAATGATTATGGAAGGTTATACTGACCAACAAATTTTAGACAAGCATTCTGAAATTAGTCAAGCAGATATTACCACAGCAAAAGAAGCATTGTTACAAACAGGAGAGTAACCTTGGGTAAGTATGTTGCTGATCGTGATTTTATAGAAGACGAACCTAGTGAAAAACGCATTAGGGAAATTCTTGTAGATTACAATACTAATATTAAACAGTTTGAATGTCAGAATAATAGATCAGCTGGCAGAAGAGCTAGAGCAAATTTATTAGAATTGTATCATTTATGTCGTCTAAGACGCAAAGAGATTCTTGAACGTAACAAACAAATTAGTTGGCACGTTCATGAAAGTTGGGAGGGCATAGAAGATGCCAGTTAGAAAAGTAAAAGGCGGATATCGTTGGGGATCAATGGGCAAAATCTATTCAACCAAAGAACAAGCAGAACGCCAGGGGAGGGCAGTGATGGCTACTAGAGGTGGTAAAAAGAAAAAGAAAACACGCGGCGGCAAAAAGAAGAAATAACATTCATATTTTGACGCTTTTTATACATTATGTATAAATAAAGATATACTGCAATAGAGCAGGGGGATAACTCAACCAATTAGAAAGAGGTAATTATGGACGCGGAAAACACAGCGGTAAAAGAAACTGAGCAAACTGTAGCTCAACCAGAAGGTGAAAGACAGGTAGCAGATACACAGGTATCTAAGGAACAAGACAACTTACTATCACAAGAAGATGTAAATCGTATTGTGGCAGAAAGGGTAGCAAGAGAAAAATCTAAGTTTGAAAAGAAATATTCAAATGTAGATATTAACTTGTATAACGACTTGGTAGAAAAGCAAGAACAAGCACGCCAACAAGATCTTGAAAAGCGTGGTGAATATGAAGCTCTTATGCGTGAACAAGCGGAGAAATTTAACTCCAAAATTCAAAAGTATGAAAGCGAATTGCATTCTATTAAAATTGACGGTGCATTGCTAAATGAGGCAAGTGCGGCAAAAGCAGTTAATCCACAGCAAGTGGTTTCATTGTTAAAAAGCCAACTTAAACTTAATGAAGCAGGTGCAGTTGATGTCGTAGACCAAAACGGACAAGTAAGATATGATGATCAAGGTAACACTATCAAAGTATCACACTTGGTAAATGAATTCCTTAGTGCAAACCCTCATTTTGTTAGTGCAGGACCAAATGGTTCTGGAACTGGACAAGGCGTAGGCAAGCAAACTCCTGTGGTAGAAAACGATGTAACAAAACTTAATATGCAGAATCCCGAGCATCGAGCTCAATATGCGAAAATCATGAGAGCAAAAGGGACACGCATTTAATTTGCTATCAATAAGGAGATATTAACATGGCAATTTCAACTACAACTACGTTAAATGACCTATATGCTAATATCGTTCAAGCGGCTTTATACACACTTTCTGAACAGACTGTGATCAGACCACTTGTTCGTAATTACAATATGGTAGGAACTCCAGGCTTAGTAGCCCAGGTTCCAATTTACGGTGCTTTAACTGCATCAGGTATCGCAGAAGATGCTGATCTAATTGGCACACCATCAACTTTCTCAACAGACGTTGCAACTATTACAGCGGCTGAAATTGGAGTTGGTGTAGAACTAACTGATATCGCACGTGAAGGTGCGGCTGAAGATATCGCGGCGGCTGTTGGTCGTCAAATGGGCGATGCTCTTGCTAAGAAAGTAGACACAGACTTAGCGGCTTTATTCTCAGGCTTCACTAATGTTGTTGGATCAGGCGCGGCAGAATTAACTGTAGACAGTTTCTTCCAAGCGGCGGCAATTCTAAGAGCTAACCAAGCTCCTGGACCATACGTTGCTGTAATCCACCCATACCAAGCATATCAAATCAAAAAGCAATTAACTAACGCTGGTGCTACTATGAGCCATAATTTAAGTGAAGTAGGAAACTCTGCACTTATGGACGGTTTCGTAGGTAGATTAGCTGGTATTGACATCTTTGAATCAACTGTAGTAACTGGTGCATCTTCAGGTGCATTTGAAGGCGCAGTAATGAGCGGAGATGCAATTGGTTATATGCTAAAACGTGATATGCGTATTGAAGAAGAAAGAAACGCTTCTAAAAGAGCTACTGAGTTCGTAGGAACTATGGCTTACGGCGTTAAAGAAATCTTCGACGTATACGGCGTTAAACTATTAGGTGATGCACAAATCAACTAATAACCAAAATTATACCCTTTGACAGGTATATTCTTTGAAGGGGCGGCTTAGGTCGCCCTTTCTCTTATACTTCTAAAATCCCCTAATATTAAGTGGTAATGCTACCAAACTACTAAATACATTTGTTAATTAATAATTTGGTGGTAGGAGAAGGACTTCTAGCACTTCTAAGGAGAAGGACTCTATGGCAATAACATTAGCCACAATTTCAGATATAGAATCATACGAGCCTGATATTACCAACTTTGGTATTCCAGATTTTGACGGTGAACTTGTAAAAGCACAACAAGATGTTTTTAGAGATTTACGCATTCAATGGTATCCAACTTATAGACATGGCCAATACGACATTAGCGTATTAACTTCAGGAACTATTGAACCTGATGAAGATTTATATACTGCAAGTCAACTAACCAGAGCCGCGTGTTATAATGCACTTGGTTTCCACATATACCCCAAATTAGCAAAATTTGAACCAGACGAAGATTTGTTTGAACGCAAAATGAAATTCTATAGAGAAGAATACGAGCGTGAATTCAGTTTAATTTTAAGAGATGGTGTAGAGTATGATGCGGATTCTAGTGGCACAGTTAGTGAGTCAGAAAAAGAAGCTACATATTTCCTACGCCTGAAAAGGTAGTAGTTCATGTCCAATAGAGAATTAGCAGTAAAAAATATTATTGATGTTCTTGGTGATATGAATCCACCTAGACCAGCATTTGTTACTAGAGAACCTTTTGATCTAGACAAATTAGCAATTACACAATTCCCTGCCGTATTAATAACTACAGGTAATGAAACCCGTGAAGATCAAGCCATGGGTGGATACAGACGCGGCATCATTGAAGTGAACATTAGAGGATTTGTGCGTTCAGATGGACGCTCAGGCTTTGTTCAAACAGTGGACGAAAAAAGAAACAACTTAATTGAACGAATTGAAGAAGCATTGAATGTTGATCGCACTAGAGAATTAGCTGGTGCAAGAGCCGCGACTACTCATGTTGCATCAATAGAAATTATTGATAGAACACCGCCACTAGGCGAGTTTAACATGATTGTTGAAGTGCATTATTCATTCACTAAAGGAGAACTATAATGGGTGTTCAAAAATACACACAAATGATAGACAATAACGGCCAAACTGTTTCTGTTGAACTAGGCCGTGTAAACAGGTTTCTTGGAGAGGGTTGGACTACATTAGATCAACCTAAACCAGAAAAAAAGTCACCACGCAGAGGTAGTAAGAATAAAATTACTGCTGATGCCCATGTGACTTCAAATGTTGTTGAAGAAGCAACGGAAGAAGAAGTTCATGTGCATGATGAAAATTGTGACCATGAATTAGATCAAATGATCGCTGAAGCAGATGCTTTAGAAAACAACGAAATGTCAACAAAGGAGGACTAGACTATGGCAACATTTACTGGAGAAAACGGTAAGGTAGATATCACAGCTGAAGATTCATTAGGATTTACAACTGTAGCAGAAGTTCGTTCTTGGACAGTGGAGCACACGAAAGATGTTATTGAAGACACAGTAATGGGCGACGCGGCAAGAACTTACAAAAGCGGCTTACATCAATTTACGGGATCAATGGAGGTTGTGTATGATTCAACTCATACAACTGCAACTGACGCATTTGATGCCTCAAATGATGGAGCATTAACGGTAGAATTCTACCCAGACGCATCAACAGGTCAAAAATTCAGCGGAAGTGTATTGGTAACAAGTGTATCAAGAACATCTTCTTATGACGACCTTGTTACTGCAACTGTAAACTTCCAAGGAAGCGGCGCACTTACAATTGGTGCTGTGTAATTGGAATGATACAGATTAGGTTACTAGGGACCAAAGAGGTGGTGAGAGAACTTGAAAAAGAAAAAGATCTTTTCATTGCCAGATTGGCACAAGATACATTGGAGGTCGCAAGACAAAATACTCCAATTGATAAGGGACAAGCAAGACGCGGTTGGCGCCTAGAAACACTTTTCAAACAGAAACGTGTTGTTAACCGTGTTCCCTACGCTGTCCATTTAGAAGAGGGCCATTCAAAACAAGCACCAAATGGTATATTAGGGCCTACCATGCGGGAGATATCAACAAGGAGATATACATGAGTAATGTAATGAACAATATCACAGGCCACTTCAAAGAAAAGTTGGCAGGTGGACTAAACAAGATTTCAGTTCCAGAATGGAAAACTGATGTCTATTATAAAGGTGCATATCCTTTTGCAGTTGAAAGCAAAATTATTGCACTACAACAAAAAGGACAGACTGTTGAAGCATTAGTTGAAAGTCTAATTTTAAAAGCATTGGATCCAGAAGGAAAACCAATGTTTGGTAAGTTTGACAAAACAACATTAATGAATGAAGCAGATCCTGCTACTTTGTTAAGAGTTTGTGCAGAGTTAAACAATGCAACTTCTGATTATGAGGAAGTAGCAAAAAACTAAAAGAGGACACTGAACTGCAACTAATAATGAGAGTTGCAGAGACCTTGCACAAAAGTATAGAAGAAGTTATACAAACTGTCAGTGTCCTGGAACTAAGAATGTGGTATGAATGGTTCATACTACAGCAGGATAAAAGTAAGGAGACTATAGGTGGCAACGCAAACAATAGAAATCCGCGCCGTAGATAAGACACAGGCTACGCTTGGTAAAGTCAATAGAAGTCTTGGCAACATTGATAAAAAAGCCAAAGACATTGGCGTATCGTTTGGTCAAATTGCCGCTCTAGCAGGAAGTGTTTTTGCAGGTTTAGGCCTAGCAAAGACAGCCGCAAGTCTTGTAAGAACAGGTAAGGAATTAGAAAATCTTAATGTAAGATTGAAGTTCTTATTTGGTAGTGCAACAGAAGGCGGAAAAGCATTTGACGAGATGGCAAAGTTTGCCTCTGAAGTCCCTTTTAGTCTAGAAGAAATCCAAAAAGGTGCAGGTGTTCTAAGTGTGGTCAGTAAAGATGCTGAAGAACTTAGTGACATTATGCGTATCACAGGTAATGTGGCGGCTGTCACAGGACTTGATTTTAAAACAGCTTCAGAACAAGTTCAAAGATCATTGAGTGCTGGTATAGCCAGTGCTGATTTGTTTAGAGAAAAAGGCGTTAGAGATATGCTTGGTTTCTCAGCTGGTGCAACAGTATCAGCAGAAGAAACAGCGGCGGCCTTTGAAAGAGTATTTGGGCCAGGCGGTAAGTTTGCAGGAGCAACGGATGCTCTAGCAGGCACATTGGAAGGAACACTTTCAATGATTGGTGATAAAGTATTCACCTTTAAGAAAACATTATTAGAAGCAGGTTTGTTTGATGCCTTAAAAATACAATTCTCAGAATTTGATAAACTGTTAGGCGAGAACGCCACAGCAATTAATAATGTTGCTACTATTATAGGCGACAAGTTAGGATTTGCTGTTTTCCAAGCGGCTGATTTTATTAAAGGTCTAAACATTAATATGCAGGATCTAATAGTTGGTGCCAAAGTAGCGGCGGCAGTATTAGGTGGTGCAGGATTAATTGCAATTCTCAAAGGTGTAACAGGCGGAGTTAAAAGTCTAACACTTGCAATGGCTAGAAATCCTTTAGGATTGTTAGCAGTAGCGGCCGCAAGTTTAATCACATACCTAAGCATGGAAAATGGCCTAGGCAGAACTATTGCACAGGTTAGTGCAGTAATGACAACACTTGGCGAAATTGCCGCAAGTGTGGCAAGATACTTCAAAAACCAATTAGGCAAAGTTTTAGATTTCTTAACAGGTGTGTTTGATAGATTTATTGATAGTGTTATTAGTGGTTATAATTCTATTGCTAGATTTATACCATTCTTAGACGAAGTAGAAACTAGTGGAGCCAAAGTAAGAGAAAGTATTAAGAGTCTTGCTGTTGAAGGTTTTGAAGTAGTTAAAACAGCAGTGGGTGATACTGCTGATGCAATAGTTGAATATGTAAACACCAACGAACTTGCAAGTGGTGCAATGGCAGAAGCCAAAGCAATGCTAGAGTCGTTGACCAACAGTTGGAACGAAGCAGGAATTACATATGATGAGGCTAGTGTAGCACAAAGAAAACAATATGACGAATCACTTGCTACTGCAAAAGCATTACAAGCACAAAAAGATAAAGTTTTAGAATTAGCACAAGCACAAAGCAAAGCCGCTGAATCATCTAGAGAATTAGAATCACAGTTTATTAAACAAGCTGAGGCAATGATCAAAGCAAGTTCAAATCTTAGTGACGCAATGGTTGCCAAAGAAGTTGAAAATTTAAACAAGGTTGCACAAACTGCAATCCAAATTCAAAAGAATAATTTAGCAGATAAGAAATTAACTGAAGAAGAATTTGCACAGAGTAAACTTGCTATTGAACAACAGCTACAAGAAGAAATAACAAAATTACAAGAAACTTCACTTAAACGTCAAGACGAAATGTATATGGCAAGTCTTGAAAAACGCCTAGCTCAAGGTCAAAGTGCTATTGCAACTGAGATGAGTGCTAAGGATAAAGAGTTCCTAGCAAGAAAAGGTGCTGAAGAAAAAACTGCAGAAATTACAAAAAATAGAATTGACTTTGAAAAGAAATCAGAATTAGAAAAAACACAGTTTGGTATTGGTCAAGCTAAAAACTTCTTTAGTGCATTAGGGCAACAGAATAAAAAGTTTTTTGCGGCACAGAAAGCATTTGCTATTGCAGAAGCAATCATTAACACATACCAAGGTGCAACCAAAGCACTAGCGACATATCCACCACCGTTTAACTTTATTGCGGCGGCGGCAACTGTGGCGGCAGGTTTTGCTCAAGTATCAGCAATCAGAGCACAAACAGCACAACGAGGTGGAACAATTATTGGCGGACAACCTGCAGTAGTAGGAGAAGATGGCGCTGAACTTATTGTTCCTAAACAAAGTTCAACAGTAATACCAAGAGAAGTAGCAGAGGCGGTTGAGGGCTTAGGCGGCGGTAATGGTGGTAGTGTAAATGTTAATTTTAACATTACCACCGTTGACGCAAGAGACTTTGATCAACTGTTAGTTGAAAGAAGAGGAACTATTGTTGGCATTATTAATAATGCTATGAATCAACGTGGCAAAAATGGAGTTACGGCGTAATGGCATACATAGGATACTTTCCTGTAAGTTTAGGATTTACAGGAGTTAATTTTAAACAACAAACAACAACCAAAAAAACTGTTACTGCAAGTGGTAGAACTGTTAGAGCAACCAATGCAACAACACTATGGCAAGGAACACTAAGTTTCCCTTCAACAACACCTGCAGAATTTAAAGCAATTCAGGCATTTGTTGCAAGATGTCAAGGTGGCTTAAATGAATTTGATATTATTATGCCAACTGTTAGTGATACTGTAAGTGGTTATCCAAGTCAAGTTACTTTTCCAAGTGCAGACGCGGCGGCTGGTGCAAACACAATCACAGTAACATCAGATGAAACAAGTGCAACAATTTTAAAAGCAGGTGATCTAATTCGCTTTCATAACCATGCAAAAGTATACATGGTTGAATCAGATGTAGCAACAGATGGTGCAGGTGCGGCAACAATTAATTTTCAACCAAGTTTAGTTACAGCAGTTGACAGTGATAGTGCAGGTGAACCTATTATTGTAAACCAAGTTCCGTTTAGAATGATCATTTCAACGGACTTACAAGAGTATGGTTATAATAACCAAGGTTTTGTAAATTTTGAAATAGATGTTCAGGAAGTATACTAATGGCAAGACTAACAGGGTCAAATACCAATAATGCGTTAGCAAGAAATGCTGTCGTCAGTTATCTATTATTAGATATCAATGGCACTTACTATACAGACGCACCCTATGACATTGTTTACAACGGCAACACATACCTTGCACAAGGTATTTTTTTAAGTATTACCACTGCTAATGAAACCAGTGACCTAACTATCACAAGTATTACAATCAATCTCAGTGCTTTAGACTCATCTACAGTTTCAACATTTGCTGTAAGCACTATTATCAACACAGATGTTGTAGTGCATAGAGCACTTGTAGATCAAACAGACAATAGTGTAATTGATGACAGCACAGGTGATGGACCTATACTAATTTTCCAAGGTAGAGTTAGTGGCTACCAAATTTCAGACAGTGACACAACTGCAGGCTTGGCACTACAAGTTGACAGTTTATTTTCAAACTTTGAAAAGGTTACTTGTCGCAGAACAAACCTACAAAACTTTCAAAGAGAATTTCCAACAGACTTTAGTATGGAATATTCACATGAAGCACTAACCGATGTGAGGTGGGGCAAAGTATAAGATGATTAGATTTTTTGAACCTTCAGATATTAACGGATTGGTTAGACTAGCAAGATACCACAGCAAAGAATTAGAACAAGATGGTGTGTTGCCAATTGATGATGTTTATTTGACACGCAACCTAAGAAAAATGTTAATGGATTCAAGTGTGCAATGTATAGTAGTAGAAAAAAATGATGAGATCATTGGCTATGCTATTTTTTACCTACACACTAAATTATGGAACCCAACACTATTTGGACAACTTGCATTCTTTTATATTTTAGAAGGCGAAAGAAACAAATACATTGCAGATCAATTATGGAGTGAAATAATTGCTGTATGCAAAAAGAATGGAGCACAGTTTTTTGAAAGCGACATTTGTGCATTTAACAATGAGTGGCAAGGCAGTGAAAATGCTATAAACAGAGCCTCAACATATTTTGAACACAAAAACGGTGACCACTGTGGTAACCATTACATACATAGGATATCAGCATAATGGGTGGCGTAATTAAAAAAATTGGTGAGTTTATAGGAAACATTGTAGAAAGTATTGTTGAATTTGTAGGCGATATTTTTAGTTTCATATTAGCACCATTTGGTATGCCAGATATGCCAGATCAGCCACAAGCGGATCAAGCGGCACAAGGTGTTACAATTAACAAACAAGGAACCAACCAAGCTATTCCTGTTGTCTATGGATACAGAAGATCAGGCGGTATTATTATTCACGCAGAAACAGGATCAACCAACAATCAATATCTTTGGGTTGTATGGGCAATCGCTGAAGGAGAAATCCAAGGCATCAAAAGAATTTTAGTTGATGACATTGAAATACCTTTACCAAATGAATATTCTAATTTTAAAGCAGGTGGCTTTTATGCTGATGGTTTAAGATATGATGTTCCTAAGGATAGATTCAAAGGCAGAATGTTATTTCAATGTTTTTACGGAGGATCTAACAACACAGCAACACCTAGTGTTATGTCAGATGCACCATTGTGGCCTCAGAAAAACAGAACAATGCCTGGAGTTGCTTATGTAGCCGCAAGGTTTGAATGGAAAGAAATTAAAACACAAGAAGACGCAAACAACAATCCTTTCAAAGGCGGTATTCCTAAATTGCAGTTTGACCTTTGTGGTAAATTGATTTACAATGCAAGATCAGCACCTGTGGTAGGTGCATTGAACTTGCCTAATGATTATGATAATTTACCCAAGGCTTATAACACAAACCCTGCAAACTGTTTGTTAGATTATCTAATGAATCCACGCTATGGTGCAGGTATTCCTAAAGAACAAATTAACGCACACAGTTTTTACATTGCGGCAACCAAGTATGATCAAACAGTAACCTATAATAACAAGTATGTTGGTAAGGCACTATCTACCAATGCTGTAATAGATACCAATACTAAAATATTAGACAATGCAAAATTATTGATTGCAGGTGGTAGAGGTATTATGCCTTACATCCAAGGCAGATACAAATTAAAAGTAGAAGACGGGGGCAACGATACTGATATTACTTCAACTACAATTAATGTGGCCTTTGATGTTGACAGTGACACAATCATTGGTGGCATCAGCTTACAAGGTGAAAGAAAAAAATCAAAACTCAACCAAGCCATTGTAAACTATATTGATCCTGATTTAGAATTTACAAACCAACAGGTGTTTTACAATGAAAGTGGTGATCAAGCAATTGACAACAACGAAGAATTGTCAAAAGAATTTACATTCCATACTATTACCAACAAAGCAATGGCATGGGAAAATGCTAGATTAATTTATAAAAAGTCTAGAAATCAAAGATCAATTACCTTTAGAGGAACACAAGAACTACACGCTGTAGAAGTTGGTGATATTATTCGTATAACAGATCCAATACTACAACTGACTGACCAAACATTTAGAGTTACTAGTTTAGAATTAAATCCAGACCTAACTGTAAACATTGCGGCAGTAGAACACGATGCAACCATATATCCATTCACAGGTGGTGTTGGACAACTAGATATTCCGCCACCAGTTTATTTGCCAGACGAAGTTAACCTACGTCCTAGACAAAGAGTAATTAATGATCCACCAATAGGCATTGTTCCGCCAAATGGTGATCCAGACAGTTCAGGTGAAAGTGAAGAAATAAATCCACTGCCACCAAGAGAAGAACAAATAAACACACAGGTTACATCATTCCAATCACGTCCTAACTTAGCACCTATCAATCCAGCAATTACAACACTTGATGGATTGGGTATTGAAGGTTATCAACACAGTCAGTTGGGTAGCTTTCATCTAAATGCAAGTGCAGACAAAGGATTGTTATTTCATAATCCAAACGTAATTGGCACAGAATACGAAGGTAGTTTAGTATATGCAACAGCACAAACTGGCAACTTAGGTAGTATCACATACACACTAAACAAACCTATTCAAAATGATTATCTCATATACAGAAATAGTCAACTGTTGGCAAATGGTATTGTAAATTATGCACACGTTATTTTCTTTTTGAATTTACCTACCAACACAGGTTACAATAGTGTAATGATTAGACGTTTTATTAACCAAGAAGAAATGGATGCAAACGATCATGTAATTGAAAGTGCAATTCAACCATTGAGTGTGCATAATGCAAACATGATCACAGGCGATACTAGAACAATCAATTACATACAATTCAATTGGGGCAAAGTTATTGCAGGTAAAAAAGAATATCATCAGGATGGTAGTATTCTAGGAAGTTACACATACTATAATCCATTCTTAGGTAAAAATATAACAGGAACAAATATTGAAGCGTATATCAATTATCTAATTCAAAATCCATTAACAGCAGTAGCAGGAATGACCCCAGGTGTTAGTCCAGGCGGAGGTGATAGTAAATTGACTACTCACAATTTAGGAGCATAACATGGCAGGCAACGGATATTTTGCAAATGGTATATACCAAGCTAAAAGCACAGAAACGTGGGCAGGCCTAACTGGTGGTTGGGACACATATACTTCATGGGCTCTTACTGCTAGTCTACCATTAACATTTACAACTGCCATACAAGATTATGGTCGTATTGAAAAAGTATTACCTCTAACACTAGTGGCAAAACAAGGACAAATGACTACAACTATTGAATATGGAAATACCATTGACAGTAGTGGTGGCAACATTGACGGTGCAACAACTGTGGTGTATAACAATGGTGACACAGTTCAACCTATCACAGCAAGATATTTTAGATTTACATTTAGTCTAAACTATCTAGATAGTGCAGGGGCAGAACCAGCTCCATTCTTTGGCAACATAACAACAGACCTAAATGCAGAAAAACAAATGGCAACATTTGATAGCATTGACTCAAGCACACTACCAGGGTCACAAGGTGTTAGACAATTAACTGTAAACCAACCTATTTCACCTACTGTGGTAACACTTACACCTCATTTGCCTGTGGCAGATTATGTTCTAGATGGTTATGTAGCAAGTGGATATGTATCAGGATCAGCACTAAGTAGACCTATAATCTATATAGACAAAAGCAGTGATCCAATTGTTTTAAATATATTTGAATTAGACACTTACGGAAAAACTAAAAACATAGATTGCACATTTGATGCTATTGTTAGTGGATTGCCCACAGCATTAGTAGACGCAGATGGCAACATACAGAAGGGGTAATTATGGCGTGGCCAACAAGTAAACCAGACTCAACAGCATTTGATAGTGCAGACGACAGTATTGCAAATAGCCGTGCTGAATTAAAAACAATGAGTGATGCTGTGAACGATGTGGTTGACTTTATAGACCCCACAGGAATAACCACAGATCAAATTTTAAAATACAACGGCACAAAGATGGTTGCAGGTGATGCGGCTGGTGCACTAACATATCCTGCGGCAACAGTAGTAACGGTGTCAGGCACAGGCACACAAAACGTAACACTGGCCAACAACTCAACAACAATTTATAGAGCAACAGGTGGTAGTGCAACAAGTATTAGAGTTGAATGCAGTAACCTAGCTGATGGAATAAACAAATCTATATTAGTTTTAATAGATAATCAAACAAGTCCTCTAAGCAATGTTAGCTTTTCTTTTTATTACAATGGCGCACTCTTTACTGGAGGATCTACAATAGCTGATGATAGTGTTTTTATTAATCAATTGGCAGTTGTTGCTGATCCTGCAGATAGTGCAGGTAGAGTTGCTATTGAGGTATTAAGTTCACAAGGAACAAGATTCTTAGAATAGTCTAAAAAGCATGAATTTTTAATGAATAGGGTAAATACTTACAAGGAGACATTTTATGGCCTGGGGCGATAGTAGTAACATAGTAACAACAAATTTAGACGCAGGAACAGATTCACCTGCGGCGGCTCGTCCAGACCTTAAAGCGGCACTAGACGAATTAACACTTGTAATTGATGGTAGAGCACAAGCAAATGGTGTTGCGCCATTAAATGCATCAGCTAAAATTCTAGCTACATATCTACCAGACGAATTAAATTCAACATCAGGCACAGCACTAACACTAGACCCTGCAACAGGCAAAGTAAACATTGAAGAAATAGTTAACCTTGCACCACAAACACTAGCACAACTCAACGCAAGAACTGACAAGACAGAAGGCGATGTAGCTTACTGTTCAAACGGTGATGCAGGTTCAAAAACACTTGCTGTTTATGACGGAACCAATTGGAAAGTTGTTGCACTTGGTGCAACCATTAGTTAGGGTCTATTATGAATGAAGAAAAATTTGCAAATTTAGACAAACGCATTGCATTGATTGAACAGAGTATTGACATCATTCAAAACACTCACCTCAAACAAATGTCAGATGATATTTGCACAATTAAAAAATGGTTTGGTTGGGCAATCGCCGCGGTGTTTGTGCAAATGTTGGCAGTTATTGCTAGTTTGATGATGTAGGTATGAAAGAGCCTGTTTACCTAAAAATTACACCTGAAGCATTTAGACTAGAACAAGAACAAATGTTCATGTTAAACAACTGTCAATTTTGTGGCAGTCATCGTTTGAATTATACCAAAATGGGCGACTCAGGAAAATCGCAACAATATTGGCTTAATTTTTGTCGCC
>Ga0255763_1002074_pt1 | contig 19633 bp, 10 predicted proteins | sample 041ome_2_FD_179963 | JGI IMG/M metagenome (GOLD analysis project Ga0255763, IMG submission 179963) | Coastal salt marsh microbial communities from the Groves Creek Marsh, Skidaway Island, Georgia - 041406US metaG (version 2) | ecosystem: Environmental > Aquatic > Marine > Intertidal zone > Salt...
AGTCCAGTGATAGTAAAATGGGTTGACATCACATCTTGGACAGGTTGGAATGATGAACTCATTGAGAACAATTTGGATGAGCCTACTACGTTATACACAGTAGGATACATCGTAAGAAAAACAAAAACTAAGTTAACGATAACTGATACATATCCAGATGTGGGGGCAGTTGTAACATTTCCTATTGGGTGTGTATTGTCGATAACAGAGTTAGAGGTTAAGGAGGAACAATGATTCCTATAGAACTTATTACTATGGCTGGTGGTGCAGCTATGGGTGGCTTGTTCAAAATGATGGACAAAGCACAAGAGAATAAAGCCAAACAAAATGAAATGATGATGCAAATGATGAAAGCCAAGACTGAGGAAGCTGATGCTAACTCAATGCGAGCTACTAAGTCTGCTGATGCAGCTGCCGCTCGTGTAGGCAATGATCCATTTGCTAAGATGACTCGTCGTATATTTGTGCTTGTCATGCTTGCACTAGGTGCATGGGCAATGATGGGTGGTCTTACTGGTCTTGATATTGTAGTACCTATTGAAGTTGAGAATGGTTTTAACTTCTTAGGTCTTATCGATACTACAGGTAAGACAACAGAATTTGTACGTCTTGAGAACGCTATTGTAGCATTCGATTGGCTTAAAATTTCATTGTTAGCAGCGGGGTCATTCTATCTTGGTAAGAGCTAGTTTATTGATACTAACTTTGTTACTTGTAGGCTGTTCATCACAACCAGAGTACACTGTACAAATAACATGCTTAGGATCTAACTGTTTTGATTGATCACAATCGAGATCCGCATGGATGTAAAACAGAATGTAGACGCAAGGGTGTTCGTGGTAAGACTAGAAAAAGACTTGAAATACAACGACTTGCTAGTAAGGGGCTAATAGGAGAGAAGAAGATTCCTTCCTGGTGGCCTACTAATTATTAATAATATATTAGGAGATTAATATGCCTGATACAATTACTCCTATTAGTAGCTTAGCTGCTGTAGGTTTAGTTAAAGATGTACCTCCAGTAGCTTTACCTCCTAATGCTTTTACTGATACTTTAAACGTAAGATTCCGTCATGGATCTGTATCAAAGCTTCCGGGAGAAAAGTCTATTGAGTACTTAACACCTACTTTATTAGGTGTACCTGATGGTGAATTTATATTTATTACTGAGTGGGCTAACCCTAACTTAGGTGATGATAATACATATTATATTATGGTTATTCGTGATTTTAATACATCACAAGACCATGTAATTATTTCTCGTGCATTACCTTTAGATTTAGGTAATCCAGATCATCAAGAGATTGGTGTCTTTGATGCGTTAGGTACTTGGCAATCTACGTTATTTCAAGGTGGTTATGCTATTATCCTTAACAATGGATATGATAAACCACAGTATTTATTAGATACTAATGATGGTCTTGCATTAGCTGACTTTGAACTCAAAGATCTTCCAGGATGGGATTCATACCTAAGTAATGAAACCATTATTGATATTGTTTACGATGAGAAAGATGGTACTCCTGGGTTTGATGCAGGTGAGTTAATTGATTTTACAAAACATAAATTAATTGTAGAAGTATATCAAGATGATGGAACATACAGAGGTTCATTAGAAGTAACTTCAAATGGTACATATCAATGGAGTAATCATAATGCACTGTATGTAACTACAGATGCTGATTCTAATACAACTTTGTTAACTCCGGAATATGATAATTCTAATAATACAGCATTATTAGATGGTGAAAGATTTGTTGTATATAAAGTATCTTTAAACCAGATTAATGTACGTGCAGGATTAATTAAATCCTTTGGTGATCTACTTATTGCAGGTGACTTACGTACTGTAGATTTATCGAATCTACCTATTGAACAACTCCCAGGTTTAATTCGAACATCAAATGTAGCAGGTCCTGGTAGTCTTCCTACCAACTGGAATCCATATCAAGCAGGTGCTAATACAGCTGATGAAATTCAACTAGCATCTACAGGTATTGTTCGAGATATGGTTGAGTTGCAAAACCAAATGATTATTTATACTGATAGATCAATACATGCATTATCAAAAACAAATAATGTATTATCTCCATTCTCAGTTACTAATATTACAAACAGCTACGGTGCAATGACATTAGATTCTGTAATTGAATTTGATGGTAAGCATCTTGTTGTTGGTAACAACGATATTTATTTATTTGGTGGACACCCAGGATCTATTCAGTCTGTTGCTGAAAATAAAGTACGTGATTTCTTCTATTTTGACATGAATAAAGAAAAGTTAAACCAAGTATTTATATTCCGTAATATTGCTAAAGATGAAATCTGGATTAACTATCCTAGTGGTAACGCTAAGTATGCAGATAAAACATTAATATGGAACTACAAAAATAACTGTTTTACTGTACGTAAGATTAGTGAAGTACGTTCTGGGTTTGCAGGTCGTGCTGCTACATACTTGTCAATTGATGGTGGTGACTCTAACACAGGTCCTGCTAATACTGAAACACCTAAAGATGAATTTGTATCTACTGCTAATGGTGGTGGTGCAGCTGAGAACGTAACTGAAGTTCTTGCAGGTGATGATGCTGATCCATTTGATTTTGATTCAGCTCGTCGTTACCCTATCTTTTGTGATAGTGTACATGTATATTATGGTGAAGCAGATGATGTATTTATTGACCACGAAGGTAACACTTATGAATCTCGTGTAGCTCGTATTGAATTACCAATTACTCCTGAGTTAGATGTAGAACACATGAAGTCAGTAGCATTTTGGGCATCACGTAAATCTCCTGAAGAGGTTGAATTAGATATGTTTGTTCAAACACATAACAACCCGACAGGTGATGAAGTAGTGTTTGATCTTACACAGAAACATCCATTTATTATTGGATCAAGTTACAAAGTTGATGTACATTCTAAAGGTCGTTTCTTTGATTACATTATTACTGATAAACCTACTTCTTCAGATGAAGGTAGTGGTTTGTACTGGGCATTGTCTGGTATGCAAGTTAATATCGGTAAGGGAGGATCTCGATAATGCCTATTGTTAATCCACCAATTACTGAAAATTTCCAAGAAGACTCTTGGAAATATCAAGCAACTGAAATTATTAGATTACTTGAAGCAGATAACATTGTGTTAAAGCAACAAGTAGAAGAGTTACTCGAAAGGGTAACTGCATTAGAATAAAGTCGGAGGACATATGATACGCTCACTATCACAAGAAGAATTAGCAGAACGATGGAAAGAGATTAAACCATATATTGAACGTGCTACTGCACATGGTATTGGTGAAACATCTGCACACGATATGTTCGTTGGTGCGATGAATGGTACATACGAATGTTGGGAAGCATTCGATGATAACTATAACACTCTTTCTTTTGGTATGGCTCGGATAAACAGATTTGAAGGGCATACCCAATTACAGATCGTAACTGCAGCTGGTGATGGATGGGATAAATATGGTCCTGAAGCCTTAGAATACGCCGAACAATATGCAGCCTCTATTGGTTGTAAATATGTTACAGTATGGGGTCGTCTAGGGTGGTCAAAGAAAATGAAGCAATACGGATACAATCACACGTATTCCGTAATGACTAAGGAGATAAAGTAAATGCATTTTACATTTAAGTTGAGAGATCAACTAGAAGGTAACTGTCCTTCGACTTACAATAAAGGTGGTGGCGGTAGTAGCACAACTGTTAGTGGTATACCTGATGAATTTAAACCATACATTGAAGAAGGTCTTAAGACTGCTCAAGGTATGTATAAGTCAGAAATGGCTGCAGGTGCGCAACCAACACTTGATGCATACACTAAATTAGGTACTACAGGTGCTGCATTAGGTGCAGAAGCAGCTGCTGAACGCGCTAATCTTGCACAATTCAAAACAGAAGGTGCTGGTGCGCAAACTGCTCGTGATGAGTATAATCGCCAAATGGGTCAAGATTGGAATCAAATGATTCAACAAGACTTACAAAAAACTGCAGCAAGCGGCGCAATGGGCATGTCTGGTTCAGGTTCATTAGGATCTGCTCGTGCTCAAATGGGGCAACAAGGTGCATTAGCAGATCGTGCTATGCAATTACGTGCAGCAGAAAACGCAGCTAAAACACAAGCAGCGCAAGGTCTTGCGGGTGCTGATCAAGCATTTCAAAATCGTTATACTGGTGCAGTTGAAACAGGACAAGCTCTTGGAGAGCAACAATATAAAGGCGCACAAGCAGGTGTTACTTCTGCTGAAGGTGTATCTGATGCACCATACCGCGCACTTGATCGTTTCTTCGGTTATCTTGGTAGTCCTGCTCTTGGCAGTGAATCTCAAACAAAACAATCCGGCGGGGGTAAATAATGGCTAATAATTTAATGAATCGATTTGGTACTCGACAGATGCCCCAAGCGCCTATTGCTCCAATGCAACCACAAAAACCAGGTATGCTTGAACAAATTGGTACAAGTGTTGCGATGGATGCAGGTAAGGATATAGCTAAAGATGTAACACAACCTTATGTAGATCAACTTAAAACAGGTGCATCTGATGCACTAACATCTGCACAAGGTGCTTTTGGCAATGCTTTAGGCTTAGGTGCTGAAGCAGGCTCAGGCATGGAAGCTGCAATGTTTGAAGCTGCTCCATTTGAAGCAATTGGTGCAGAAGGTATTGCTGCAACATCTGAATTAGGTGCAGCATTAGCACCAGAAGCATTGGGAGGAGCAGGTCTTGCAAGTGGCGCAGGTACAGCGGCTGCTACAGGTGCTGCCGGAGCTGGTGCAGGTGGTATGGCTGCATTAGGTGCAGCAATGCCGTGGGTAGGTGCAGGTTTACTTGCAGGCAAAGCATTCGGGTTATTCTCGAAGGGCGGTCCTGTGTATAAAGCCGATGGTGGTTACACTTACGATCAATACAAGAAAGACAAAGAACAAGAAGATTATAACAAAGGTTCTTATGGTGCATTCTATGCAGCTTGTGGTGGCAAAATGCCTAAGTATCGTGCAGCTGGTGGTCCATTAGGTTTAATGGCAATCAATAAGTATCACGACAAACTTCAGAATGATCCATTAGCTCTTTCTCCTGCTGCAGCGTTATTCCGTGCAAAAGGTTCTGATGAGCCAGAGTCTGGTGGTTTCTGGAATTACATTAAGAAGTCATTCACAGAAAAACCTGAATGGGAAGATCATGTTGCAGTACAAGTACCTGTGTTAGATGGTGAAGGCAATCCTACTAACATGACATCTACTGTATATCGCCCTGCAGCTACTCCTATGCGTGATCCATATGCAGAAGAAGGCGCATACGATTACGAAGATGAAGGTGATGCATCATATATGGCTGCAGCTAAACCTCATTCATATGTTACTCAAGAAGCAGCACCTCGTCGCGGTGTATTACGCATGACTCCGTTAATGCCTACATATGAAGAGGCAAGTAATGTTCAGCGTGAATCATATGCTGATCCATATTACTTTGATACTCAAGAAGATTTTAGTCAAATTAAACCTTATCGTAGAGAAGAACCTGTGCGTGAAGAGATTCCTTCTTGGATGCTACCTTACTATGATCCTGCTAATCGATTTAAAAAAGAAGCGTATGCTACACCATTTAATAATGGCGGCATGGTAGGTCCATTAAAATCAATTAAATATAAATCATCTGGTGGTGATGTGTATTCTCAAGAATATGATACTAAATATCGTTTCTTTGGTTCTGAGGAACCAGAGGGTGCTCGTGAACGTGAGATTGCTGCTGAACAGGCGCGCGAAGGTGCAGAAGCTATTGGTACTCAAATGCCTGGCGCATTAGGTAGCATGTCAGATTATCTTGCTCGTCGTCGTAAGTATACGGAAGAGATGAATAAGCTTCTAGGTAAATAAATAGGAGACTATAATGAATAAGAACTTAAAGAAAGTAACAATGAAGGACCGTTATGGTAATTCTGTTTCTTTCGAAATGCATAATCTTATGCAAGGCATAACTGAAGCCCAAGTTCCTCCTATGCAAGACATCCCTGCTTATGATCATCCAGGTGATCCTAAAGGAACGGATACTGTTCCTGCATGGTTAACTCCGGGTGAGTTTGTGATGAACGCTGAAGCAACACGTATGTACGAACCTCAAATCAAGGCGATGAACGATCACGGTCGTGAAGTACAACGTCAACAAGGCGGTACTATTCCAGAAGAAGAAGAAGAGCGTTTTCTTAATATAGAAGGTGGTGGCGGGACTAATAAATATGGCACAGGTTATGGTGGTAGTGCGTCATTAAATATTCCTGTAACAGATAATCTTATGCTATCTCCTTATATTAGTGGCGGCGGTTTTAAACCAAATGACGGTCCACATCGAGGAAGCATTGGGCAATATGGTATTGGAGCTTCTTATCGTTTTGATAAAGGTGGAAATGTACCTCCTGCTACTATGCCAGAGCCTGGTGCATATTTACCTGATTGGGTAAGAAAATATGCGCTAGAACAAGAAAATAAAGTTGTACGCAAAGCAGATGGTGGCATGATTCAAGGTAAAGATTTTCAACGTTATGCTGATGCTCTTCGCTTTGCTGAAAGTACTAATCGTATGTATGATAAGCAAGGTAATATTCTTAAGTCTCATGATGGGGCATTAGGTATGATGCAAGTTATGCCTATTACTGCGGCACAGCCTGGAGGATGGACTAAATCTATTTTTCAAATGGCTGATGATCGCAATAAAGAAATAGGTGAACAATATTATACTTATGATCCTGTTATAGCTAAAGAAAAAGTTAAAGACAAAAATGGTAAATTAATTCCTTCTCCTGCTGCTCAAGCTGAAGCTGCTAAACTATTATCTCGTCCTGAGCTTAATCTTCAATATGGAGATAACTTACTTATGGATATGGGTAAACGACAAAAAGGTGAGCTTGATGTAACTGCAGCTAGTTATAATTCAGGTCTTGGAGGTGGTAACAAATATCGCCGTGCTGCGGAAGCAGGTGATTTTAGTACATTACCACAATGGATGCAAGATGAAACAGTACCTTATGTAGATAAGATTATGGCTCGTTATTTAAATCCACAAGGTAATTATAATGCTGTACATCGTGAGGAAGGTAGTGTTAACCCAGAAGTACCTCCTATTGATGGTATTGTTAATGATATGAATGGTTTTGTTGAAACAAACCCTTATCATGTTCCTCCTACAGATACTCCTGATAGCGTTCGTCAACGTATGTTAGATGAAGGCGAATTATTAGAGTCGGGTCTTTATCCTATTGCACTTGATGACATATATCAATCAGCTCATTTTCCTGATAATCGTGATTTCAGTGGAATGTATCCTGATCAAGAATCATGGGATCGTCGTATGGATCAAGAGATTGATCGTATAGATTCTCAATTTGCAGATATAGACGGCAGAACACAAGCAGAAAGAGTTGCGCCTTATCCTGATGAGTATGGTACTGATGATTCAGAAACTACAATGACTGAACAAGATAAAGCACTTATTCAAGCAGGCAAAGAGCGTAGGCTTCAAGAAGAAAAAGATAGACTATCTGATCAAATTCAATCTGGTGTTCCAGTAACTCCAGAACAGAAAGCTAATCTTATTACTCTTGAAAACAAAGCTAATAATGTTCCAGTAGTTCCTGTTGATTCTAAAGTTCCTCCTGTTCCAGAAGCACCTCCTGCTATTACTCCTGCGCCTATCATAAATGAAGGCGATTACATGGATAAGGCAGTAGATGACTTTAGAGCTAATGAAGCAATAAAATATTTTGGTAACGAGACTGTTACTAGTATGGTTAATTGGCTTAAAGATAAAGGTAATAATCTATTAGACCGAGTATTAGATAGCCCTGCTCTTAGTGAAGATGCATTATGGGGTTATGCTTTAAACTATCTTGGTTCTCGTGCATTAGGCTATGATCATGATGCATCTGCTACCTATGCAGGTAAACAACACGCTGCATATGTTAATGATCTTAATAAGAATGTGACAGCAGCTATTAATAGCGGAAAGTATACTAAAGAATCTATTCAAAAGTATAAGAAGACTGGTAAATTACTTGATTTAGAACGTTCTCGTGATGTGGGTTCTAGCATTCAAGGTATTCAAACTAAAGATGGTAAACTTGTACAAGCCCAATGGGATAGTGTAAGAGATGCTTGGGTTACAAAGAATAACGCAACAGGTAAATGGGAGGAAGTACAAGGTACTCCTGTAGATCTTAAAGCTAACGTTACTGCAATCAAAGATGCGCGTAAAGCTCAAAGCAAAGCATATGAAAATATGCGTAAAAGTGTAGCAGAGAAAACTAAGCAGTTATTTACTCAAAAAGAAAATGATAAGACCTCTAAATTATTACCTAGACCTAGTAGCAATGCAAGTACAGCTCATAGTTATTTTACTAGTCGTGGTTTTCCATTGGACAATATGAATGTTAGACAGAACGCAGAAGTTATGACTGATATGGCTATGGATATGATGTATGAGCAAGCTAGAATTACAGGTGAAAAAGTATATAGCATTGAACCTTATCTTGTTTTAGCTCAAGCAAAAATGACAGTTGGAACTGATCTTGGCTTCTGGCAGACAGAATCTGGTGCTGATATGGATGCAAATAAAGTACAAAAGATGGTAAAAGAGCTTAATCGCGCTGCTGAGAATGGCATTGTCAAACATAAAGATATTGATGGCGATGGTAAAATTGAATTGTGGGAAACTCAGAAAACTACTAATGCATTCTTAAAACAACAAGCTTTGTTATTCCAAAAAGCTAAACAAGAAGGTAAAACAAATGTAAGTGTTGGTGATGGAGAATCAGAGTTTTATGCTTACCTAATGGAAAAGATGAAAGCAGCTCAAAAAGCTGCAGCAGATAAAGCAAACAAAAAATAATTATGGGGGTTTTCGGACCCCCTATTAGGAGAGTAATATGTTCAATCTATTTGGTGATGATGAAGTTCAAATACTGCCATCACAGGATACTCGCTTAGTCGATACTGATACCATCAAAACAGAAACAGGTAATAATGTTCGTTTAGGTGGTGTAGATGCGCGTGAGTCTTCACACATCATTTATGATGACTTTGGCAATCCTGTTGCTTTTAAGGCTGGTGATGTTGCCGGAGATCTTACTACATCATATGCACAACAATTGCATGATGATGAAGGTTTTAATACTCCTGTTTTATATGGATATAAAGATGCTCTAGATAAACGAGATATGGGTGACGAGTTTAACCCTGAAGGTGATCGTTATTCAACTCGTTTATTAGAGACAGGTTTAGCTGATTTAACAATTGATTCGGATGAAGGTCAAGTACTTGCTACTATTGGTGGACGTCTTGAGCGTGCTAAACGTAAAGCTAACGGTGAAATGAATAAATATGATCTAGCATTAGAGCATATTAATCAAACTAAATTAAGTCAGGAAGGTGTACGAGCAAAGGAAATGCTCGCAGATGAAGTTGAGATGGCTGCTGTTCTTGGTGCATTACGTAAACAAGGCAAAGATCTAGGGATGGATGAAGTATCAATCAACTCATTTGTAAAAGATCGTATGGACACGTATGGTATTACAGATCGTTTAGTTCAGATTCGTAAGTATGATCGTAAGCTTAATAATGAAGCAACTAGTACTCTTAAGTCTGGTATTGCTATGGCTTCTTCAGGGATTGCAGAAGGTTACTATGGCACATTAGATATGATTGGTGATATGGTAGATATTGATCTTGGTGGTCATTCTAATCTTGCACGACTTGCTCGTGAAAAAGATTTTGCTCCTATATTACCTAATCAAAACGCATTTGATGAAAAAGGAAATTGGCAATTAGAAAGTGCGACACAAGTAACTAATTGGTTGTGGTCTAATATGGTGTTATCTGCACCTTATATGGCACAATCTATGGTTGCTAGTATATTGGCTGCACCTACATTTGGTTTATCTCTTGCTTTTCCTGCCGCAACTTATATTGGTCAGACATATAATGAACAGCCTGAAGGAAACAAGAATCCATTAGCAGCTATTTTTACTGGTACAGGCATGGCTGCATTAGATATACTTGGTGTACGTGCTATCGTTCCTAAAGCATTATATGGATTTACTTTAAAACCTGCTATTGCTAAACAAGTAGCAGAAATTGTTGCAAAAGAAAATAAAATTCCATTGCCACTTGCTGAAACTATGGTAGCAAATGCTAGTATGAAAGCACTTGCACAATCAAGCCAAGCAGCTAAAGAAGCATTGGCAGCACAATTCTCACACAAATATATTGCAGGTAAGGGATTACAAGCAACAGTAGTGAATGGTGCGGAGGAAGCCTTAACAGAAACAGGACAGGAAATTCTTGGTCTGTTAGGTGCAAATGGATTTGATCTTAGTGAGGTAGATGAAGGCGAAATTCGTAATCGTTTATTGAATGCATCTGTAGCAGGATTTGCTTTAGGCGGTACTATGGGTGGCACAGGTGCTACTTATTCTGGATATCGTCAGAAAGCCTTGATTGCAGGATATGATCAAGCAAACATGGCTAAAGCAGATCAAGATATTCGTCTTAGAGAAGAATATATCAATCAAAAAGTAGGTAATAATGATACACCAGAGAACAGAGCTAGAGTAGAAGATCAATATCGAGTTGAAAATATTATTGATGAGACTATTAATCTAGATAAGACTGCTCCTGATTTAACAAAACAAGCAGGAGTAGAAGCTAGGCATAGAAAGAATCGTAGTATATTTACTCAAGCATCTGATTTTATTAAAGAACGTGGCATTATTAGCGGTCAATATAAAGGATATATGCAAACAAACAAGGAAAGGTTTGGTGATCGTGGTGAGTACATGGCTAAATACTTCTCTCTATATGGCGTAAGTCGTATATTTAAAGGCAATAATATCTTTGAAGATCAGCTTATTAATGAAAGAAATTTATTAAACGATGTAGGGCAGGAAGCTCAGTTCTCAGCAGCATTTGGCAAGAACAATTCTAGTCAAGCTAGTGCAATCATGAATGATCCTCGCCTTAAAGAAACAATTAAAGACGTAGTTAGGAAGCTAGAAAACGGTAAATATCAAGCAGTTAAAGATGCATTTGCTAATAATGATGCTATTGCTTTACCTCAGGACCTACAAGCATATCAAGAGCCTATTATGGATTATATTCAGAAAGTTTATGATTATGCTAGACGTAGACAACAATTAACTGGGGATCAAAACTTAAATGTAATGGACGTTTTTAATCGTAGAGCATTTAGAAAGCGCGAGATTGCTGCTAACCCAGATCAATTTAAAGCTGCTGTTATAGCTGCAGGTGTTTCTGTAAAACAAGCTCAACGTTTATTACGCGAGATATTAGAACAAGACGTAAATAGCCCTAATGATATGCTCGAAGAAAATTTCGATGTATTAAACATGGATGATACGTTAGACATGGCTAATATTGATCGTACTAAACTATTTAAAAGCCCTGAGATGAGCAAGTTTATGTCCGATAACTTGTTTTATAATCTTAATGCTGATGCTTCGGCTACTGCAGCTCGTGTTACTGCTAAAAAATACATTAATAATGGTAGAACACCAGCTTATTTATTACAAAAAGCATTTGAAGCAGGTGAAATTGATCGTAGGGAGATGTCTTTCTTAGCTCAAGAGACAATTGATTTCATTGATATTCGTAAAGGAACATATAAGCAGATTAAAAATGAAACTGCTAAGGCATTTCAACAGAATGCTTTGTTGTTTACTACAATGAATCAGTTAACACTTGCTCCTGTATCTTCTATTGTTGAATTAGGTTTAATTACTAACTCTATTCCAATGGAAACCTTGTTTGGTAAAAACGGACTTAACAAATTAGTCAAAACTACTGCTGGAGAGATCTATAATTACTATAATTTAGGTGTTACTCAGGCATCACATGCATTAGGTAAGGGTGAAATTAAACGTAGTGACAAGATGAGTGATACTCAACAAGATATTTTTGAGTTAGGTATGCTTCAAGAGTCAATGAACATGGCGCATCGTCATGACATTAACGTAGGCGTTGTAAATCAACGTTGGACTGATGCTTACTTTCAAGTTACTGGTCTACAATCTATGACTAATATTACTCGTAGTGCGCGCGCAGCTTTAGGTGGTGATGCTATTCGTGGTTTCTTAGATGATATTGAATATACAGGTGAATTTACTACTAAACAAGCTTTGTTTGCTAAAGATTATTTAAGTTATCTTGGTATGGATTACGACTTTATGGTGCGTACTCATAAAGCGGATAAAGAAGGCGTTGAAAGAACTCCGGGTATACAAGCTAAGTATGAACAAGAGATGATGCGTGCATTATTTAATTTTGTTAATGACGCTGTAGCTCATCCTAACAAGATTAATCGTCCTAAGATTTATTATAATCCTCGGTTTGCTTTGTTTTTCCAATTCCAGGGTTTCATTTCTTCTATTACATCTACAATTCTACCTCGACTTTATAAGAATGTATTTGGAAGTCAGACACCTCCAGCAGCTCGTATGGATGCGATTGCTACTATGGTTATGATGATTGCATTAGGCTTCTTAGCTATGTACCTCAAAGATCTTATCAAGTTTGGTGAAGAGCCTTCTTGGTTAGATGATGAAAAGAAATTTTATCGTGCTATTTATGCATCAGGATTATTGGGTACTGGTGAGCGTTTACTTTCTCACATATTCCCTGTATATAACTTTGGTGGTAAAGATGGTCTGGAATCAGTATTAAATGAGGTAGGTGGACAAGCACCTTCACTTGCTTATGGTATGAAGTTAACTGGTGCTGCTAACGAAACATTCCAAGCATTGTTTGGAATAGAACGTGAGAAAGGCAAGGATGCTACAGCAGAAAGTGCTGCATACAAATGGCTACGTGCTGGTCCTGTAACTGGACCTTTGACTAGCTTAGATAAAACAATTGCAAATTCATTATTTGGAGAATAAATTATGGCAGGCAAACGCGGTATTGGTGGTCCTTCGTCCACAGAAACTACTGGATTGGGCGATCGATTACTTGAGGATTTACAACGCGGATCCCAAGCTGTACCTCAGATAGAAGCTCCTCCTGTGTATTCATCACAGGCAGGAGTTACGGAAGATGCTATGGCAGCTCGTCGAGAAGCTGCTATGGCAGAACTTCCTACTAACTTTCAATCAACTGGTTCTGTAGGTGGGCTTACTCCACAACAACAGAATGTACAGCAATCTGTTAGTCAACAACAACAGATGGGTCCATTCCCTGAAGCTTCTCCTATGCAGGTTGATCAGACTGAAAACATGATAGCGGGTTATACGCTAGAAGATATTGCGGGAATGGATATTCCAGATACGTTTGGTAACACATTAAATACTGAACGTAAGATGGGCTTAGGTTTAGCAGCTAAAGAAGTTGAAGAACAAACATTTAATCGTATTGGACATAAAGTTGATTTTCTAAATTTAGAATCACTAACTAATTCTCTTAATAAAGAATTAGATGAGCCTCAGATTAATGCTATCCATGATGCTGCTAGACGTTTAGCTAACAGTGCTCATAAAGTAGGTTTACCAGAGTTACCTTCAGATAGTCCTCGTTTCCAGAATCAATATAGTGATCAAACTATTATGGCTAAGATTATGGAGCATACAGGTACAGATCCACAAACTGTATTTGCAGGTCTGGTTAACTCACTTGCTCTTGTTGGACGTCAAGCTCAACGTACTAAACAAACTATGAGTGATGCGGAGAAAGAACGTCTTGGTATTCCATTAGAAGAAGCAGAATCTTTAGATGATGAATTTGGAATCATGTCAGGAGAAGATGCTAACATTGATGCTGACGATTTCTTTAAGCCTCAAGACAGAGATACTTTTACTCGACAATTAGGTCAAGCGTTTAATCAATCATTACGTAACATGGCTAATGATAGTGGGCGTTCATATCCTGGTATTGATGTAGAAGGAACAGGTCAAGGCTTATTTGAATTAGCTCGTGATGCAGGTTTGTTTATTGAACATCCAATGGGTGTAGATGCTAATGGCGATCCTAAACATATTGTACTTCCTACACAAGAAGGTACAGATTTAATTTACGCATTAAAAGAACGTGCAAAGAAAGAAGCGGGTCCAGCTACTTCTTCAAAACAATTTTTACCAGCTAACGAAGAAACAGGAGGTTATGCTCCTGGCTCTAAGTCTCAGAAAGAAATTTCTATGATGACTAAGAAAGCACCTCGTGTTGTAGGTAAAGAAGATACTTTGAAATCAAAAGAAATTCGAGATCACGAAGTTAGATTAGGTAACGTACCATTAACAGCTACTACTAGTAGATTAGGTATGTTTGGTCTTGTTTGGTATTTATCTAACATGACTAATGACGTTGTTAATCCTGACTTTAGTATTATTCCTTTAGATATTCAACAACAAATGCGTAAGCTACTTCAGATAGGTGGCGGTGTTCAAGATCCTGATAAAGGCGGTACACCTATGCCTGGCGGTTATATTGAAAAGATTATGACTCGTTTTATTCATGATCCTAAAAATCAGGGTCGCGGATGGTCTGATGCAGAGATGCAAGCTCGTGCATATTCACACGCACTTAAATCTAGTAATAATAACCTAGAAAAAATGTTGAGAACAGTTCAATCAGGTGCAGATCAAGTTAGAAATAACTATGTTATGTATAATTACCCTAAACTAGACGTACAATCATTACGTGTATACTCTTCTAATGAGTATTCTGATATTCAAGGTGATTTATACTTCCGTAATCTTGCAGCACATGGACGTAAAGTACCTCTTCAGAATATTAAAAACTTTGATATGAACTTTGACATTAAACGTGGTCAAAAGTCTGCTGCGTATTGGTATAAGAATCGTCGTAAAGGCGGTAAGTACGGTAAAGACTTTGACCAAGAACAAAATACTATTCAAGCATTAGTATTAATGCAAAAGTATATTGAAGACGTTAATAAAGTTTATTGGGAAGAACGTGTAGCTAATATTAGCTTAGATAAGATTAAGATGTGGGCTCAAACAGGTCGTCATCTAAAGAGTGCATTAAAGAAATTAGGAATGGAAAACAATCCTGGTAATGTAACTAATATTATGCCTAAGCTAAACGCTAAAGGTAAGATAGATTATATTGAAGATCCTAATATTAAGGATTGGAGAGATCGTTCTTATGTTAATCCAACACCTAAAACTTATATACTTACTCCTGAAGAAGAAGCTGCAGTACGTAAAGTATTTATGTCTCCTAACGCTAATAAGAAAAACTTTGGTATGATCTTTAGTGCATACATGGATGCAGATAACTTTATGATTGCTCGTGAGAGAGGTACTATATGGATTCCTGAAATGACAGGTGATATGGACGCAACATCAGCGGGTTATACTATGAATAACATTGATGCTGGTGACGCTAAAGTTGCTACACAAGTAGGTGTATTAGCAAATGAGTTAACTCGTGCTGATAATCCTTATGTGATTATGAATAAAGGTCCACGACAATCTTATACTAACTATATGATTGCTGCGTATGATGAATACAATTCTATTCCAGGTAATGCTAATAAAACATTTTTGCTAGTTGATCCTGAGGAGCGTAAAGAAGTTGCTAGTCGTTTTTCTGCTGTGTTAAAACAGCTGTCAGATATTCATGGTGAAAAATTAGAAGATGATTTTGCTAAGAAGATTATGATGGTTGACGACTATAATAAAGCAATTAACTCTCATCAAAACGAGACGTATGATTTCTTAATTGATTATCAAGGTGATGATAATACTCCGGGCTTTTATCCTGCATTAGAATCCTTCTATGATATAGATGAAAAGGGTTTAACGCCACAAGAAATTAAATCTCAGAAGCTTAGATTAATGTCTGAAGATATTGCTGATGCTCATTCTAAAGTTTTAACTGAAACTACTTCTCGTGAATATAAAAAGATGGCTAAAAATATTGTTCATTTTGAAGGTATATTTAATAAAGTACCTCAGATGCGCGGTATGTTTGGTGAGATTATTCCTATTGGATACAACACTACTAGACCAGTGGAAGGTCGTAAGGAAATTACTAGTGATGTAAATGGACGTACTATCCGTATGGGTGAAGTCGAAAAAGTTATGGACACTATGTCTAAAGGTAAAACAAAAACGTTTAGCTCTTTTGATCCTATAACTAAACTTACTGAAGTAGTTGATTATCAAGGTGCTTATGGTTCTAATTTAAGAAATGCTATTTCACCTATCTTTGCTCAACGTAAAGAAGCATATGCAATGATTGCTGCTAATGCAGCTGTTAGTCCTGATATTAAAAACCCTCTTGGTGTTCAATCAGTACACGATAACTATTGGCATGATGCTGTAGCATTTGCACCTATGTATTTTGAAATGAATGACAATAAAAACGGTGCTGCTCGTAAAGCATTTGAAGTAGATTCTAATGTTGAGATGGTAACTGATTTCTATAAGCAGTATAAGGATATACAAAAAGAAATTAAAGAACTAGCTGATAATAATAAAGAAATTGATATTGGTCGTTATGGTGAGTATAGTGGTATTCTCAAGGAAGGAGATAATCATTATTATAATACCGTTAAATTAGCTACTAAGATGGTTGAATGGGGTGATGCTCCTGACCATGAAACTGCTATGGATATGCTTTTAGGTGATAAGGAAGTCACATTATCTAACCCAAGAGAGCAATGGAAAGTAGAAGGCGGTCGTAGATACCATAAAGTATTTAGGGCTATTGGATGGACTCCTCCAGTAAAAGGACAAGATCCAGACTCTCGTATGCATTTTAAAATTCCAGCTAAAAATCTTATGGAGAAGGTAGATGTTGTTTATTATATGAAACAACTTAGTGGTTTAGAAAGAAATAAACACGCTAGTAAAGTTAAAGTAGTTAAAGTACAACCAAAAAACTTTATGCAATGGTTATATCTTGATTTAAAACTAAATGAGTCTTTACCTTTTATAGTAAGACCAGACGGCTCTCCAGGCGTTGCTACCTTAGAAAAGAAAGCTTTGCTTGAGCGCGGTGAAATCATTCCTAAAGGTCATCAATTCCCGATGGCACAATGGTTCGATTAAAATAATATTAGCCCCTAGAAACTTGTAATAAGTCTCTAGGGGCATTTATTATTTAAATCAGGTCTTTATATTCCTTACGGAGGTCTACACCTGTCTCTGCGCTTGCACGATTAATAGCGTTATCATAATTAGCTTGAGCTGTAGCTCGTGCATCTTCTTCTGTGTAACGTCTACCAGTTGCAATGTCTGTTGAGTTAATAAAGTGATTATAGTTTTGTTCACGTACACCTTTAGCTGCATGAATATGTAGCTCTGGAGTATGTAAGGCTTCATTAGGGATATGAATACCCATTTGACCCATAGTGTTTTGGAAGTCTTCGTCTGTAGTTTCAAAGCCTTCTAGTGCTTGAAAGTTATAATTCTTCATGCGTAATCTGCTCCTTTAAATGCAATAATGAATGGGGCGTAAAGTAAAGTTAATATTAGTAAACCTTTCATATAGACCTCATGCAAAGAAATAAGTTGAGTTGAGTACATTATGTACTTTAAGATTGCCTTGAGAAGGCGGGATTAATGAAGCAGTACTTTCACTCAGAATATTATTCTGCATATCATAGAACATGTTATCTACTTCATACATGTCAACGAATTGCTCACGAGTAGCGCGAGCTAATACATCAACGTCATTCGGATGTGTTGAGAATGAATCGTGAATAGCTCCGAATACACCTTCATAATTCATAATTGTCTTAGCCATGTGTGCTGAGTCATAGCTGTGAATATAGTTAGGGCTAATACCCTTTGCAATGTCATGTTTCATTGCTGCATCAACAGGAATCTGTAATGCTAATTCGATCTGATTGCTTTTCTTACCTTCGATATCTACACCCTTCAATGACAACTTCATAGAGTCCTCACGAGTGTAATGTGAATGATAGAATACAGGGAAGCCAGCAGGAGTAATCCAGTGAATGTACTTAGCGTCATTACCATACTTAAGAGTACGAGAGTCACGAACATGAGCAAGGCGATCTTGTAGTAATTCAATCTGAATCTCATCATCAAGAGTCTTATCTTTCTTCTTCTTAAGTTTCTGTAGTTGACCGTGTACTTTCTTCTTGGTCTTTGGTGTCCACACCTGACCATCCCAATCATACGCTTCCATCTGACCAATCTCGTAGTCAGCTAGTGTCTGTAACCACTCCATTGTCTTGGTAGCACCTGGACATACCTCACCAATACATGCGACAAGCTCTTTAGAGAGCATATCACAATCTGTTTTCTTGATGTCGTACTTCTTGTGCATCTGATCTTGCACCAAATCACTCATCATGTTTTCACTAATGCGTCCTGCACCTGCACTGTATGCACGTGTCATTGTACCACGCTTAGTAATGTACTTACGAATGTGTTTCATAGGCATCTCACGAGTCTCAAAGAACTCTGGTAGACGCTCAACAAGCTTTTTAGCAACCTGTACATAGAGATCAGTAGGAATCTCTGATGCTTCTAATGCAACCAAAGAACCTGTTAGCTCATCACGAGCAATCGCTGCACTGTGCTGATAGCCGTTACATGTACCGTCAATAGCAACTGGTAGATGACATACATGACCCTCTGGATCTGCCATCCAATTACGAATCTCAATACATGCTGCAAGATAGCTGAATGGCTTCTCAACTTTCTCTGATGGTAATTGACGTGAGTCAGCTACAATCTTTTCGATATTGTATGCTGTCCAACACATACGATCTTTCAGTGTCATCTTGTCTAACGAGATTGAATCCAAACCTTCTTGTTCAAGCATAGACTTGTAATCATATGTAGTCCATGTTGGAATCTCGTTGATGTCATACGATTGATTGTGACAATTAGCTGCATGAATAAACAACCAACGAACACCGTCTTCGTCTAACTGAATACCGTCTTCGAACAACATAAGAGAACGAGCTAAGTCGTTACCTTGAAAGTTTAGGAATGGTTCCTTGTAGTAGTAACGTCCACGATAGTCTACGTCTACATACTGATAGAACGCAGGCTCATCTCTGAGTGCATCTGCTTTCTTGAGGATCATCTTCATAGCTGCTGACTTAGAGTTACTTCGTAAGATCGCTAGTTCTTCTTCCCACTTCTCAGCAGCCTCATTGTATTCTTCTTCGTTCTCAGGAGTCTGAGATTTCAGATAGGCTTTCTCTGCATCTTTGAATCGCTTGGCACGATGTTCTTTAGTAAAATCGTTGTGCTTAATTGGCTCGATGATGTCAGCCTTCTCTACGATGCTCAGAACTTCTTCGTTGATCTTCCAGCCCTGTTGCTGTAGCACATTCAAAGCAACAATCCAGTCGTCTTTGTCCTGGATACTCTGCATGTAGCTCTCGATATGCTCTGATGTCTGGCTCATAGCGTTAACATTATTCACACCCTTTACCACCGCTATGCATGCACCTAGATCTGTGCTTTGTAGCACACTCTCGACGTCTCTGATAGAGCTTAGGGATGTGTATGGGAGTAGATTTTCCTCTGGCAATTCATCTGGAAGTTCACCCATGCATGGTTCAAGGATAATCTTGTAGACACCACGAGGATACTCCTTAACTGCGTATGTATGAACAATAC